>SDBV01001967.1_pt1 | contig 30748 bp, 27 predicted proteins | sample 2277081 | NCBI WGS metagenome assembly SDBV01 (sample SAMN10402039, study PRJNA504765) | marine sediment metagenome | isolation source: marine sediment core GS10_PC15, 223 cmbsf | place: Arctic Ocean: Southern Knipovich Ridge | collected 2010 | reverse complement strand
GTCCGGCTACGCCAAGGCTACGCCGAGGCGAGAAGCCCCGGGCCACCTGTCCGTCCACTAGATATGAGGCTCATCCACGACCGTGGAGGTCACTTGTGCGCTCAGGTGAAGCCGTGCGGGCAAGCGCCGCCGGGTGGGGCTGATGACGGCGCAGGGGTGCTCGAAAGGCCGCCTATGATGAAACCGCCTCCCCTGCCGATTAACCGCTCCGCCGGTTTGCCGCACTCCGGGCAGAGCTTTTCGCTCTCATCCGAGATCGAATGGAAAAGTTCGAAACCGTGACAGCAGGTTCTGCAACGATAGGGGTATGTAGGCATTTCCGAATCCGTTCAAGCCGTGCACACTATTTTCAGCGTCCAATATAGTCTTTTCGCAGGCGAAAGGCGACGGTGAGCGTCGGCTCATGTCTCGGTGCGGCAGGGGACCATGCTGCGACTTCCAGCGCCAGGTATCCTCTTCAGTATGAAACCCGACCCCGAAGTGTCGGGGTCGAGCCACCCAACGACTGAATAAACGCTGAAATCAAGCTGTCCGGCCCACCCGGCGCTTCAACCCCCGAGGTAGTTGATCAGGAGATACCTTAAGAGCTGGAGCAGAAGGATGAGCACGACCGGCGAGAGGTCGAAATTGCCGATTCGCGGCAGGACCCTGCGTAACGGGTTGAGCAGCGGATCGGTGAGCATGTTGAGGAAGCGCGCCAGCGGGTTGCGGGAGCCGGGATCGAACCAGCTGAGTACCGCGGCGGCGATCACTACCATGGTATAAATGTCGATCAGCACGAGAAGAATCATTTTACACCTTCGCTTGTGTTATGCTGCCGGATGTGGAAAATGAGGGCTTTAACAGCTTGCGCAGATCCTCGATGTACTTTTCGGCTTCGAGTTTGACATTCTCTGTTTCCTGCACCTCGTTCATCGAACGCTGTTTGCTCTGGATGTTTTGGCTGAGCTGATTGTCGAGATACATGATCGAGACCAGCCCGAACAGGGCGAGCCCGGCCCCGAGGCCGATGCTGATTATGGGCGTTGCGCCGCTTTTGAAAGCCACTGCGGCGAAGAGTATGCAGAGCAACGACCAGGACGGCAACCCGACCCGGGTGAAGAGGTTGCGCTGGGAAATCACCCGAACGCGAAGCCGGTCGTTGAATTCCTTGATTTCGGTCCTCTTCTTCTCGATACGTTCATCGTACCGCTCGAGCACGCGGCGTGAGAAACTGTCCGCGAGAACCGGTATATCCTGAGTAATGATATCGACATACCGGCTGAAGCAGCCGTTCTCGATGCCCTCTTCGACGCGTTCGAGACGTTTGAATCCATCGGCGATCTGCTCGTCATCTTCGTGCAGGTTGTCCTTTTTCGCGATCTTCCCGATAGCCTCGACGTTATCGAAGCACTTGACCGTTCTCTCGCCCCATTCATCGTTTTTCTCGTCGAGTACGTTGATAAGGGTCTTCTTCGTCTTCGCAAATTCCGGATCGACCATGGCGAGCGCGAGGTAGATCGAATACTCCCCCACGGCTGTCTCCAGGACGCGTGCTGTTTTGGCCTTCTTGCCCATCGCCGCCTCGTTGCGGGCGATCTTGTAGGAGATTGCGGGCGATCCGGGTTCCAGCCTCAGAGCCTGTTTCAGCGAAAGGATCGCGTTCACCGGCTTGGCGGAGCGCCCATCGGCATGGGCGAGTAATTCGAGCGCAAGCGCCTTGTAGCGATTGTTCTCGATTTCGGGAGGGTGGCTGGTGGCACGGATGAGCAGGTGTGCGGCCTCGTTGGCCTCGCCGCGAATCCGCATGTAATACTGACCCAGCAGGAGCAGGACCGGGAAATAATGCGGCGCCTGTTTCGAGAGCCGCTCGAGAATCTGCATCCCCATCTCATGATTTCCCTGATCGCAGGCGACTTCTCCCCGGACGAGACTCGTGGCTATCTCGTTACCCTGCGAGAGGACGACGCTGTCATATTCCTGCGTCGTCCGTTCGAGGTCAAAACGTATCGCGCTACGATTCGGCGGGATCAACTCGAGTAGCATGTCGATCTGCTCGAGACGCAACGATGTTGCACCCTGTAGAATCTCGGCAGCCTTGCGGCCCCTGGCGCGCCAGCTCTTGGCGGCATAGACGAACTCGTTGGCCGCACGCGCCGAGTGCTCCCCCATTACCGATGCCGCTGCCTCGAGCGATTTAGCCCATCGCGAAGTATCCTGCTCGATGTGACGTCGAGCGCGTTCGATCAGGTATTGAGCCGACTCTTCCATGGTGATCCGTTAAGGTTTCGGATAATATAGAGATTTTGCGCTCTCGATATCGAATACGGCGCTTGAATCGGATTTTTTTATTGTGGCTTCGCGCACCGGGAGATTCCAGTCAAGTAAATGTATTTGTTGCTGTTGCGGAAAGGTTAATGGACGATCCCGACCAGCCTCGGTGGCTGTTTACCATCGCGCCGGATGTGGAACTGGGCCGGGGAGGGAGCGGGTCCACCGGATCGATGGACGAGCAGGTCGATTCGCAGGTATCCGCCTGCCCGTTCGAGCAGCATCCCGGAAACCGGGATCTCGAACTCCGGGGAGTCGCCGGTTATCTTCATCAGCGGGGCGACCCTGTATCCGGTGTCGTCGAAGAATCCGATCTCGTATGAGGTGTCCCTGACCCGTTCTTCGGCGAGCAGCACGAAGCCCATGTCGATCAGCGCGAGCTTTCCATCCTGCAACCCTTCCGACTCAATCGGTGAGACCTGCGCGAGGAAGTATTCAAGTACCTTGCGACGTCGCTCGATCAGCGTCGCGAGCATGTACCGGGCCGCTTCGGGCTCGGGATACAGCGCCGCGTCGATCAGGGCGGCGAGATGCTCGCGGGTCAGGCTGCCGACGATCTTCGCCGCCCAGTAGTTGTCGTCGGCCCGGCTTCTCTGGATTGGACGGTACTGGTAGAGCTCGCTCCAATCTTCCGGGTGGAATATTTCCGCTTCGAACGCCCCCACCGACGGCCAGGGAGTATAGGCGATGTTCTCCCAGCCAGGAACGACAAGCCCGAGGCTGATGATGTTGCGGATGAAGTCATCGAGCGCGAAGAAATGGACATATCCGTTCCACAGCCATTCCTGCTTGGCGCCATGTCCGCCGAAGGCCTCGCTGAAGTCGAGCAGGTAGTGCCTGACATATCCGCTTCCGTGCTCGCCGGAATAGTGGTCGAGCATGTTGTCGATTCGGATGTTCGAATGGTTTGTCAACGCGCCGAAAACCCTCATCGCCCTGAGAACCCTGCGGTCCTTGTGGTCGATATGGTCGTTGTCATCACCGCGCCGCGTTCCCTTCTCGCCGGTCGGGCCGAGGACGGTCCCCTCGAGGACCAGGCTCGCCAGCGCGCGGTAGCGACCATTGACCGGCGATGCGGCCGCGCGGAGTACCGCATTCAGCTCGTCGGCGGATGAATTATCATCGAGGCCGGGATTCAGATCTTCCTTTCGGAAGAGGAAGATATGATCCTCCGGGACATTGTAGCCGAAGCCCCAGAAGAGGCGGTTGACGATGAAACCGGTTGTCGTCTGCAGGCATGGGAAATCGGGGGGATCGAAGAGGAGCAGGTACTCGTGTCCGCGTGAATCGCGCACCAGCGTTTTTGGATTCAAGCCTGTCGATTTCGTTCTGAGAACGGTCAGGGGAGGCAACGGCGGTCCCACCTTCTCCGGACCTCTGAGAAGTTCCACCGGGTCGATGTCGCCCTGTCCGAGACGGGGGGTGTGCCAGCTCGATGCGGGGACGTCATCGAAAGAGTTGACATCCTTCGATCGGGGGACGCCCGCAAGATCAATGTTCAGGATGGTCGGTTTGCGGATGAGATTGTTGAAGTAGTAATAATCCCTGTCGAATTCGTCGGCCGGCGGCATCGGAATCGGGAGCGTGTCGTTGTCGGCGAGTACCGGTTCCTTATCGCTGAAACGGTAGGCATGGTAGGTGCAGCCGGGAATGAGTGCGAAAAGGCAGGCGAGCATACCAATCGCAATCGTGACCGGCGCTCTTGAGTATCTCGCCGCGTTCATCGCTCAATCCCAATCGGAGCGGTCATTGCTGTGAATCGGGGCGCCGAAGATAATCTTCAGGCGAAACCCCGTGGAGCCGTAGGAAACCTGCAACCTGCCGACCTCCTCGGAATCGGAATGGATGTTTATGCCTACGCCGCCAGCCCATTCAAAGCCGTCCAGGGTGAGTTTCCCGAGGGCCGGAGCCACCATCAGCATATCGGAAAAGATGGAAGCGGCAAAGGAATAACTCAGCGGCCAGGTGTATTCGAGCGAGGGAACGAGAGAGACCATGTCCGAGCGAAGCATCACCAGCGATCCGGTGCCGCGAAATACCGGGTGGCGCGGGTAGTCGGTGAAGGCGATTTCACGGTCGGATTTGAGGTTCTCGATGGAATTGAGGACCACGCGCGGGACGAGTACACGGTTCGGCCTGATTGTCGGCAGGAATACCGCCATGTCCGTCCCGCTGCGAAGATAGAGACTCTGATCGTCAGCGATTCCGGCTGAAATCCCCACGTAGCCTTCGATCCTCACCCCGCTGGTGACATGTCCGCGACGGTTGCGCGTATCATAGCGAGCGGCGATCTCGTTGTACCACTGCCTGGTCATCGAATCGAAGCCGGGCAGTGAGCTCACGTCATAGACGTCTGAGAACAGCTGATCGTTGCGCGTGGGCAGGCTGGTTGTGCGCTCGCGGTAGAAGCTGGTGAGAAAGGTCTCCCAGACCGGGTGCGGCCTCAGCCCGAGTACGAGCTGTATCTTGTCCTTGCGTTGGGCATAGAGCGCGTGCTGCTCATCGCCATCGGGGAGGAAATGGCTGCGTGGATCGCTGCGCGGACGGCTTCCGATCCCGTAGAAATCGCGGTCGTCATCGTTCTCACGGGCGATGGTGAAAGTCGCCTTCCATACGGTGCCGCCGAGACCGAGACTGAAGGACGATCTTAAATCCACGCCCCATTTTTCGTTGTTGGCGTATTTCCCGCTGATCTTGACCCCGACCGGATCGCCGCTGTAGAAAATATGGAGGCCGTACCGGGCGCGGTAACCGGAAATGACTTCGATCATCGGATACCAGCCGATTTTGCGCTCGTAGAGGTAGATCATCTCCTCGACGCGGTCGATCATATTCGGATCGCTGACCACGCTGACCCCGTAGCCGGCATAGTAGAGCAGCCCGTTGGCGGCGTATCGCGGTGGAATGAGAAGCGCATTGCCCACACGGCGCCAGGTGTCCAGAGTGCTGGATTCCCTGCGTTCGACGCCGCGCAGTGAGAGAGCTTTCCGCTCGGAATAGCGCAGGGAATCGCGCGCCTGTTCGGTCGAATCCGGGCTGGTTTGCGCATGGAGCGAGATCGCCGTAAAGCTTGGAATAAGAAGAACGAGTATCAGGCTCAAGAGACGAAAGTGCATACGGTGTTTCACCTTCTCGGTCACGACTGCGCCGCAATGCGGAATCTCATCTTTCGACGACAGAACCGGCGAAAGTTGCCGACATCGACGGCTTGCGCATGGGACAGACGGTTGAAGATCGATGGAATACCAACCGAAACCCGGCTGCGGGGCGGCCGGGCCACCCTGCCGGATTCAGCCGTAAAGATGGATTATCCACCAGCCCGGTGTCAACACCTCCGGGCAGCGGAAAGTGCCAGGCTGCCAGAAGAAACCCGGCTGCGGGGCAGACGGGCCACCCAGTCGACCAATACCGTCGATCCTATATTTACAGAGTCGCAGGGTGGCCCGGCGAGCTGGTCTCGCCGGGTTTATACGGATTTTCGGAGCGGACCACCTTAAGGGATGTGGACGATACTTATTCGCGAGACATCGTCGACGGCGTCATAAGTGAGAACGGTGAGAAAGTGTCCTGTGAACACGGGATCGCCGGAATCGGGGCTGATTCGAACGCCGCCGCGCAACACCGTCCCGGCGAAACGGTAGCTTGCGAGGTTCACGCCCCCGGTGTCAAATACGTGCACTTGTTCCCCGCGGTTGGCCGTGTAGTATCTCTCGCCGTCGGGCGATACGGCGACCGCGTTCGGGTATGCCCCGCTGTTAAGTTGCGAGACCAACTCGAATGTGGATGCATCGAAGATCTGCACGTAGTAGGGCGATTCGCAGGCGAGCAGCAACAGCGAGCCATCGGGGGAAAGGGTCATGTCCCGCAGATTATAGCCCATTGTATTATGCGTGTCCTCAAGCGCGAGTTGCGGTCCGAGGATAAGATTGGAGATATCGTACTTGAAGACGCTGGCCGGGTAGCCGCCGATCTCGCTGACATAGAGGAACGTGCTGTTGATGAGCACGATGGAACTGTCGACGATCAGTCGCGAATCGTCGATACGCCCGAGGATCGAATCGCCCTGGACGTCGAAGATGTAGGGACGGTCATTCGTTCGCGGGGTCATGTAGAGCAGCTGCTCGCTTTCCTGGTAGGCGAGAAAGAGAGGCCGGGCCGGTGCGACGTTGATTGTCCGCTCTACTTCCATCGTATTGAGGTCGATCACGCTGATCGTCGTGTCGCCGGAATTTGCGACGTAAAGCTCGTTGCGGTTCGAGCTGAATGCGAGCCCGAAGGCGGAGTCCCCGACGGCGATTCGGTAGTCGATGTTGTTCGCGGTGACATCAATGACCTTCACCTGGTTACTGTCGACTTCGGTGACAAAGAGGTAATAATAATCGTCGCCGTAGATCATCCCTCCGATACGGCTCTCGGTCTCGGTGAAGACGCCGCTCTGTATCGAAGCCGTGTTGCTCTCGCTGAAGCTGCCGAAGCTGTTATGGTAATGAACTTGATAAGTATATGTTTCTCCGATAATTACGCTGGAATCGGTGAAGGTTGTGTCTGCAAAAACGGTGATCGTGTCATCGTATGCCTGCTCCCAGTACGGTGTCCGGATGACCTGGTAATAATCGAAAGGCTCCGCTTCGGAGGAATCCGGCAGCGACCAGGTGAGACGGTTGAATGTGTAGCCGCGCTCGATTTCGTAGAGCAGCAGAGCCGGCGGAATCGTGGCGTCGACGGTAATCGTGTCGCTTGCGGTCGAAGTGTCTCCGACGGTGACCGCAAGAATTATCTCGTGGAGATCGTAACTCAGGGTGGTGCTGAAAGAGAGCGCGCCGAGGGAATCGGGAGGCGAATCGTTCAGCACCCCGTCCCTGTTGCTTCTCCATTCAACCACGGTGCTCCCGGCGGCGCCGGGGAAAAATCCACCGACCTGTCCGGTGAAGGCGACCGTATCGTCGGGCGTTGTACGGAAACCGTCCACGGGCGCGGTGATTTGAACGGTGGGAACAAGGTAGACCCAGACCTGAACCGAGTCCAGCGTTTCGGCCAGGCCGTCGTCGACGGTGACCGTGAACCGGAAGACGCCCACCGACTGGGGAGCGGCCCATGTTACCGTTGCGGCGGTGTCTGCGGTGGTGAAACTGCCGGCCTGGCGGATCCAGGAATAGCTGAGCGTATCGTTGTCGGCATCGGATGCGATGCAGGTCAATAAGACCGTACCGCCCGGCCGGAGGCTGTCTGGCTCGGCGTAGACGCTGTCGATCGCTGGCGCGTAGTTGGAAGGTCCCGTCGGACCCTCATCCTTCGCGCAACTTGCGAATATCGCCAGGAGCGAGAGGGCCGTGATGACTGTCAGCAGGTATCTGTTCATTCAGCTTTTTACCGGGTTCGGAGACCCCGGCCTGTGTTTCTGTTCTTCATCTTCAGCGTCAGCCATGTAATCTCTTGACCGGACAGACGGTTGAAGCGTCAATCGTGACACATCTCCAGGGAAAGTACATCCGGACGATCCGGTACCACAAGCAGGCGAAGCGGGATGTACCGGTCCGTGATTTTCCGCTCTGGATCAGCCGCCCGCTCTATCGGTCAGATTCCGGGCGGATATTTGCCGTCCATTGCGGCTGTCGAGGACGTACCCGCCCACTAATACTCATCGCGGTTTAATCACATGACTGGAGAGGAGTCTTCAGAATTGTCAAGCCCATCGGCAGGTTGACCGGTATTGCATGTTTGAGTGTGGACCTTGAGACATTGAAATGGCTGGGGCTGTGCGGGAGAATGCGCTTTACGGTCATGTTTGCCTGTCTCATTTTGTGCATGGTATTCGACAAGTTGTCGATATTTGATCCGCCGTTATATTCTAATAAACTCTGAACCAGTCATTATCCTGTTGCTTATATGTTATTTATGAAAAGCGCAGGGAGATTTTCAGTTGGCACAATCTTTGTCAAAGGATTGGTGTCGGATTGTGATTAACGTGTCCTGGTCAAGCTGCATGCCGATATGAATTAAATACTGAGGTGGTTCAGATCAATTCAGAGAGGATTCCACCATGTTAAAAAACAAAGTATTTGGATCAAGTCGGGTTGATTCACGCCGGAGTTTCCGAAAGGTCGATGAAAAACTGTTCGCTGTTCTCCTTCCGGTATTTCTCCTCCTGCTCTTCTCGACGGCAGCCTTGGCTGTTGAAGAAGATGGAGGCGGCGTGGAGCTCTACGGTTTTGCTGATTTCTTCTATGCAATGAACCAGGATAAGGCGGAAGCGGATAACTTCGACTTTGGCCAGATTGAATTTGACATCGGTATGGACATCACCGAAACAGTCTTTTTCGAAGGGGCGATTGCCTTCAATCCTGAGGCGGAGGTCTTCGAGTCCGGGGCTTTCATCATTGACTTCCACATCTTCGGCTCCGAGGGTGGACATGTCAGACCTCTTGGCGGAGTCGATCATGCCGGTTTTCTTGTCGGCCAGTTTGATGTTCCCTTTGGGATCGACTACCAGGTCTACCCCTCGATCGACCGCCGGATGGTCACCGGGCCGCTGGTAGTTCACGCCACGCACGAAGATTGGAATGACTACGGGGTACAGTTGTACGCGGAACATCCGATGTTCAACCTCATCGCATACGCCACCAACGGTTTCGGGTATGAAGCCGGATACGACGCCACGGGCGTCTTCCTCGGTTATAACGGAAGCACTTACGATCCCGAGGATGAGACGCTGCTGCTTGCCGAGATGGCTCCGAAGATGGCGGTCGGCGGGAGGCTGGGGGTCACACCGGTGGAAATCGCGGAGGTCGGGGTTTCCTATGCCGGGTTCATCAACGAGGACGATGAAATCGACATGTCGCTGCTCGGCGTTGATTTCCAGGTGAATTACGAAAACATCTTTGTGAAAGGCGAATATATTTCGCACACACTTGGCAGTACCGGCGATAACGAGACCACGAATACCGGTTTTTATGTCCAGGGACTGTATGATTTTGGCAAATTCTACGCGTTCACGAGGTATGGGTCGTACTCCCCTGATATCGAGGGTGTCGATCCGGTAACCAGGATCAGCCCGGGTGGCGGCTGGGTCATCTACGAGAACTGCCAGATCAGGGCGGAATATCAGATGAATACGGTGGAAGATGTCGAAGATGATGATGTGCTCTTCATTCAGCTCGTCGTCGGCTTCTGATTTGCCATGGATTCAGGAGAAGCGTCCTCATCGCAGGGTTGCGTGTTGCCGATTATTCCGTCAGGGCATCGGTACGGGGCTGTCACAAAAGCAGCAAATCATTGGTATTGGTCTTTCCCGCGAAAGCTCCTCCTCGACTTCGATCGTGGGCGGGAACGCACTGATATTACAGCACTTGCGTCGTACTGCGGGTCCGGGTCAAGTCCGAGGACGATTCTTGGGACGACCTCCACTCATCGCTGAACCCTCCCGCCGACATTCGTGCTCGGCGAGGGAATGGGGGCGCTCCCGAAAGGCTTGATGCAATGGGGTCGTCTTCCTCGTTGGTTTCGCTTGCTGTAGCTCCGCTACACCTGCGCAAAACCGCCTTGAATCTAATCCCGTTGCGACAAGCATAACAGCTCGATTCATGTGATCTCGTCCACTGGAACCACCGCGTTCCAGGAGAAATGTTGGGTGGCCCGGTGAGCGCGTCTCGCCGGGCTTATTTGGTTTCCGTGTTTCTGCACAGCCATCAGCATGCAGCATGTCGGGTGTCATCCGGGTTCGGCTACCGGCGAGCGAGTCACGCCGTGTTCATTTCGGCTTGAGTGTTGTATCTTCATTGAATAATTTGAAGAGTCACCATTTCAACGGATGCAGGTTCCCCATGTCCGTCAAATACAAGGACTATTACAAGGTCCTCGGGGTCGGCCGCAAGGCAGGCAAGGAGGAGATCCACAAGGCGTATCGACGGCTGGCACGTAAGTACCACCCCGATGTCAACAAGGAGCCCGGCGCGGAGGAGAAGTTCAAGGAGATCGGCGAAGCTTACGAGGTGCTTCGCGATCTGGAGAAGCGCAACCGTTATGACGCCCTCGGTTCGAACTGGCGCATGGGCCAGGATTTCCGTCCTCCTCCCGGCTGGAGCACTCCTCCCGGCGGCGCGCGTGTTGAGTTCGGACGGGGCGGGGGCGGCATCTTCGATGGTTTCACGGGGTTCAGCGATTTCTTCGACGTGATCTTCGGGGGCGGGTTCGGCGGCATGGGAGTGCAACCCGGTTCGCGAGGCGCGAGAAAAGGGGAGGACGTCGAGGCCCAATTTAACCTCACCCTCGAGGATGCGTTCAGGGGTGGAAAACACCGGGTTAACGTGGCCACCCCTACAGAGGGGCCGAGGGGCGTAGTCAGGCAGTTCGAGCGCCGCATCAACATCAAGCTCCCCCGGGGGATCAAGGAAGGAACGAAGATCCGCGTGAAAAGGCAGGGCGGCGGGGGATCCGGTGTGACATCCAGGGGCGACCTGCTGTTGCGGGTCCATTTCCGGCCGCACCGCTATTTCACCGTTTCCGGCCATGATCTGCATATCACGGTTCCGGTCACTCCCTGGGAGGCGGCGCTTGGCGCGAAGGTCGCCGTCCCGACGATCGTTGGCGTCGCACGGCTAACCATCAAGCCGGGTGCGCGGAGCGGCCTGAAACTGCGCCTCGCCGGGCAGGGGATGAGAAAGAAGGATGGGTCACGGGGCGACCTGATCGCCGAGCTCGAGATCGCCGTCCCATCCGAGCCGACCACGGAGGAGAGAAAACATCTCGAGGCGTTGCGGGAGTCGAGCGATTTCAATCCACGGCCATGGGATAACTGATAGAGAATCGCCTCCCGGCTATGGGTAGCCTTTTGCAAAATACGGAGTACAGTTATAGTTTCTTTTAACAGGTTACTCCTGAAGATGCTGAGGAAAAATCCGCTGTTCTATGATTGATCCATTGTTAAATAGTTATAATCGGGAGATCAAATTCATATGGAAGTATCATGACGGAAAAAACTGAGAAGAACCGGCCGAAAGCGCAGTCACTCCGTTTCAAGGCGGAGGTTGCGCAACTGCTCGAGATCGTCGTCAATTCGCTTTACACCGACCGTGACATATTCGTCCGCGAGCTGATCTCGAACGGCTCCGATGCGCTCGAGAAGATGCGCCATCTCGAACTGGTGGAAAAGAGCGTCTATGACCAGGATACTCCGCTCGAGATCAGGATCGACGCCGATGAGCAGGCGCGGACTTTCACCATCACCGACACCGGTCTCGGCATGACACGCGAAGAGGCGAGCAGGAACCTCGGGACAATCGCCCATTCCGGTTCGCGCGAATTCCTCAAGCGGATCGCCAAGGGCGGGCAGGTCGATGCGACCCTCATCGGACAGTTCGGCGTCGGTTTCTATTCGGCCTTCATGGTCGCGGAGAAGGTGACCGTCGAGAGCCGCTCATCGGTCAAGAAGGAAAAGCCCGTAACCTGGTCCTCAAAAGGTACGGGTTCATATTCGGTTGCTGAGGGAACCCTCACCAAGCGCGGCACAAAAATCACCATCAACCTCAAGGATGATGCGAAGGAGTTCACCGGCGCCGAAAGGATCAAGCACCTTATCCGCCGCTGGTCGAACTTCGTGCCCTTCCCGATCTTCGTCAACGGCGAACAGGTGAACACCGTCGAGGCGCTCTGGACCAGGTCACCCAGCGAGGTCAAGGATGAAGACCTCGCCGAGTTCTACAAGTTCATCGCCAATTCGCCGGGCGAGCCGACCTACAGTCTCCATTTCTCCGCTGATGCGCCGTTGGCGATACACTCGCTGCTCTTCGTGCCCGCGGAGAACATCGAGAAACTCGGCTTCGCCCGGACCGAACCCGGCGTCGCACTCTACTGCCGAAAAATCTTGATTCAGCAGCAGGCTGAGGAGCTTCTGCCCGACTATTTCCGCTTCATCCGCGGCGTCGTCGACTCCGATGACCTGCCGCTGAACATCAGCCGCGAGACCATGCAGGACAGCGCCCTCGTCGCCAAGCTGAAAAGGGTGCTCACCGGGCGTCTGATCAAGTTCTTCGACGAGCAGGCGAAGAGCGACCCCGAAAAATATGACGGATTCTTCCGCGAGTTCGGCGCGTTCATCAAGGAGGGCGTCTCCAGCGACTTCGAACACCGTGAAAAAATCGCCAAACTGCTCCGCTTCGAATCGAGCGCCGGTGACAAGAAACTGGTCAGCCTCAAGGAGTATGCCGGACGCATGAAGGATGACCAGCAGGCGATCTACTACATCAGCGGACACTCGCGCGAAGCGATCGAGGCCGGACCCTATGTCGAGACACTCAACGCGCGAGGTCTGGAGGTGCTCTACTGTTATGAGGGTATCGATGATTTCGTAATGACCGCGCTGCATGAGTTCGATGGCAAAAAACTGATCTCCGCCGACCAGTCCGACCTCGACCTCCCCGAGGTGGAGACGCCGCCCGATGACGGCGAGGGACTCGATGAAAAGCAGGCGGGCGACCTCGCGCGCTGGATCAAGGAAGCTCTCGGCGACCGTGTCGAGGAGGTTCGCGTTTCCAAACGCCTCGTACGCAGCCCGGCCGTGCTGGTCAACCCCGATGAGCACCTCACCACCGGGATGCAACGGGTGATGCAGACCGTGGCGAAGGACACCCAGGCCACCATCGGCCGCCAGATTCTCGAGATAAACCCCGGCCACACAATACTTCGGCGGCTGAATGACCTGCGCGAGGACGAGTCGCAGAAAGAATTCGCAACAGAAGCCGCGCTGCTGCTCTACGACAATGCGATGATCTCGGCCGGACTGCTCGTCGATCCGAAGGTGCTCGTTGAGCGCAGCACGCGGATCCTCGAACGTGCGGTGAGTGCAACATCAAAATCGAGCGGAGAGCGGGCGAAAAAGGTGGAAAAATCGGTGGAAAAGGGTAAAATAACAGCCGAAAATGGCGGGAAAACCGCCGAAAAAACCGGAAAATCAACCGAAAAAAGCGGAAAATCCGGGCAAAAGAGCGGTAAAACCGGGACCAAATCGGAGAAAGAACCGCCGAAAAAAGCGGAAAATCCCGGGAAAAAACCGGCGGAGTAGATGTTGCCCGGGACCACCGCGTCACGGGAAAAACCGGCGGAGGACAGAGCGATGAACCTCTACCTTGTCCAGCACGCTGAAGCAAAATCGAAGGAGGATGATCCCGCACGAGGATTGAGCGACAAGGGGATCGCGGACATCCGCAAGGTCGCGGCTTATGTCGCCGATCATGCTTCGATTCAGGTGAACTCCATTCTGAATAGTGGAAAAACAAGGGCTGAACAGACAGCCGGGATGCTCGCCGACCGCCTTAACCCGTCCGATGGCGTTCAGACTGTCGAGGGGCTTGAGCCCCTTGCGGACCCGGGCATCTGGGCTGACCGTCTCGCCGGGATCGAACAGGACACCCTGCTCGTCGGCCACTTGCCGCACCTCTCCAGGCTCGCTTCACGCCTTCTTTGCGGGGATGACGAGAAAACCGTGATCGCCTTCCGGATGGCGGGGATCGTCTGTCTCGGACGCGATGATGCCGGGGCGTGGTCGTTGCGCTGGATGCTCGTTCCCGAGCTCAGCTGATTAAAACAGCCCAAGGATCATCAGAATAATCAAGGGTTTACCGGACGCGACGACATGAAACCCGACTTGCAAGTCAAGTCGGGCCACCAATCAGCCTGCACTTACGGGCCACCCGACAACAGGACCGCGTAGAGCAAAACACAAATAAACCCTGTTGGGCAAGCCAACAGGGCCACACAACGGGGTCGGGCCACCCGACAACAGGACCGCGTAGAGCAAAACACAAATAAACCCTGGTGGGCGAGCCCACAGGGTTACGCAGTCGGGTTATGTCTTTGAATTACAGTTCGTTATGAAGAATTTGAGGTGCTCTTCGCACGTTTGCGGCCGATGAGAAAGGCGGTGATGAACTCGTGGATGTCGCCGTCCATGATATCATCGACGTTGCTCGTCTCGACGCCGGTGCGCAGGTCCTTGACCATCTTGTAGGGGTGGAAGACATAGCTGCGGATCTGGCTGCCCCAGGCAATCTCGCTCTTCGACTCCTCCAGTTCGCTCTTCTTCTTCAATTCCTCCTCGAGCTTGAGCTGGTAAAGCTTAGCCTTGAGGAACTTCATCGCCGCTTCCTTGTTGCGGTGCTGGCTGCGCTCGGCCTGGCAGGTGGCGACGGTGCCGGTCGGAATGTGGGTCAGGCGCACGGCGCTGTCGGTCTTGTTGACATGCTGGCCGCCCGCCCCGGAAGCGCGGAAGGTGTCGATCCTTAGGTCGGACAGGTTGATCTCGATCTCGCCGACCTCCTCGGCATCGGGATAGATGAAGACGCTGGCGAAGGAGGTGTGACGGCGGGCGTTGGAATCGAAGGGACTGATCCGGACCAGACGGTGGACGCCGGTTTCGGCGCGGAGGTAGCCGTAAGGGTGGTCGCCGGAGACCTCGATCGCCGCCGACTTGATCCCCGCCTCCTCGCCGGGCTGGAGGTCGATCACCTTGAAGCCGTAGCCTCGGCGCTCGAGGTAACGGAGATACATGCGGAAGAGCATCTGCGCCCAGTCCTGCGACTCGGTGCCTCCCGCGCCGGGCTTGATGGTCAGAATGCAGTCCTTGCCGTCGTCCGGACCGGAGAGCATCGTCTGCAGCTCGAGGCCGTCGACCCTTTCGGCGATGGCGATGATCGCACGCTCGGCGTCCTCCGGGTCCTCATCGAAGAGGTCGAGATAGATCTCGTAATCGTCAATGTCCGACTTGAGTGAATCGTAATGCTCAACGACACTGCGGTGGGATGCGGCCTGTTTCAGGGTTTTTTGGGCGGTCTCCTGGTTATCCCAGAACCCTTCGCCGGTGGCAAGTTTTTCCAGTTCATCGGCCTGCTTGCGGTGGGAATCGATGTCAAAGATACCCCCGTAGCCTGCCGATTTTTCCCACAAGCTCTTCCCAGAGTCCCTTCGCTTCCTGCCGGGTTATCACTTGAATTTCCTTTCAACTGCCTGTTTTATAGTGACGGATACGCCGGTATCGCGGTTTTCAAGGGACGATCATCACCAAACGGTCGTGAGACTACCGGCGGTACCGCTCATGCGCGGGGAGAAGTCCTGAAAACGGTCATCGCCACGCCGGATTGTGCCTCAAGGGTAAGATATATATGGCGCGGCCCGGATGGACAACCCCCGTGGGAGGGGAAGAGCCGCGTGAAAAGTAAAATTCCAGACCAAGTACACGGGAGGAGGATACGTCTTGGCCCGTACCCGGGCCGTGGGGAAGGTTCTGGAAGTGGAGGCAGGGCTAAACCATCTCCTCCTCGTCCGACCCCTCGTCCGCTTCAGTACTCGCCTCCTGTTCCTCCTCTTTCTCCTTTTCCTCCTTCAGTTTGGCCTGGTGCTCGGCCGGGTCCTCGAGGCTCACCTGGTCGAAACTCTTGCCGATGTGGTAGAATGTGCGGCGCTTCGCCCTTGCTTCTTTCTCGCCGTCGCTGAGATCACTCTCGGGCTTCTGGTCAGCGCGCTTGTCGATGCCGCTGAGCAGAACCGCGCCGTTCTTGTAACTGATGTTAATCAGGTTGAACCGGCCCACCTCCGCAAAGAGGAAAGCACACTCGCCGGCTGTCTCCCAGGTGACATAAATATGTTCGAGACCGGTAAAGTTGACGATGTTGTGGACCTTTTTCTCCTTGATCCGTTGCGATTCGATGCGCAGGTTGAGGCCACCGAAGGGCCCCTTTGAACTTGTCAGAAATATACTGGTTGAAATGTCAGTCGTATAGTCGCGCAACTCGATGCAATAACCGCCCTCGATCTCCCGTGAAACGCCCTTCAACTGACGACCGGCATAGGCAATCATTTCGCGAATGGAAAGATGATGGATTCTCTGCCCTGAACCGTTGGACATCTTCTTCTCCAATTAGATCATTTCCCTTTCAAACCGAACCAATCACACGGGACCCATGCCGGACGCTACAGGGGCTTATTCATAATTACTCTAAGGCGGTCGATCTGTCCGGTTGGCGGGAGACATCAACCAAAGTATAAACTTACGCTTCGGCCAGCCCATGGGCAAGTCCAAACCCTGTCCCGCGCGGCTTTTCACCGACACTCCCGGCTCGGCCTGCGACCGTCATGTTCGTGGGAAAGCCGCAAATCATCGGCCTGTTCGCGCCCGGAGCGACTCGCGATGGCTGCTGCCGATGCCTGTTCGGAACGGCGGCGGGTGGCCCGACTGCCCCGCAGCAGGGTGTCACTTCCGACATTCTGTATGAAACCCGGCTTGACCAGCAAGCCGGGCCACACTACCGTCATCGAGGGCATATGTCAGAAGACCATCGGTTTATCACGCATGATCGGCTGTCTTCATATGGTCAAAAGTCGGATTGATGCTTCTAATCTCCCCTGTTGATCGCTTCGAATACCAGCGGAACTTTGCTCGTCAGGAGAATGTCCGCGCCGGAATTATAGAGTTCAAGGTAGGCCCCGTATGTTTCAAGGCTGTCACTCTCGGCGACCTTATCGACGCTGCGCATGGTTGCGAGGATCGCCTTGATCCTCTTCCTGTGCAGGTAGCGATAGATTTCCGGTTCGGGCGGAGCGGTTCCGACCAGCGCGACCAGGTCGGCGGGAGGGATATCGTTGATCAGGTAGTCTTCAAGGTCCACCGGCTGTTTCACCGAGACCGCGAGCGCCAGGCGAGGGAGGTGCAGTTTCATGTATCGCGCGGTGTAGACGTCGGTTACGATGACGACGGTGTTGGTGCTCGCCTCCATCTCTTTCAGCGCCTTTACCAATTCCCAGTTGCGAACCTCCTTTTTCACGTCGAGCAGGAGGACCGCCTTGCCCTCGGCCCATTCGACGGCTTCCTTGAGGGTCGGAACCTTGTAATCTGTTTTTTCGCCCTCGTCGTCCTTCAGCTTGAACGACGAAATCTTGCTGAACTTGAGTTCATCGACCCTCCCTTTTCCCGTCGTCGTGCGTTCAAGCGTCGGGTCGCGCATCAGAATCAGCTCGCCGTCGGCGGTCTTGCGGACATCGCAATGGATGATGCAAGGTCCGTAAGTCAATGAATTATGGAAAGTTTCGATGCAGTTCTCGGGGAATCCGGGCTCGGGTCCGCCCCGATACGCCGCGACCATCGGAGTGCGACCCCGGGTCCAGGCGAGGTATGCCTTGAGGGCTTCCGGTGAAGACAGGCGTGTGTATTGCGGCTTCCGTTCAACGGGCTCCTGGGCGGTGGTGTCCTCTTCCGCGGTTTCCTGTGCGCTGCCATGAGCGGCCGCCATCAGAACGATGGCGATGAGAACGGCCGCCGCATATTGTCCAAGCCGTAAATTCATCGGCGCCTTTCGCATGCAGGTTCGAGCAAAAAAAACAGGGAGTTCCGATCTTGAAAAGATAATCAACGCTGTGCGGTAGAGCGTCCTGGCAGGGCCACCCGTCGCTACCAGATCTTGGTGAGCCTGGCCCCATCATAGAAGTTATAGAGAATCTGCTTGTAGTCCATGCCATTATGGGCCATTACTCCCGCGGCAGTCTGGTCCATTCCGACACCATGACCGTAACCGGCGCCGATCAGGGTGATCTCGACCGGCGTATCCAATTCACCCATCACCAGCTCGACAACGAAGCAGGAGCTGTTCAGCGTGTTTTCGGAAAGCACACGGCGTATGTTCAATTCTCCTCTGACCTTGTGATTGCACAAGCTGCCGAGAATCTCCATTTCGGTGATTCTGCCGGAGACTCCGCGCCGCAGGGGCTGGAGGTCGATAAGCGTACCGATGTCGATCCCCAGCTTGCGCTGAATGATCTCCTCGAGGTCCTTGCGGTTGTAAGTCACCTCCCATCGGAAGTAGCGGGTGTTCTTGTCGAGCACTTCAATCCCCGTGCCTCTCGGGTTCGAATAGGAGTCGGGATGGCTGTGGACCCACTTGGCGATATCGGCATCCCTGGTGAGGTCCATCTTGAACCGCTTCGCCTCCTTCTTGTCGAAAACCGGTTTGCCGACGAGGTAGGTTTCACCAGGAGGTGTCCAGTACTCCTTGCTCTCGGTGTGGCCGCCACTGTTTGAAGAGAAGAAGGTTTCGCAGACCTCCTTGCCTATCTTGAGCACCTCTCCCGCGGTTTCGGCCACCGCCCTGGTGGTCGCCTCATCCTCCTCGTTGATGCCCGAGTAGACTTGAAACATGACGGTCGCCGGGAAATCGATCGGGTCGTTGGGAGGCCGGTTCGCCAGCCTTGAAACGGTGAAACTCCTGGCGGCCACGGCTTGCGCCTTCAGCGCGTCGGGCGGGAAGGTCGAATGCATCTCGGAGGGAATAACGCCCTTGAGGTAGTCATCGAGGAGCAATTCGTTGAGGGCAAGCAGGTTGCCGGTATTGTCCACCTGGACCTCGATTACTCCGCGGTAAACACGGTTTTCGAGGTGCTCCCAGTGGAAGCCGGTGCCGATACGAATGCCGTAAATGGTGATCTTCGTCTCGAGCGAATCCGGGACCACGCGGAACCCCTGCTTGACCATTGCGCTGCGATCATATTCAGCATCGTAGAGTTCGATTTCTCCCTCCGGGTCCTCGACGCGGTGGCGGAGAATGTGGGGTCGGAAAACCTCGTCGGGATTGTTGAGCAATTCGAGCAACCGGGCGGCCTCATTCTCCTCTTCGAAGGCTCCGACGATTACCTGCCAGCGGCGTCCCTCGTGGATCACATTGCCGTTTATCTGGACTTCGCGTCCGATCGGCAGCAAGCGCGATGGGTGTCCGTCGGCACGTAATTGCTCGGCATACTTCTTGGCCTCGTCCTCGTTCCCGAAAGTCTTCGTCAGTACGCTGTAGACAAAGCGGGCGGGCTTTGCCGAATCAACCTTGCAACGCCAGAGCAGACCGGTCTCGATGCCTTCGTATATCGTGTCACCCTCGAGGCTGAACAGGGAGAATTTCCCATGTACGCGGAAGTCCACATGTTCATATCTCTCGAGCAGGCCGACACGAACGGTAGGTTGTTTGCCCTTTTCGACCCGACGTTCCGGAACGGCGGAGGTTCGGATCTCCCTCGATGCCTTGCTGCTGGTTTCAGGCGTATCGGCTGTCATCGCAGGTTCCTTTCTTAAAGGTGCTGCGCAGGATAAAACCATGAGGGCCATCGCGGGACCCAGTAGTGAATGGATGACTCTCACGAAGTCGTCTCCCGGTGGTGCCTGTTGATCCAACCGTGCCGGAGACAGGCTTCGTGCAAAATGCGCAAAGCCTCGTCGGCCTTCTTTGTCTCAATACAAACCCAGGTCTCATCAGGCCGTTCGATCATACCGAAAGTGGGGATATCAGCCTTCCCGAGCGATTCGACGACCACTTGGTGAAGCCCGTCGACCAATCGGCCGGAAGTTACGATGGTCAACCCGCTCAGCGGTCCCCGCTTACCGGGATCACCATGCTCCCAGAGAATCCAGCGCCCACGGTTCTCGACAACCTTGTCGCAGTGAACGCTGAGCGGCGGGGTTCCCGTGCCCTGGCGGCGCACGAGACCGTCGCGGCGGCCGATTCCAACGACTTCACCACAGTCCAACGGACGGTCGGTGATGATCGTGCCGACGGCATCGGTCTCGGAATTGCCGATTGCCAGAGGAAGCTCGTGCTCTTTTGCGATACGCGCGGCTTCACTCTGGAGAGCCGCGGTGCCGCCACGCGCTAGCTGGAGGGCGCTGTCAAAGTCAAGCAGTTCGACCAGCTCCGTATCCTCGACGATATCGGGATGAGCCGTGTGGAGCCCATCGACATCCTTCATCAATTCGCAGCGGTCGGCGTTGATCGCCGCGGCGAGGGCGACCGCGGTCGCATCGCTGCCGCCACGGCCGAGGGTGGTGATTTCCTTCTCGACCGAGACGCCCTGAAAACCGGCGACTACGACGACGAGGTCGCGCTCAAGGGCTTCAAGCAGACGGGCGGGCCGGACCTCGACGATGCGCGCCTCGCCGTGATGGGTGTCGGTGATGATCCCGACCTGGCTGCCGGTGTAGCTGACAGCGCCGATTCCCTCCGCCTCGAGGGCCATCGCGAGCAGAGAACAACTGATGCGCTCGCCCACCGAGAGCAACATGTCCATTTCGCGCCTCGGGGGGTCGGGGTGGAGCGAGTGTGCGAGTTCGAGCAGCTCATCGGTGGTCGCGGCCATCGCCGAAACGACGATGACGACCTCATCGCCGTTCAATTTCATGTCGGCGATACGCGCAGCGACCCTCTGGATCTGGTCGGGTTGCTTCAGGCTGCTGCCCCCGTATTTTCGAACGATACGTGCCATCAGGCTGTTCCCAGAACATCGGCCATCGTGTAAGCGCCGCCCTTTTTCCCGGCGAGAAAACGTACCGCCGGAGCGACGCCCCGTGCGAAAGCCATGCGTGAATAAGCGCGGTGTATGACCTCGATCTCCTCGCCTTCCGCAGCGAAACGCACGCGGTGCTCTCCAACGATCTCGCCGATTCGCTGGCTGGTCACCTGGATTGATCCGCCCTCGCGCTCGAGAACCGTAGCGATCGCCCTGGCCGTGCCCGACGGCGCGTCGAGCTTGTGGCGGTGGTGTGTTTCGGCGACCGCGACGTCGAACCCGTGCCCCAGAGTGCGTCGAACATGCGGCAGAAGCCCGAGCAGCAGGTTGATCCCGACCGAGAGGTTCGGCGCGAGGAGGTGAGCCGTCTCCAGGTTCTCCAGGTCTCTGCGCTGCGCCTCGCTGAATCCGGTCGCCCCGATGAGGATCGGACGCTTGAGCCGGTCGGCCCGGAGTGCGTGACGATGCGCCGCCTCGGCGAGAGAGACATCCACCCAGACATCGGACTCAAAAGGGGAATCGGGATCGTCGTGAACGATCCCGACCCCGCTGACGGAGCGCTCGGGGACCTCCGGCGATTCGACGGCATGGACGACTTCGATGTCATCTTCAGTGGCCAGGGCCTTGAGCACCATCGACCCCATCCGTCCGGCCGCTCCGAAAAGTGTCACTTTGATCATAATCGATGTTTGTCGGGCGCTTGAACAGCCGCCGCCCACCGTGGGGCAAGCGCTGCGATTTATGTTTTCATTCTGAACAGGGCCAGGTCAAACGCGGTTTCGCCGATATTCGAAACCATCGTGGTACCCATGTACGAGTAATTCAACGCCTCGATATCCTTGTATGCGAGGAAGACGCAATCGATACTGGTCACCTGATTGGTGCGGATCCTTGTCGATAATTCCCGGGCGATGAAAAGCGCCAGCGAGTTGCGGTCATCGGTGTCTTTGCCGCCGACCTCGTAACCCGACAGTTGCATGATGCCGGAGTACTCCCGTGCGAATTCGAACGCTATCTGGTAAGCCGAGACGTACGGTTTGCCAAAGTCCTTGCCCGCGATGTTCGGATGGAACTTGCCAAGAATCGTTTCAATCTTGCTCGTTAGATCATGCTCCTGCCAGAAACTCATCTTTACCCCCATTCAAAAAGACTTCGATGTTTCGGCCGGTCGGTGCAGGCCGAACCACTAAATTAATCCGATTTCCTCGAGATCGTGCCTGACGGTCTTTTCCGATTCGGGTCTCAAGGGCGCGAGCGGCGGCCTGACCGGACCTGCCGGCAGACCCATCAACCCGAGCGCGAACTTCACCGGCGCCGGGCTTGTCTCGATAAACAGACTCCCGCAGAGCGGCTTTAGCTTCCGGTGCAGTTCGAAAGCTTCATCATGCAGACCGTCGCGCTGCGCCTTCCAGAGGCGGACCGTGAGTTCCGGAACGACGTTTGACAGCACGCTCACCGATCCGGCCCCGCCGACATCGTAAATCGGGAGGTTCAGACCGTCATCGCCGGAAAAGAGCGCCAGGGTGTTGCCGAACCGACGGGCCACCTCCCAGATCTGCCCGAGGTCTCCCGATGCTTCCTTGACGGCGGCGATTCCGGGAATTTCAACGATACGCTCCAATGTGTCCGGAGTCAAATTAAGCGCGGTGCGGCCGGGCACGTTGTAGACCATGATCGGCAGGCCGTCGCCCGCTTCGGCGACCATCCGGAAATGATTGACGAGGCCGTCCGGCGTCGGCTTATTGTAGTAAGGCGTGATCACCAGCGCACCATCCGCGCCGAGTTCTTTCGCGCGGCGTGTACGCTCCATGCTGGCTCTCGTGCTGTTGGTCCCCGTTCCCGCGATGACCGATGCCCGTCCTGAAGACTGTTCGACGGTCAGCGCGATCACCTTTTCCCATTCGGATTGGTCAAGGACCGGCGACTCGCCCGTCGTTCCGCAAGGCACCAGCCCCTGAACTCCGGCCTCGATCTGCCTGCGGAGGAGCTCCTTCAGACCCCCGGCGTCGAGCTCGCCCTCGTCCGTGAACGGGGTGACAATCGCGGTGAAAACCCCTTCCCATTCGATACGCTGTTCAGGATCAGGCAACTTGTCCTCCGGTCAGATGTCAAAGTAGAGTTCGAACTCCCACGGGTGCGGCCGCTGGCGCAGGGCGTCGACTTCGTTCTCGCGCTTGTACCAGATCCAGGTGTCGATCACGTCCTCGGTAAACACTCCGCCCTTGAACAGGAAATCCTGATCCGTCTCGAGCGCATCGAGCGCATTGGAGAGCGTCTCAGGGGTCTGAGGCACTTCGGCCAACTCCTCCGGTTGGAGATCGTACATATTCTTGTCGAGCGGATCGCCCGGGTTGATTCTGTTCTGAATCCCGTCCAGCCCGGCCATGAGTATCGCGCTGAAAGCGAGATAAGGGTTGCTCGAGGAGTCCGGCACCCTGAACTCGACGCGCTTGGCTTTCGGATTGGAACTGTACATCGGTATACGGATCGCCGCGCTGCGGTTACGCTGGCTGTAAGCGAGCCGCGTCGGCGCCTCATAACCGGGAATCAGCCGCTTGTAGCTGTTCGTCGTCGGGTTGGCGAACGCGCAGAGCGCCGGAGCGTGCTTGAGGATGCCGCCCGCGAAATAGAGCGCCATCTCGGAGAGGCCGGCGTACTTGTCACCGGCGAACAACGGCGTATCGCCCTTCCAGAGGCTGATGTGCGTGTGCATCCCGCTGCCGTTGTCGTCGAACAGCGGCTTCGGCATGAATGTCGCGGTCTTGCGGTGACGCCTCGCGACGTTCTTGACCACGTACTTGAAAAGCTGGAGGTTGTCGGCCATCCTGAGCAGCGGGGCGAACTGCATGTCGATTTCGCCCTGTCCGCCGGTCGCGACCTCGTGGTGATGGGCCTCGATGGTGATCCCCATCGATTCGAGGATCAGTGACATCTCGCTGCGGAGATCGTTGTTCGAGTCGGAAGGGGGAACCGGGAAGTAACCCTCCTTGTATCGAGGCTTGTAACCGAGGTTCGGGTTCTCCTCGCGCCCGGTGTTCCAATGGCCCTCGACCGAATCGACGTGATAAAAGCCCTCGTGCTCGTTCTGACCATATCGCACGTCGTCGAAAACGAAGAACTCCGCCTCGGGACCGTAGTGGGCGGTGTCCGCGAACCCGAGAGACTTCATGTAGTCCTGCGCCTTGCGGGCGAGAGTCCTCGGGCACTTGGAATACGGGGTCATCGTCGTCGGCTCGATGATATCGCAGAAGAGTATCAGCGTCGGTTCGACGGTGAAGGGGTCCATTACGGCCGTCGAGGGGTCGGGCCGGACGAGCATGTCGGACTCGTTGATCTGCCGCCATCCGCGTATCGAGGAACCGTCGAACCCGTATCCGGTCTCGAAATCGTCCGGACTCAACCTGCCGACCGGAATTGAGAAATGCTGCCAGAGACCGGGGAAATCCATGAAACGCAGGTCCACCAGCTTGACGCCGCGGCTTTTAACCAGCTCGAAAATTTCACGGATCATGTTCAAGGGTCACCTCACGGTAATTACGTCGGTCGAGGCCGAATCTAACGAAGCCGGACGGCCTCGTCCGGATCAAATCGCCTCAGGGCCTGACTCACCTGTCCTGATTCGGATCACATCCTCCACCGGATAGACGAAGATTTTGCCATCGCCGACCTGCTCGGTTCGAGCGGCCTTGATAATCGCTTCGATTGCCTTGTCGGCGAGATCGGCGGGGAGTATTATCTCGATCTTCATTTTCGGCACGTAATCTATCTGGTATTCGCGGCCGCGATAGAGTTCCGTATGCCCCTTCTGACGCCCGAAGCCGCGGACTTCGGTTATCGTCATGCCGCGAACACCCAGCTCCAGCAGGGCTTCCCGTACCTCGTCAAGGCGGTAGGGGCGGATTATCGCTTCGATCCTCTTCATGACAGTCCTCCCGGCTGAGGATTTGCTCAGACGTTGAAACGAACATATATCATATCGCCGTCGGCTACAGTATAATCCTTGCTCTCCAGCCTGAGCAGACCCTTGTCGCGGCACGCGGAGAGCGAGCCCGCCTCGATGAGATCCTCCGCCTGGACGACTTCCGCCTTGATGAACCCGCGCTGAAGATCGGTGTGAATCCCGCCTGCGGCATCTATCGCGGTCGTCCCCCCGGGAATCGCCCAGGCGCGGACCTCGTCATCGCCGATGGTGAAAAACCTGATCAGGCCGATCAGCTCGAAGCCGGTGCGAATGACCCTTTCCGATGCGGGGCTTTCGATGCCGAGTTCGGAGAGAAAATTATCCCGGTCGGCCGGTTCGAGAACGGCTATCTCCGCCTCGAGCTTGGCATCGACCACCTCGAGCCGCCTGCCCGGACCGGTTACGCGATCCTCAAGGGCGTCGGCGAGCGTCTCGCCGTCCTGCTCCTCGCCGCGGTTGACGATGACGAGCAGCGGCTTTTGCGAAAGGAAGCCGAAAGAACGGATTTTCCTTTTCTGCTCGGATTCGAACTCAATCTGCCGCAGCGGCGTCTCCTTGCCGATGTTTTCCATCACCACCCGCAAGGTCTGCTCCTCGAGGGGGTCGAGTTCCTGTTTCGGCTTCTTTTTCGCCTGCTCGATACGCTTCAGCCGATTTTCCGCCGCCATGAGATCGGAGAGCAAAAGCTCCGCTTCGAGGTCGTTCAATTCCGAGAGCGCATCATTCGCCAACTTGTCCGTGGAGGCATCGCCCGACTGGAAGGTTCCAATGACGGCGGCGAGCATGTTGGACCCCTGCAGATGATTGATCAGGGAGCGTTTGAATCCGCTGCGACGCTGCGAAGCCGCAAGACCGACGATGTCGAGATACTCCACCCGCGCGGGAATTTTCTTTAACGGGGGAAAAAGGGCGTGCAGGCGGTCGAGCAGGGGGTCGGGCACCTCCGTGATGCCCGGATGAACCTCCTCGCCCATCATGGGTGAAGACCCCGTCAATGCGGTGAACAGGGTGGACTTACCTCCACTTTGCCAACCAATGAGAGCAATGCGCATAGGAATCGGGTCTGTAGGTAGAACAAACGGTTCGTACGAGGGGGTAAGGCGGGAGCGTGCCGGCAGACAGGGTTAAAAAGAGCCTTCCCACTCGAAGGCGATAATGTAGCCGCGTCCATCGCTCCTGTCAAGCGCGGGTTCTCCCGGTTGCCATCGTTCACAAGGACGGGCTGGGTGGCCCGACTTGACTTGCAAGTCGGGTTTCATGCGGGGCAGGCGTATTATTATGCTATAAGGAGAGCTCGAGAGAGGCGGACTCCTCCTCCTTCAGATCGACCATTCTTGGCGGGATTCTCGCGCCGACGGTGTTGTGCGTCATGATCACTACCGGCCTGTTCTGATCATCGGGATTCGCTTCCATGACGAGAGCCTGGTATCCGACATAGAGCTTCGAACGCGTGTTTACGATGCGTACGGGCGCGCCCGCCGGGTAGCACTGAATCACCTTGGCCAGATTGCGGACGACATACGGATTCCATAGACTACCCGCTCCGGTGATAATCTCGCTGATCGCCTGCTCGGGGGTTCGGGGATTACCGTCGAGACACCCCGTGATCAGGTTGTCATAGCTGTTGGCGACCGCCAGGATTTCGGCATGCCTGAAAATCTTCCCCGCGGGCTTGCTTGACTTCTTGGCCGGGGAGCCGCCCTCCGATTTAAGAGCTTGCGGATAACCGCTTCCATCGTAATGCTCGTGATGGTGCGCAACGGTTGTCTGCTCGCGGAACGAGTCGGGGTCGGTTCCCTTGATGATCATCATCGAGAAAGTCGGATGTTCACGCATTAGCATGCGCTCGTCCTTGGTCATGTCGTTGTGTGCCTTGTTCTTGATTTGAGGGAAGATCATCTTGCCGATATCATGAACCAACGAGGCGATGCCGATTGATTTCAGCTCCCGCTGGTCATAACCGAAAGCGAGCGCGATGAGGATGCTTACCACGCTGGTGTCGAGCGCGTGCTCGTAATCCTGTCCGCTCTCGGATTTGATCGGCAGGGAGGTGAACATGGTGACATGGTTCTCGAGTATTTCCTCGAGCAGGAGGTTTACCTGCTGCCGGACATTCGGCATGAAGTCCATCGAACCCCAATTGCGTTTCTCCTCAAGCGCCTGCTTGACATGTTCCGGCTCGAACTTCTCAAAGGCGAGGTTGTTCTGCACGTCCTTGAAGGTCTCGGCGAGCTGATGGTTTACGATTTGCCTGACCGAATCGGAAATTACGTCCTCGGGAACGATCCCTTCGGACAATTCGTCCATGACAAAGACGAAGTTGAAGCCTTTCTTGTGGATGAGGCTGATCATCTCCGCGTTGAGCTTGTAGCCGGCGGCAAGGAGAAGATCACCCTTCTCGTTGTAAAGTGATTTTCCGAGTATTGATCCCGGGTCCAGCTTGTTCACATTGATGATACGCATGTAGTAGTAAACCTCAAAATACCATCGGCACTCGTGGTTGAACGGCGCCGCTTGCAGATTGCCAACATAAGCTGCCGGGGCAAGTCAAAGGACGGAGAATGAGCCCTTTCAGGTAACTCAAGGTTGCTCGAACTTAATTAAATATACATTAATTCGTGCGGCAAGAGCCACCCAATCCCATGCGGCCTCCTATCAACTCCGACGTATCTCCAACGGCTCCGAGTCGCTGTGCGACTCGTTTATCGTCTCCCCTCCCGGATGGCGTCGGTTACCCCCATCAGCCGAGCGAGCCGTGCATGGGCCGGGGGAAGCACAAGCGAGAAGATGAGAGCGTTCGAGGTGACATGAATCAGGCAGAATGGAATCCCGGCCAGCAGGTAGGGCCACCATCCCTTGAGCGGTACCCCCATGGCGAGGGGGAATGTCACGTTCGTCAACAGGTCGAAAACGAACGTCACCAGGATCCCTGAGAACAAGCAGATCAGTATCTTCGCCCGGATATGTTCAGTCGCGAGAATTCGGCGGATACGTCCGAAAAAGAACCCGGTGAACGCCATTCCCAGCATCTGGGACAGCCATACGGGGGGGTAGGGAAATCCATAAGGATTGAGTGCGCCGAAGATCGCTTCGGCCAGGATTCCGGTGAGAACACCGGCCATCGACCCCAACAGCCATCCCGAGAGCGCAACGGTCGCGGAGACGAGCTCGACATTGGGGACGGCTACCAGTAGGTAACCTCCGGCGACCGCAACCGCGGCGAACAGGGCAATCCTGGACAGCCGACGAATTCTCGCCCTTGATCCGGTCTGTTCTCGCGTAGCGGTCATGGTCCCGCTCGAAAAAAAAGAAAATCAGTCTTTTGTCTTGCTGTTGTTCTGAATTTTTTCCTTGATTCGCGCGGCCTTGCCGACGCGATCTCGGAGATAGAAGAGCTTCGAACGGCGGACATCTCCGCGTCTCTCGACGATTATTTTCGCGATGCTCGGCGAGTAGAGCGGGAAAATCCGTTCCACCCCGATGCCGCTCGAGAGCTTGCGCACGGTGAACGATGCGGAATGGCTCTTGCCCCTGCGCGCGATGACAGTGCCCCGGAAAATCTGGACGCGCTCTTTCGAACCCTCGACTACTCGTACATGAACGCTTACGGTGTCGCCGGGCGAGAAGTCCGGAATCTCAATGCCCGCGCGCATCTCGCGTTCCAGCTCCTGCAGTATCTGGTCTGACATGAGGTGCCTCAATATTACAGGTTAAATTCTTTCTTTTCCTCTTCGCTCAACCCGCTCAGCCACCGTTCGTACAGATCGGGCCTGAGCGATCTGGTTCTCGCAATCGCCTGCCGCCTTTGCCATTGTGCGATCTTTGCATGATGGCCGCCGGTCAGCACGGACGGAACTTTGTGCCCTTCCCACTCGGCCGGCTGGGTATAGTGCGGATAATCGAGGAGACCGCTGGTAAAGCTGTCGCCCACAGCCGAGTCGCTGTCTCCGAGCACCCCCGGCAGGAGCCGGACCACCGCGTCGGTGATAACTACCGATGCCGCCTCGCCGCCGGTGAGGATGAAATCGCCGATGCTCACCTCGAGATCGACAAGCCGGTCGATGGCGCGCTGGTCGAGTCCCTTGTAATGACCGCAGATGATCATCAACCGGCGGTGTCCGGCCAACTCCTCGGCCAGCTCCTGGTCGAACCGGCGGCCCTGAGGGCTGGTGTAAATGACCAGCTGCTTCAGCTTGGGCCGTCGTCGCTTCAACGAGCGGATTGTGGCGGCGACCGGCTCGGCTTTGAGCACCATCCCCGCTTCGCCCCCGAACGGCTTGTCGTCCACGGTCTGATGCCTGTCGTCGGTGAAATCGCGGAGCTGAACGACATCCAGCTCGAGGAGGCCGAATTTCTGTGCCCGGCCGACCATCGATTCGCCGAGCATCATCCGTACACCCTCGGGGAAGAGGGTGACAATCTCAATGAGCATCCGTGGTGGCTTCGTCCCGCTCATCGGCTGGACTCCGGACAGGTTTCTCAATCGGTCATGGCGGTCATCCGGCACCACGGCCATTCAGTCGGCAATCGCTGAAAGTAGCGATTCACCAGGGCGGTTGTCCACAGTATCTCGATTGCCGGAGAGTATATCTGGCGTACTGCCGGATGCCACCTTCCGCAGTTGAACCGGCTTACAATCGTCGCGGCCGTAAAAGCCTGACCGCGACAACGATTCCTTATACTTATCTCCAATATAATCAATATATACCGGTAGCTTTTCAATACTTCGTTCAGCTACTCGACGAGCCCCTCGGGCAGGTCGACGAGTATCCTTCCGCGCTCGATGTCGACCTGCTTGATCATCGCCTTAACCGCCGGCAGCAGGACCTCGCCTTTCGGTCCCTCCACCCGCCAGATGTCATGGCCGGCCTGGTCGAGCACCTCCACCACCTGTCCCAGCTCGCCATACCGTTCGCAGGTCACATCGCAACCGACGAGATCATCGTGGTAATACATTCCCTCGGGCAACCGTGCGCGGTCCGACTCATCGATGAAAATCTCCGACCCGACCAGCGCCTCAGCCAGTTCGTGTTTCGACGCCTCCTCGAAGCGGATGAAAATCGCGCTGTTACCGATGCGCACCCGCTTGACGGTGAGGTAGAGGTTCTCGCCCTCAACCGTCCGGCACCAAAGGCCGGGCAATTCCTTGAAACGCTCCGGCCGCCAGGTCCATGGGATGATTTTGAGATCGCCTCGCAAACCGTGAACCTTGACCACCTTGCCGAGTATGACTTGACGTTCGGGAGGTGGACAGTGAGGCACCTCACTCACGTTCAACTCTCTTTACTTTCGCTCGGCGATTCCTCTTCACTTTCGCTCGGCGATTCCTCTTCACTTTCGCTCGGCGATTCCTCTTCGCTTTCGCTCGGTGATTCCTCTTCGCTTTCGCTCGGCGATTCCTCTTCACTTTCGCTCGGCGATTCCTCTTCACTTTCGCTCGGCGATTCCTCTTCACTTTCGCTCGGCGATTCCTCCGACGGGACCGGTTTCGAAGGCTCGTTGGAGATTTCGAGCACCGACTTCCGTCCGCGAAGAGCCGATGCGGCCGAAAGCAGCGTCCGCATGGCCTTGGCATTACGGCCATCCTTGCCGATCGCTCGCCCAAGGTCGGTTCCGGCAACGAAAAGCGTGTAATGAAGACGATCCTCTTTTTCCTCGCAGGAAACCCTGACGTCCTCCGGGTTCTCAACAACGTGTTTGACGACAAACTCGATAAAGTCCTCCAGCACGGTTTACCTCCTCCCAGTGACACCGGCTGGCAGCGCGAGCAGGATGGGCATGAGATGCTCCGGAGAACGCCTCTCGCATCCTGTCGCATTCCAACCAATTGATATCAATAAAGATACCACTCTTTACTCACTCTGTTTTTTTCTCTTCGGAAGCCTCGCCGGACTGCTTTTTCCCTTTCCCGGCACCGGCTTCGCCTGAATCCTTTGCCTCTTCCCTGCCCTTGGCTTCGGCCTTTTTCTCAGCCTTGGCTTCGGCCTTTTTCGCAGCCTTGGCTTCGGCCTTTTTCGCAGCCTTGGCTTCGGCCTTCTCCTCAACCTTGGCTTCGGCCTTCTCCTCAACCTTGGCTTCGGCTTTCTCCTCGACCTTGGCTTCGGCCTTTTTCTCAGCCTTGGCTTCGACCTTCTCCTCAACCTTGGCTTCGGCCTTTTTCTCAGCCTTGGC
>SDBV01001966.1_pt1 | contig 30760 bp, 48 predicted proteins | sample 2277081 | NCBI WGS metagenome assembly SDBV01 (sample SAMN10402039, study PRJNA504765) | marine sediment metagenome | isolation source: marine sediment core GS10_PC15, 223 cmbsf | place: Arctic Ocean: Southern Knipovich Ridge | collected 2010 | reverse complement strand
ACGCTGAACTGGACAGGTTAATACGTTTGGAAGAATTTTTATCAGGCGAGGCAGACAGCCACGTACAGCAGACCGTAAGGATTGAGTTTGTTGACCCAAAACAAGATACCGAACACGAAGATAAATCGTAAACCGTATAAGTGGTTACAATCCTGTAGCCGTAGGCGGTTTGCGTACTTATATGGGGGCGCGGCAAGTAGTAAATCTTGGGCGTTAACACAATACCTAATACTTGAAAAACTATACGGTCAAACCGGTATCGGCATACTTGCTTTACGTAAAACGAAGCCATCTGTTAAGGTAAGCTGTTACAGATTGGTATTGTACTGGCTTAATCAAATGGGGTTAGATTACAAGGAAAATAAGTCTGATTGGACAATAACAGCACCTACAGGTAGTTTTATCAAATTTGATAGTATTGACGACGTAGAGAAAAAGAAGTCAATCGAAGGTATTAACTATATCTGGCTTGAAGAAGCAACTGAATTTAACGAACACGAAGTAATGCAGTTAAATCTACGTTGCCGAGCCACTAACAAGCACGGTATTAACCAGATGTTCTTTACATTCAACCCGATAGACCCGATAGGTAACGAATGGCTTGAAACACGTCAACGGCTGGCAAAGACGCACGTGGACAAGATAACCGGTGAACGTGATTCTGATGATTTAATACTGGTACATACGGATAATCCGTTTCTATCGCTTGCCGAACGGTCACAAATTGAAGCGTTAGCAGACCAAGACGAAGAATACAATAAGATATACCGGCTTGGACAATGGGCTACGCCTACAAACCTGATATATTCGAATTGGGATATTATAGAACGTATGCCGGAACGGTACGACGATAGGGCGTGGGGATTAGACTTCGGTTATAGTAGTAGTGAAGTAGCGTTAATCGAGGTAAGGTTCGCTGGTACAGACATTTACGAACGTGAACACCTATATCAAACTGGCTTAACAAACCCGCAACTAATAGCTAAACTGAAAACTATTATCGAAAGCCCGTTTGAACAAATCATAGCAGATTGTGCCGAGCCGAAAAGCATACAAGAAATAAGTAATGCTGGTCTTAATATCCTACCCTGTAAAAAAGGCACTGATTCAGTTAGGCACGGTATAAATACGGTTAAGAGTTTCAAGATACACGTAACGGTTGATAGCGTAAATCTGATTAAAGAGAAAAAAGGGTATAAGTGGAAATTAGACAAAGACGATAATCCGTTACCAGAACCATTGAAGTTTAACGACCATTTAATGGACGCAGAACGATACGTAATACAGAAAATCAAAGGTAAAGCCATAGCTGGCTTGATGTTAGTGACTGATACCGAAGAACATATCGAAGAAGACGTTGAACTGGTCGAAGCCGGTACTGGTGGTAGTGGTGATATATGGAGTAGTATTTAATGTGCTTACCGTATGAAGAAATAAAAGGGTATTTACATTACTACGCATTACGGCTTAGAAATAACCGCTTTGAAAGATGGGAGTTAGTTAATGAGGCGTGGATTAAAATATACCCATTAGAAATACCAGCGTTTGCTTCGGCGGGCATTAGGTGGGCTATGATAACTTACAAAAAATTACAATACGCACAAGACCATAAAGGCAGTTCTACTATTATGGTTAGTTCGATTGATGATGAAATTGCTGATGGTTTATTTTCCAAGAATATACTTATTACGCCGAAGGACAGGCAGAAAAAGAACCTTGAAGATACCGACTACGTAAATTACTTACTGCGTAGTCCGGCACTAAGTCTTTCTGATAAACTATTGATTGACCAACGATTCTTTCAGGGATTAACACTTAGACAAATCGGTAGGATATACAGCGTTACTTACGAAGCCGTACGGTTAAGATTAGAAAAAATACTCGATAAATTAAAACGTATATCAGAGGCGGCATAATATGGGATTGTTAAATAGACTACAGTTAGCTTACTACGTTTTGAAGGGTATGGACGTCGGCGGCTGGCACGTAGGTAGATTTAACGAAGGAAGGGCGTACGCACCGGATAGGAACTATCATACACTTGTTAAAAAATATATTGGGTGGGTTTACACGTGTGCTAATATGAACGCTACGAACTGCGCACAAGTCCCGTTACGCCTATATGGACAAAAAACAAACAAGAAACAGAAGTCACGTTTTCCGGTTAAGAAAGTACCTGCCGGGCGTATGAAGTTTTTATCCAGTTCGCCGTCTACTTACCGTAATGTAGTTAAAGCGGTTGAAATAGAAGAAATCACCGAACACCCATTTCTTGAGTTGCTTACAAATGTAAATGAATTTATGAATGGATTTGAATTACTTGAGATGATGTTTTTATCTCAAGAATTGACCGGTAACGCTTACTGGAAGTTGTCTTTCGATAGCGGGCTTGGCATACCGACTGATATATTCCCATTATTTCCGCAGTATATGAAAGTCATACCGGATAAAGAAAAGTTCATTGCCGGTTGGGAATATAGACCCACAATGAATGAGAAGCATATAATCGAGCCGGAAGAAATCATACAGTTTAAGTATGTATCAATGAAGAACGCTTTTTATGGTTATAGCCCGTTGGAAGCAATAATTATAGCCGCCGACTTATCGACCGGAATGAATACGTACGAAGCAACGCTAATGATGAATAGCGCCGTGCCTGATTACGCTCTAATGTTACCGGAAGAAGCTGGCGAACCGAATCCTGACGAACAAAAGCGTATGCTGAAAGATTGGAAGAAGCAAAACGCTGGCAAGAAGCAGGGTGGCTTAACGATACTAACCGGTGGTGCTGAATTAAAACAGTTGGCGCTATCGCCGAAAGAAATGGCGTTTTTAAAAGGACGAGAAGCAACATTGAACGAAATAGCGGCGGCGTTTGGCGTACCTATGTCAAAGCTGACCAGTAAGAACGTAAACAGGGCGAACGCAGAAGCAGGTAACGCACAGTATCAAAGCGATGCTATTTTACCGCGCTTGCGTAAAGTTGAACAAAAGCTAAACGAACGATTGTTACCATTGTACGATGAGAGTTTGTTTTGTGCTTTTGATAATCCTGTACCAGAAGACAAAGAGTTTAAGTTGAAGGAACGTACTGCGAACCTGAAAACTGGCTTTTCGTCTATTAATTTAGAACGGCAATTAGAGGGACAAGAGCCGGTAATTTGGGGTGAAGTGCCTTTAATGCCGCAAAACATATTACCACTTGGTACAGAGATTGCTACCGAGTCGGTGGCGATTGAAGAAGTCAAAGCAAAATCAAAAGCAAATAAAGCGTCTTTACAATTACCACCGCTTGGTCGTCCTGCTAATAACTTTATAAACGAAGAACTTGTTGCGGAGATACGCAGCTTCTTTGAAGAACAAGCAAAGGAGATATTAGATGGCTTCGATAAGGACGCCGAAAGTATAGCGGTGTATATTGATTCGAAAAGTCCGGCTGATAACTTTACTTCGAGTTGGTTTGATATGCAAAAGTGGGATAAGAAGTTAGCCGCAAAGACCGAGCCGTTTACACGTGCTACGTTTTTAGCTGGTGGCGAAGCCGCTATACGGCAGGTTGCGGCAGACCAGTTATTTGACTCATTTAGCCCAGCAGTAATGAGGGAATTAGCTATACACCGTAGCGGAAAATTAGTTGCTGTAAACCGGACGACAGTTAAGCGTATACGTAAGCAATTAGCGGATGGTATAGAAGCTAACGAAAGTTTATCGACTATACGTAAGCGCATAGAAGGCGAATTTGATTATGCCGCTAAACATAGGGCGGCTGTCGTCGCACGTACCGAAGTTATATGGGCTTGGAACGCCGGTGCTAAAGAAGGTTATAAACAATCTGGTGTAGTTAAAAAAATCGTGTGGGTATCGACAGGTGACGAACGAACCTGCGAGTTTTGCCCTGACCTTGACGGAGAAGTAATAGAAATCGAAACAACGTATTTTGATAAAGGCGATTCGATGGAAGGTAATGAGGGCGGTACGCTTAATTTTGATTATGAAAGCGTAGGACACCCTCCATTACATCCGATGTGCCGATGTACGATAGCGGCAGTAATTGAGAATGTATAATGTTCAAAAAATACTTATGTAAAAATAGAAAGTTTTGCACATCTGCTTGGCGAAATTACGCTTGTAAGTGTAATGCTTTTAGGTTTATTTTTGGACAAAGCGGGCTTAGTAAACTTAAAAAGTATAAGGAGAAATGAGAAATGGCACACGCAGAAATATGTCCAGTATGTAAAGGAAATGGTAAGGTAGAAAAAGAAACTTGTCACGGTTGCGGCGGTAAAGGTTGGGTACAAGTTGATGATGTCGGTAATACATTTTTTCCGATTTATCCGTGCCAGCCATGCAATCCGTATCAACCGCCGTATAATTATTATTATGGTCAATTTCATTGGTCGTCGGCAGGTAGTAGTGGTACGTGTCACCTTGGTTTAGATGGTAGTTGTAAAACAGTAGGGATATAAGAGTGTCCGTAAAATGATTTGTAAATGCAGAATATGTAAAGAACCGTTTGATTCTTGGATAAGCTATCGGCATTGTAAAAGGTGTCGGGTGCGGCTTCCGAACTAATCGAATAGGAGTAGAAAATGATAAAGAACGCAAAAAACAAAATGGCAAAAGCCAGTAAGAACAAAACCGCTAAAAAAAAGGACGTAAAGGCAAAAATCGTTAATCCAGAGATAAAGGTTGAAAAACCTAAGCCAAAACCGGTTGCGGTACTAAAGGATTTTTGCCCGAACTGCTTACGGTCGGTAGATTTCAAAACGATTTTCCGTTGTCCGAAATGTGGCTGTAGTGGTTGTACTAAATGCGGTTGGGATAACTTAACGCTCGAACGCTGTCCGTCTTGCGGCTATACAGGAGGCAGATAATGACTAAGGTTAAACCAAAAACGAAATTGACAGAAGACTTATCTGTACCTGCGAAAGTTGCTGATAAGATACCAGTAAAAGACACCTGCCTTAACTGCGAACATAAAGAAGTTGGTATGTATAAATGTGAGTGCGGTACGACGCTATGCGATAGTTGTTCAACGCATTATCCCTGTCGAAAATGTGGAGTGAAAAAAAATGGCTGAAGAACTAACAAGAAAACAGTTTGTAGCTAAAGCGATAGAGGTAGACGACGACGAGCGAACCGTAACGGCTGTAATTAGTACCGGCGATATTGACCGTGACGGCGAAGTCCTTATACCGAAAGGCGTAGAACTTGATAATTACCGCAAAAATCCTGTTGTTTTATTCGCTCACGATTATTGGAGTGCGCCCATAGGCAAGGCGTTATACGTAGACGCTAAACGTAAGAGTATTGTATCGCTTATCAAATTCGCACCACGACCAAAGGATTTTGAAGGTGCTTGGAAGCCCGATGAGATATATGAGTTGTTTAAAGGTGGTTATCTTAAAGCGTTTAGTGTTGGTTTTATACCGAAAGAAATACATTCGCCTACGCCGGACGAAATACGTAAAAAGCCGGAACTTGCCGACGCGCGGCGTATATATGATAAGTGGGAACTGTTAGAATTTTCGGTCGTACCTGTCCCTGCTAATCCGGCGGCGTTAGCTACGTCCGTAAAGTCGAAATCAATAACGATATCAGACGAACTGATTAAGGTGCTTGGCGTTAAAATCGAAGATGCTATACCAAAACAACCAGTAGAACCAGACGAGTTTGCATTAACCCAAGATGAATTAGATGATATGGGCGAAGAAGAAACGGAAGAACCGGAAATTAAGGTACGTAAGCCGGTAGCGGTTAAAAAACCACCTACTGTTAAAAGACCGATTAAATTAACTCGTCACGTACCGGTTAAGCGTGCGATATCACAAAGAGAAGTGGAAAGTGAAGCCATAAAATTATTAAGAGGTAAAGTGTATTCGTAGCCGGAATAATTAGCCGTAAAGCGGTGGAGGCATTAGCGAAAGCAGAGATGTCAGCCGTAGTAGACCGGTGGAGATTATAGGCAACTTTGATTATAGAACTTTGTTAGGAGATTTAAGATGTTGATAAAATTGTTAAAAGACTATGGCGAATTTAAAGCTGGCGATATCTGCGATACGGAAAATGACGCAGATGGTCAGAAGTTAATCGACGATAAAATCGCCGAGAAATTCGTTGAGAGTACAGAGAAAAAGGAAAAGAAAGCTGCCGACGAAGAGGATGATAAAACTAAATTGGCAACCGAAATAGCTGCAAGAGTTAAGGCGGAGTTAGATGCCGAGAAAAAAGCCGCACCGAAGAAAATACCGGCACAACCAAAAGATGATAAGTTAGAAAAAACCGGTGGCTTCAAAAACTTAGGTGACTTCGCACAAGCAGTAAAGCAAGGGCAAACCAACCAGCACTTGATGAGTTATTGCAAGTCAACCGGAATGAATATCGCTATTAACGCCGACGGTGGTTTCTTAATTCCGCCAGAGTTTAGTACGGCGTTACTAACTGCGATGAATCAAACTTCGGTACTTGCACCAAAGTGTACTAACTTTGCGGTTAACAACAACTTGGCTTTACCGTTCGTGAACATTACCACGCAAGCGACAAGCTGGACAGGCGGTGCTACTGTTTACAAACCGGCAGAAGGCGTTGCTAAAACAGCTTCGATTCCACAACTTGCTAAATGCGAACTGCACCTGCATAAAATGACCGTTGTAGTTTACGCAACCGATGAATTACTTTCCGATAGCCCGATGGCTTTGGAAACTTTCCTGTCGACCATAGCTTCGACCGAATTTGCTTTAACTAAAGACGAAGACATCGTAAACGGTTCTGGTGCTGGCGAGGCGTTAGGATTTATGAACTCACCTTGTTTGGTTTCCGTTGCAAAAGAAACCGACCAACCGGCAGACACTATTTATACCGCTAACGTATTAAGTATGTATTCACGTATTTACAATTCGTCAAGAGCAAACGCTGTTTGGCTTATAGCGGCTGACGCGATGCCGCAAATAGCTACCTTATCAATAATTGTTGGTACTGGTGGCGCACCGGTATTTATTGCTGACTTATCTAACGACTTAAAGCAAACGCTTCTTGGTCGTCCGATTATATGGTCGCCACACAGTCAAACTGTTGGTGATAAGGGCGATATTGCACTTGTTGATTTGAGCCAGTACGTAAGTGTTACAAAAGCCGGTCGTGGTATGGACGTAGCCACAAGTATACACCTGAAATTCCTTGAAGATGAAACTGCGTTCCGTTTCGTTGTAAGATTTGACGGTCAACCTTGGTGGGCTTCCGCGATAACTCCGAAACACGGAAGTAGCACAGTTAGTCCGTTTATCACCCTTGACGAAAGAACATAAAGAAAAATTTGATTTAGGAGAATATATTATGAGTTTGAAAGATGCACACTTTCATCAGTCTTTAACGGTTGACGGCACAGAAGCGGGAACGCCGCTTGCCGACCAGTGGGACTCTGGTATTAGGTCTGATATTGTCAGTATGGCTAAGTATAACAAGGCGTATTTCTTAATCTATTGGGGTGCTGTAACTGCTTCGGGTGTTCTTGGTATTACAGTAATTCCCAGTGACGACAAAGACGCCAGTAGTACGACAACTGCGATTCCGTTTAGATACAAAAAGATAACAGCACCAGATACTAATGGTGCTTGGACAGCAAGTTCTGATTTTCAGACTACAACGGGCGCAAGCCAGATTTATGTTATCGAAGTTAACGCTGATGATTTACCGATTATTAGCGGTGTCAAGTACGAATACTGTTACGTACAAATGGACGAAGATACCAACGGGGCGCAACTTGGCGGCGTGATTATTATTATGGACGAGCCGAGATACGCACAAGATGTTTCGGGAGTTGTAACAGCGTAAATTAAAACTAATCCTATCCGGTCGGGATTCGATTCTCGACCGGTGGGATTCCATTAAACTCGAAAGGAGTTTATTATGGCTACCGCGTTACGGTCATACTGGAAAGGTCGTAATATGAATTTTTATGACCATACCGGACACCCTGCCTTTAGAAATGGTTTGTGGGCTAATTGTCCGATAAATGCCATAAGAAGCGACCCTACTTTGGCGCATATTTTCTTCCACGAATTTTTTGAACATACAGACGGTGATGCTTTTACTAAATCCGTTTATCCTGCTGGCGCACCGGCTGGCACTACCGGTATCATAGCTGGTATTGGTGGCTGGTATAAAACCTATTGCGATGGTGACGATAATGATGAGGCGTACGAGGTTAGTACCGGCGAAAGCTGGTTGTTTGCAGAAGGTAAGCCGTTATGGTTTGAGTGTGAAATCAAACTAACGGAAGCTGATACTGATAAAGCAGGTTGGATTATCGGTTTGATGGACGCCGCAGGTGAGAACGCACTACTCGATAACGGTGGTGGCGTAGCTACTACGTATGACGGTGCTGTATTCTTTAAGCTAGACGAGGATTTAACCACATACTTTGAGAGCAGTAACGATACAACTCAATCGACAGTAAGTACAATGGGTACTTTTGTTAGCGCTACTGCGGTACGGTTAGGTTTTTACTATGACGGTGCGGCTACAACCGGCGTAATTACGCCTTATATAAACGGAGTTGCAGGGACAGCAACCAACATCACTAATTCAGGTCTTGCTGAAATGGAGTTATTCTTCGGTATAAAAGCCGGTAGTGGTGCGGAAGAAGCGTTAGAGGTCAACTGGATTAAGGTTGTTCAATTAAGATAAGGAGATTTTATTATGGCTCAAACAAGGTCATTTTGGAAAAACGGTGTTATGAATTTTTACGATGAGGATAACAACCCTGATTTTCAGACGGGAGTATGGGCGGATTGCCCTTTGTTAGCTATCGAAGCTGACCCGTCTTTGGCGTTTATCGTAATGGAAGATTTTAATAACTTCTATGCGATTACTGATGCTAATCCGCCTACGTTAGCGGCTTGGACTTGTACGCAAGGTGGTAATACTCTCGGCGGTTTATCTGTTATCGCCGGTGCTGGTGGTTTATTGGAAGTTGATTGCGAATCGACTACGCAACACGAAGGATTAACCGTACAGCAAACAGTCGCACCTTTTAAGCTGGCGGCTAATAAGGATTTGTGGTTTGAAGCACGTATCAGAGTTACGGATACGTTTGACAAATGCGAATTGTTCGTTGGTATAGCAAAAATTGATGGTACGTTGCTTAAAAATGATGGCGATTTAGATACCGGTTCTGATTATGTCGGCTTCGGTGTTGAAACTACTCTTGCTGGTGTAACCAGTTTTTACGAGTGCAAAGATACCGCAGAATTAAAAGATTCAATGGGTACTGTTGGCACGTTACCGGAAGACGATTGGATTAGACTTGGCTTCCATATTAACGGAGTTACTGGTATCAAGGCGTTTATTGATGGTGCAGAGCAGACTTTAACAAACGTAGTTGCTTCGGGCATACCGACTACGGACGCTTTAGCGATTAGTTTTGTTTGCCAAACAGACGCTACTAACGACCCATTACTTGCTATTGATTGGGTTCGATGTGTTCAGTTGAGGTAACATTATGGAAATTCGTGACGGTACTGGTACTCAAAATTTAGCGAAAGTTGACGGTAAGCATAGATTGCACACGACAAGCGTAAACCTTACGAACGCACACCACGAAGTACACATAGGTTATATGTTTGAAGGTTTCGTAAGTCAGATAACAGCTAACGCAGATACGAACCAAACTATAATATCACTTAAAACTGGAATTAACAAAAAAATTCATATGTTTGCGTTTGCCAATACAAGTGGTCAGTCTTGGTTCTATGTCTATGAAAATCCAACAATAGTTGCTGGTGGTGGTACTTCTGCTGTATCTATTTTCAATAAGCATAGAGGCAGTGTAAACATTTCAACTATCATTGATTCTGATGGCGTAAAAAATCAGGCAGATTTTTGGGACGAAACTGATTCCGCAGGTGCTAATATAACTCTTAGCGACGGCACGTTAATACATCAAGAACTGCTTGGTGCTGATAGAACAAGTTTTGCGCAATCAAGGGGTAGCGGCGAAAGGATATTAAAACCAAATACCAACTACGCATTTTTGTTGGAAAACGAAGGTGCGGCGGCGAACATACACAATATAGTTCTTGAATGGTACGAAAAAAATGAAGATTAGAATTTATAAGGAGTTAGTCAGATGAACGAAAGAATTGGGATTTTAGATGGTTCTGGTGGTGGCTATCGGGCAAAAGTCAACTCGGATAACCAGTTAAGCACACGTTCAGTTTTGGTATCTGCGTTGCACGAAGCGACATTACGTGCCGATGCTTATACTTGGAATACTGTAAACTATGATATAACTGCGGCTGATACAATACTGACGGTGCGAAATTTGTCAGAAGATAGATTGTTGGTAATAAATCGTCTTTATATGTGGACTGATGTTAATGGCTTTTTTGATATTCACATTGAAACGATTGCTACTACTTTTACACAAACTCATGCTGCGGTAGTGGTAGGTGTGAATCTGAATACAGAGTCAAATCAACCCGCAGACGCAGACGCAATAGCAGACGAAGAAGCTATTGCTGCGCAGGGTTCGATTATTCTGACATTAAGAAGTAACGAATCGGCAACAGACCAGTTCGCAGTTGATTACCCGACCAACGACGCAATTATTCTTGGCACTAACGGAAGAATTGCTATTGACGCTTCGGCGGCGGCGGCGGCTTGCGAAGCGACCATTACTGGTTATTTTATTGACAGATAAGGAGAGTATTATGGACTTGCAAATTGTTAATGCGGCTACCGGTAATACTGCCGTAGCTGCGGAAGTAAATCAATACAACCAGTTGTCTTGTAAAACCGTTGGCGTATCTGCTATTCACGAAGCTACGTTAAAAGGTGACGCTTATGCGTGGAACGCTGTTTCGTCAGATTTAGACACTACTGATTGTGCGTTGATGGTAAGAAACTTATCACAAAATAGGTTGCTTGTTATAAACCGCGTTTACGTATGGGCTGATGTTCCAACTGGAATTGATATAGCGTTGACGCAAAGTACGCTTGCTTATGCGGCTGGCGGTGTTGGTGTTGCCGTTGTCGGAGTTAATCTCAATACTTCATCAGCAAAAGTTGCTGACGCAAATGCTTATTCGGACGATACCGCCATTGCACAAGGCAGTATTATTCATACATTTGAGAATAACGAAACAACCGGCGATGAATTTGGGATAGATTTTCCAACGGACGATAAGATTATTCTTGGCACTAATGGTTGTATAGGTATTGATATTGCCGAAGAAATTGGTGCGGCTGGTTTCGAGTGTACTATTATCGGCTATTTCATTGACGCATAAAAATACTATTTAGCGTGGTAGGTTTATACCTGCCACGCCGGTAGTAATGTAAATTTATGGAGTAGAATTTATGGCGGCAGCAATAATGTACGTAACACAAGCTGGCGGCGGCGTTAGTCAAGACGGCACGGATTGGGATAATGCTTTCAGTCTTACCGAATGGCAAAATGACGTTGAAAACAATATGGAAGCCGGAGATATTTATTACGTAGCTGGTGGTACGTATACGCTTGGTGGTGCTTGGAATACTGCTTTAAGTGGTGATGTAAATCACTTTAATATGGTTCATGTAATTGGGGTGAAATCTGGTACTACTGCCGAACCACCGACGACGGCTGATTGGGCTTATTTAGATGATAGACCTTTAATTGCCGCCGGTGCAAATACTTTTACATGGGAAGATGATACGATATTTAGAAATTTAAGAGTAACAACAACCGCCCCCGAAGGATTCGCCGTAGATGATTGGTGTCAGTTTTATAATTGTAAATCCACTAATAGTAGTGGTGTAGGAGGTAGAGCCGCATTTTTCACAAGTCTTCTTTGTTTTGCTATTAACTGCGAAGGCATATCCACGTTAGGTCTATCTTTTCAGTTTTCAGCTTTTGGGAATAGGGCAGTTAATTGTTATGCTCACGACTCAAATAAGGGTATCCTTATTCAATCCAATTATGGAACATACGTTGGTAATATAGTTGCGAATAATACTGCTGTTGGGATTCACTTGGCTACTGCTGGTGCTGGATTTTCTGGTACTGTTGTACATAACAATACAATTTATAATTCCACAAAGGGGTTACTCTTAAATTACGCTTATAATGCTATTTTCTATAATAATATCATAGCCAATAATTCCATGTCCGGTATAGAAATGAGTACCGAAAATTTCTCTAATTACAGAGATTACAACTGCTCGTTTGGTAACGGTGATGATTTCGTTAGGGCGACTGCCGGTGCAAATTCGATAACTACTGACCCATTATTTATGGACGCTGCAAATGGCGACTTTAGACTAAAAGCAAATTCGCCTTGTATAAATACTGGTATGCCTTCGCTCGGTAATGTTGCTACTTTTAATGAGGCGGCACAAATTGGCAATAGAACTACTATGGGTGCGTGGCATAGAAAATCGCTCTTGGGAGTAAGATAATATGAACGATGGTGCGATACTTATAACAAAAGCGAGTACGGACGTTACGTTGCAAATAAAATTGTATGACGCAACAAACGGCTCGGTAAAAACAGGCGTTACGATAACCGATTTGGATTTGTACTATATCCGAGTTGAAGACGATGAAGATGTTACACTTTCAAATAAAATTGACCTTACGGCTTTGAGTGCTTTAACTGACGCACACACCGCCAATAAGGCGTATGAAATCGGTTACGGTTATTATCGTATAGATTTACCGGATGCTGTATTTACGACAGGCGTTACAACTGGTTCGATTATTATAGTTGATGGCACAAGTGATACTATTTTACAAGCTACGATTGATTTTCAGTTGGTAGACTTTAACCCATACGATTTGAAAACGGAAATAAACACGGAGGTGGCCAGTGCATTAGCTACCTATGACCCGCCAACGAGAACTGAGTTGACCGCAGACAAGGAAGAAATTATTAGAGATTGCCTTAATGAAAATATAATTAAAGAACCAAACTTTATTCCTGATTCTGGCGTTTGGGTTGATGGGACTTCTTGGGGTATAGATAGCGACGAAGGGTTTGCCTCTAAAATCGGTGCTGGCGATACGGCTGCTCGTACAATAACACAAAATTTAGAAGAATTTTTATTGCGTGGTCATTTATATAAACTCACTTATACCGTAACCGATATTGCAGGTGGTTGTACCATAACACCTACGCTTTGTACTGACGATGGCACAACCAGAAGTACGAATGGAACTTTTACAGACTATCTTACTCCAAGTAATGATGAAGTAAATACAATGAAGTTATCTTTTTTAGCTTCATCAGATGGTACTATGTTATTGAAAAGCGTAGAGGTTATCAAAGCTACTGCTTTAGAGGCACTTAATTTTTACGACCCGCCGACGAGGACGGAAGCGACGGCAGATAAGGCAGCGATAATAACCGAAGTTGACGCTAACGAAACTAAAATAGACGCGATAAAAGCTGAAACAGTTTTGATAGTCGAAGATACAGGGACTACATTACCTGCTCAAATAACCGAAGAAGCAAGCGCACCAAAACTTGAGGATTAAAATATGAGTTGTCCGACACAATGTATTTTAGGTCAAAATTTGACGTTTAGTATAAACGCTTTAGACGGTGACGGTGCGCCAGCAACGCCGACCGGCAATGTTAATTACGCCGTTTACGAAGATACGACAACTACCGAGATTTTAACCGGTACAATGACAAAGGACTTCGACAGTAAGACCGGATTTTGTTTAAAGCAAATTGCTTGTACCGCCGCTAACGGTTTCGAGCAATATAAATCGTATACGATACGTATAACCGGTACGGTATCAAGTGTAAGCGTTGCAAAAAGTTATACGTTTTTGTGTTTAGGTATCGAAGATAGTATTACCGCTTCGTCTGGCGCGTTAACCAGTACGGCGAATTTTAAAAGCTATATCGGCAAAACCGATAGCGACGATGATACTTTGATTAACGCTTTAATTACCCGCGCGACTTCTGCGATTGAAAATTATTGTGGTAGAGTATTAACTTCCAATAGTTATAGGGAAATTCACGACGGCGACCATACAAACGTATTATTAGTATTACAATATCCAGTTACGGCGATTACTTTACTTTCGAGTAGCGTAAATGGCGCATTACGTATTATTAACGAAAGCACGGACGCTTGGAACGCCCGTGTGACGATTTCAGCTACTATTATGACGTTATCTATCGACGGAGGCACGAACGACGGTTCAGACGCCCTTACGCTTGCAGATTACACCGTTAACACGCTGGTTGATGCTATAAACGCTTTAGGTAAGAGTTGGACGGCTACCATAATCACCTCCGCTTTTGGATTATACGACGCTGACGAATTGCTGTTAGTTCCGGCGTTACAATGTAACGACCAAAACGTATACCCGAAAGTGCCGACCGAATTGATGTACGATTATTCTATTGTTGGCGCACCGGCTACGCCGTACAAGGGTAACTACGGAGAAATAAGAAGCGCGTTAAGATTGCCGAAAGGTTCGCAAAATATAGTTGTACGTTATACGGCAGGTTATGAAACTACACCGGCTGACTTGGAACAAATTTGTATTGACTTGACGAATATATACTGGCGTGGACGCAAAAAGGATTTGAGTTTAAAATCGGAAAGATTGGCAGACCATACGATAGCTTTCGCAGAAGACGCAAGAGATTTACCAAAGACGATAGCGCGACGGCTTGGAAAGTATAAAAGGTTTATGTAATGGCGATAGAAGATTTTTATGACAATACGGCAGTAGTACAACAGGCAACTAATGTACGTACTAATATGGGTGGTAACAAAAAAGTTTATACCACACGTATCGCCAGCTTGTCTTGCCGACTAAGTATCGACCGGCGTGACGCTATAACAGAAACCGACCAATATGGCAAAAGAACTATACGTGAGTATTGGCGTTTATACTGCGAAGCGTCTACTGCGAATAAAGCGATTGAATTAAACGACCGAGTGACCGCCGACGGTAAGACGTTTGAGGTTGAAGGGGGTTATAATCCGGCAATACAAAATCATCATTTAGAAATAAGGTTGTTGGAAGTTAGATAATGGCAGAGAGTGGAATAACAAAGTGGCACGGCGATAAAGTTTTTAAGACCGCTACAAAAGCGAATGTAGTGGCTATGACTAAGGCGTCTTTACTTGTAGAAGCATACGTAAAAAAGCATTTTACGTTACAAGGTACTGGTCATACAAAAGACGGCAAATGGGTAGAAGGGTTAGGAAAAAGGCGAACTCGAACCGGCAAAAAGCATTACGCAGCAAGGGCAGGTTTGCCGCCAGCTATTGATTTAGGAATTTTACGTGCGTCTATTACACACAAAGTAAAAGTAAAAGGTGGTAAAGTTATCGGTAAGGTTGGTTCTGATAAAGATTATATCGCCGCTAAAGCCGAAGCTGGAACTGATGTTGAATACGCTTATTTCTTAGAGGTAGGTACAAGTAAAATGAAACCACGACCATATTTAAGACCGGCTTTAAGAAGGAACCGTAGAAAGATTTTGAAAATCTTTAGGGATTTTAACGAATGATAGAAAATATAGCACAAGCAATATCGCAAAAGTTTGACGGCTCTATTTTCAAGAACGCATTAACTGGTGGCTTATATTTTCAGCAAGCACCACAAGGCGTTACTTCACCGTATTGTGTATTTTATTTTCAAGGCACTTCATACGATGAATATATGGGCGGTGCTGACGACGCTATTATTGAAATAGATTTACAGTTTAGTATTTTTAGTAACGCCGATGATGGCGGTTCAAATATAGCTTTGCTTGCCGAAAGATTAACCGATACGTATGATTGGCAACGTCTTGACGTAGACGGTTATACATATATTAAAATGCAAAGAGAAGGTATGTCTGCTATTGATTACACCGACAACGTGTGGCAGGCGGTAACTAATTATGTTTTAGGAATTGTGAAGGAGTAAAATTATGGCAGCTATTCACGGTAAAGCTGGAACTGTTACGTTCCCAAGTTTAACACCCATAAATTGTTTATCTTGGACGATTGATATTAACGTAGATACCGCAGAGATAACCGATATGGCTGATACGTGGAAAACGTATCTTACAGGTTTTAAGGATTGGACAGCAACGGTAGAAGCATTAACGGATAGTGCTGGTTCGGATATAGTTACCGTTCTTGGTACTGCCGGTGCGTTAGTTCTCGATACAACAGGTGGTTTAGCTTATACCGCCAATGGTATTTGTACTGGCTGTTCGACTACTACCGATGCTAACGACGCAATTAAAACAACTTATACGTTTCAAGGTTCTGGTTCAATAGCCGAAGCGTAATAAAAAAATTAGGAGATTATTATGGGAGTTGCTCATCACGGCAAAACCGGCAAGGTCTTGTGGGATACTGTCGCTACAGATAACGTACTATCTTGGACGCTTGAAGTAGAGGCAAGCGTTGAAGAGTCTTCTGTAATGAGTGCGGAAGCTGTTACTGCTACTACACACTTTAAAGCGTACGTAGCCGGATTTAATGATTGGAGTGCTACTGTCGAATGTGACCTTGATGATGGCGGTAACGACCCGACTATTGCGGTTGATTTGGTAAATGGTACAGCCGCTACGTTATTACTTTATACCGGTACAAGCACAGAGAACGGGCGTAAGTTTTCCGGTTCTGCATTTGTTACTGGTATAAGTCCGTCTACTGATAAAGAAGGTATCGTTAAAGTTACATATACTTTCGTCGGTTCTGGCGCATTATCAGAAACCGGAAGTGATTTATAATAGGAGATAAAGATGGCGATTATACACGGCAAAAACGCCGAGATATATTGGGATTCGCAAGGTACGGATACCAATTTACAGCACGGACAAAGTTGGACGCTTGATGTTGCGGCTGATGTTGAAGAAATTACCAGTATGCAGGATTCTTGGCGTACACGTGCTAAAGGATTTTTTGATTGGACGGCAACGGTTGATTGCTTACTTGACGCTGGCGGTCAGGACATACCAAACTTAGCTGTCGGTGAGCCGGAAGGATTAGGCGAAGCGACAGGTGCACGGTTAGAATTGTATGTTTTCTTTGGTGCTGGGGATTATAAATCGCTATACGGTAATGCTCAATGTATCGGCGTATCCGTATCGGACGAGAAAGATTCTATAGTTACCGTTACGTATACTTTTCAGGGGTCAGGAGTAATGGCTTGGGCGAGTGCTGCGGCAAGACCGTAAAAATTATTTTAAGGAGAAATAAGAATGGGAAACTACTTAGAAAGTTACACAAGAAAAACAAAAATAATAACACTTGGCGGTAAAGATTTTACGTTTAGTGAATTATCGCTATGTGACCTTGCGGAATTCAGAGCAAGGGTAGTCGAGAAAAGAAACGCGACGCGCGAAATACGTAAGCAACAAATAATAAAAGACGCAACTGATTTAGGCGTTGACCCTATTACTATTCTTGACCGTATTGATAAACCTCCGACTGATGAAGAAATTGAAGCCGAGATGGAAACTATCGAGGGTATTGGTTTTCTTGCATACAAATCTTTAAAGTATAAGTACCCAGAAATTACCGAAAAAGAAGTAATGCAAATGATTACGTTGGAAAATGTAGGTGATGTTGCTGGCGCTTTAGTTTCAGGCGAAGCCGAAAAACCTAAAAAAAAACGGACAAGACAACCGATAAAGAAGAAATGAGCTTAATGACTGGTATTTGTTTTTTGCTACGGTTTTATAAAGGTAGCGTATCTTGGAAAGATGTTTGGGAACGAATGACGATTAGACATTTTAATGTAATGTTTAATGAGATAACTAATTTGTTAGAAATAGAATTTGGCGATAATGAGAATAAAGAAAAATCTAAGCCGGTATCGCTTACCGGTAAGAAAGGTTTTGAGTTAGCTAAAAGATTATTCCCGAAGGGTAAAGTATGTCCACGTTAGGAAAAGCGCACGTAGTTATAACCGCTTCGTTGAAGCCGCTTAAAATGGGTTTAGCTAAAGCCAAAAAAATGGTTTCTACGGCTATGCGGAAAATAACGAAGATTATAAAGCGTTCTGCTATTGCTATTGCGGCGGCATTAACCGGCGCTATAATTGCGGCGGCAAAGTTCCAAAAGCAACTTGCGTTTGTTAGTACAATGCTTGACCGAGAAACTATGCCGCTAATGAAAGGGTATGAAAAATTATTAAAGGATATGGCGGTACAATTTGGCGAATCAACAGCTACGTTATCAACTGGTTTGTATGATATACTTTCGGCAAGTATCGCCGCCTCAAAAGCACCAGAAGTTTTACGTGTATCAGCTATCGCTGCCGTAGCCGGTATGACAGATACAAGAACTGCGGCAGACGCATTAACTACGATTATAAATGCCTTTGCTATGGACGCAAGCAGAGCAGAAGAAGTATCAGACAAACTATTCGCAACGGTTAAACGTGGTAAACTAACATTCCCAGAATTAGCGAACTCTATTGGTATGGTAGCTTCGACTGCGGCTATTGCAGGAATGGGTTTAGAAGAATTACTTGCTACTATTTCAACTTTAACACGTGCCGGTATAAATGCAAACCGAGCCGTTACCGCTATCAACGGTGTCTTGCGTGCGTTTATAAAACCACAAGACGACGCAGTTAAAGTAGCCGCAGAGTTCGGGCTTGAACTATCAAGTAATACGTTAAAGACGATAGGGTTTACTGGTGCGGTTAAGAAACTTAATAATGCTACAGCCGAACAGCTTGCACAAATAGTTCCACGTATACGAGGATTTAAGGCGTTAGCGGCGGCGTTAAAAAATCAAGCAGGATTAAATTTCGACCTGCGACTTATAGCAGTTGATTCAGCAGGCAGAGCCGAAGAAGCGTACGAGAAGATGGCTAATACGTTATCGTTTCAATTTGGTCGATTAAAAGAAGCGATTAAAAATACGTTTAGAGTTATCGGTAAACCAATAGCGGAAGCGTTGAAACCGTTAATCGAATTTAAAACGGAAGGGCTTGATAAAATAAATTTATGGCTTGAAAAAAATCAAGATAAAATAAAAGAATGGGCTGATACTGTTGTTGCGCAAGTCAAAAGAGTTGCGGAGTATTTTGGTGGGTTTTTACCGCAAGTTCAACCAAACGAAGTATCACCGAAAAGGACTTCTAATAGATTGGCGGCGGCATTAGCAAGACGAGCGAAGCGAAGGGCGAGATATAATATACGTGGCGATGAAGAACCACAATCGAGATTGGCGGCGGCATTAGCAAGACGAGCCGAAAGAAGGGGAACATCAATAGCAGGGGAAGGAACAGAAATACCACGTAAGCCATTATCAACATTAAAAAGCGATATTAAAAAAGTGTTTGATAAATCCATAGCCACACTTATTACAAAATTGAATACGATACCTACGATAGCGAATTTGATTAAAAAGTTGGGAGAATTAAAAACAACATTAGAAATTTTCAAAGAAACACTAAAAACAACTCTTGACCCGCTTAACAAACACTTTAAGGAATTTATTACTGCGTTAAAAGAAGGTGATTTAAGTGCGGCACTAAAAGCGATTAAGGAAATATCGGCTGATATAGGAAAGATTGGAAAGGATATGGCTCTTGGGCTTTGGGCTGGATTAGAACCAAAAATGAAGATAGCCGGACGGCTAATTGGTGATGGCTTTGTCGCCGCTATAAAAGCAACAAATATAGGAAAAGGTATTGGTTTAATTAGAGAAACGCCACAAAACATAAAGGATATAGTAAGAATAAAACTTAGACAATTAAACGAAGAATCTAAAAATAACCCGCCGAGGCGAGGGTTGTTAACAGCTTCGTCTACGGGTACGGTAGTAGTTGATTTAAGCGACAATACCATAAGTAAATTAACTCAAAGTACGGTGGAATAAATTATGGCTATTACAGAAGATTGGAACAGTAGAGAAATACACAATACGCACGAAGCCACAACGCTAATACGTATATTTACAATGACTACTTCTGATTGGGAATCTGGTGGTGATGGTACTATAACATTGCCAGTTGTAGGGCAGGCGCTTGATGCTGACCACGAAGACATACGCGTTACTGATATAAAGTGTGCTTGGCTAAATAATACTGATTGCAGGGCTACGTATACTTATAGTACACGTGGATTTTTTAATAAAAGTAAGCGTGCCGATAAAATTACTTCCAATGTAGACTCGTTTAATTTCACTTTGGGTTCTGATAGCGGCGAAAACTTTAAAAACTTTTTAGGTATTGAAAAACAATGGTCTGTATTATGGACTGCTTCTGGGGGGGATAGAACTCCAGAGAACGCGCCGCCGCTTTTAAAATATACTCCACAGATTGTATGGACGCAACGTATGTATCTTTCTACTTGGGATTTCGGTTTAATAGCAGACAGGGTAGGGACGATAAATAGTGCACCGTTCTTAAAAGAATACTTAAATGAACAAATAAGTCGCCGTGGCGGTAGCATTATTTATATTTCCGGTGATACGTGGAAGTGGTTATTTGCAGGTTTTGAATCTACGGAGGTTGGGTATAATAGACACGAAATATCAATGTCGTTCGTTTTTAATGACGATGGCTGGAATACCCCATACGGCGTAACAACAAATATGTATGCTACTTACGATTTTAATTTATTACCAAAACCTAACGATGAAAATAGTAGTTGGGATTTATCTTTAAGGACAACGCCGTAAAATGTTAGCAAAAATACCTACATATAAAAAAGTAACTGCGATTGAGTATAACAAGTTGATTGACGAAATGAATCGGCTTGGCAAGATTACCGGTAGCGTTGGTATGTCTGTTAATTCGTCTGCGCTTGGCGTACATTTAATAAATACCGTTGCTTCTGGTCGTGTAAATATAACGATTTTTGAGGTTCAATCTGCCGCTACTGGTGATGGTATATATAATTGTTACGCACAATCTTTAGACAAGGACGAATGGGAAGGCGTTGATGGTGATGATAAATTTGCCGACTTAAATACAGCTTCCGTCGAGGTTTTTAATCTTCAAGAAAACGACCCGCAAGGTACGTTTGTACCGGCGCTTTCGTTATATGATAGGATAGCCGCTTGGAAATGGACAGACGATGAAGGAAATGTACGATGGGTTGGCGTAGCTTTATTTGGCGAAGTAAAAATGGTACGTACGACGGAAGCAGCACCTGCAGATACGAAGATAACTTGTAATGTAGTTCTAAATAATAACGTAGAGGCAGGTAATGGCGAACTTGGTTATAACATCGAAGTTAATGCAAAAATTTCTGGTAGTGGAAATCTCAATACGGCTGTACCGAGATTAGCTAATGACGATTATGGTTTTGCAAAAAACTTTCAAGGCGTATGGTGGTTTGTAACTATATTCCAAATAAGTGAGGACTGCGTTTGTAGTTGATAATTATGGTAGACAGAGTTCAGTTTAATCCGAGTACGTTAAAAGCGAGTTATAACGCTTCTAATTCAAAAATACAGGTGTTTTCTACGACTGCCGAGGCGACGAATTGTGCAATCTGTATAACGCGTGGCTACCCTACGCCTTATGAAGTACGAGTTACGCTTGACGAATGGGAACTTTGTAGCTGTTTTACTTCCGGCGGCGATTGGCAACCTTATGGCGACATCGCTTCTGGCGTAAATGGTACTCACGTTTGTGAACAAACAGTTAATCCTTGTATTTACGGAGGAGAATATATATCAAGCAATGGTGGTTTAAAAAAATACAATAGCGGTGACGGCTCTTGCGTAGGGTTAGATACAGATTTTACTTACCCTTTTGTACGTATACTTTTTAGGATAGAAAATCTTGGTGGTAGCCCAGACGTTGCTTCAAGGATAGTTATGTCTAAATATAATAATATACTCGGCGATGGCTGGGGCGCAATGTCCTATCTTGTTTTTTCTAATACAGGTTCTACTAATTGCGCCGGAACTAATAACGGGTTTACGCACCAAGATACACCTTGCACGGTAGTAACACAGTTATTAACCGGCGGGACTGCATTTGTAGAGTTATTTTTTTAATGGCTTGTTGTGGAAAAACAAAAGCTGTTCTTAAAAAAGGAAAGCATATTGCCATTGGCTATATGAATTTAGCCAGAGGCGCAAAATATGAATTTACTGACGATAGGATAAGGGCTTGTCAAAAATGCGATTTTAATTATTGGATAAAAAAAACGCTTTGGTGTTCGATATGCAAGTGTTTCATTCCGGCTAAAGCGAGAGTTAAAAAAGAAGATTGCCCGAAGGGTAAATGGTAAGGAGATAAAAAATGGCTCAACAAGTTTGTTATTGGGACGGTTCAACTGATACCGATTATGCAACGGCGGCTAATTGGACAGGAACGGTCGAACGCGTGCCGCTATCTGCTAACGGCGGTGATATAGCAGTATTTGATGGTAGGCAGGTTACAGCACCAACTACTGGTATGGCTGACGATGGCGCTTCTAATAGCGGTCATACGGATAACGCCGAATTATCGCTGGTACATTTTAAGGAAACTTATACCGGTGGTATAGGTACGTTGCTATTACCGTTTACTACTTCTGCCGCAAGAATTATTATCGACGGTACTGGTGATTATCATATTAACTGCGGTGAAACAAACCAATCTACAGATACGATTATTGAAGAAGTGATTATCAATAATCCGCTTGCGGTTGTATATTTGTATAGCAACTGTAATGACGGTGCGAATCTTGCAGAATTTACGGCTGTATACATAGTAGCTGGTACGCTTTACGCCGCTTTTTATGATTCAGATACCGACAATACCGGTTGTTACATAAAAGATTTATATGTATCACCGCGTGAAAATTCAGCGTCTAATGCTAAGGTAATTATAGAGAAGGACGCCTACGACGAACTAAATGATGTAGCTACAAATATCTATATGAACAACGGCACGCTGTCAACGGATAGCCAAGTAGGTACGTTTGAATTTAAAAACGGAACTGTATATTATGGTTCGGAAGCAAATTCAGCCCTTGCGGTTGAAGTAACCGAAGCCGATATGAATATAACAGAGTTACGGCAGCACGGCGGTACTTTTAATTGGAACCCAGACGATACTGGCGACCCATATATTGGTATCTTGCGATTGTTCGGCGGAACTTTTAACGCTTCCGGTACTACAAGTAATGATAGAGCGAAAGTTCTTGGCAACGGTGCTGGAAAGGATATTTACTTATTCGAGAAAACTACGACAAAGTTAAACAACGGCAAAGGCAATATAACTATTGCGGCGAGTTCGCAGCTTTGGAACTTCGGCACTTCGCTTACGGTCGATAATAATTCGCAGTTGGCAATATCTTATGACCAACCGTAATGAATGAAGAAATTAAATTAACGATTGAACAAAGAATACAACATCTTGAAAGGCGGCAGGATATACTTGACGAAAAGTATAAATTACAGCGCCGACTTCACAAGGAATTACGTACATTAGTAAATGAATTTTTGTTAAGTACATTGAAAAGGTGAATCTGATGGCGAAAAAAGAACCTACAATAGAAGAAAGAGTAGCTACGAACGAAGCGAATATAACCAACTTAACTGGCTGGCTTGAAAAAATGAGTACAAGCGTTGAAGATATAAAAGAAAAGTTACTTGGCAGACCAACTTGGAAAGTGCTTGCTGTTATTTCTACAATGTCCGGTATTATCGGGTTTCTTGCTACGGCATTGGTTAAATTTATATCGAAAGGGTAACGTATGAAATTTATAGTTGCTTGTTTAATTATTCTGGCTATAGCTATCGTATTATGGCTAACCGGTTGCAGTTGGTTGTTTACGCCACCGACAGATATAACGCCGGTAATAATCAAGCCGCCGGAAACTTTACAACAGAGTATTTGGGTTACTTTACAATCTTCTGGGTGGTGGAATGCGCTTGCCGTTATCGGTATTGCGGGTTCATTAACAGCATTTTGGAATGGCGGCGGTAAAGCCGCTTTAAGTGGGGTGTTATTTTGTGGACTTGTATTAGCTTTGAATGTTATTTTATACATCGTATACGGCGCAGTTGCTAAACACGCCGCTTGGCTTGGATTGCTGGTATTATTAGCTTTATTGATAGCGGGTGGTTTATTTGCATATAGTCTTTTCGTAAAACATAAAGGTTTTTTCTGTTTAAGTCGAAAGGGTAAATAATGAGTAACTTAGTTGTTGGCATTGCAGTAGGCGTGATAATTGCACCGGTAGTTAATGCCGTGTTAAAAGGTTTAGGTGGTATAGCGACACGTATACTTGGCGCGCTTGCGTCTGAATAAAAAAATGAGTTTCGGGTTTCTCGTTCCATTTCTCCGGCGGTTGTGACTTGTAGTTACGACCGCCATTTTTACGTATTTGGGAGTTAAGTTTTTTCGCCTTTTTTACGTCTACTTCGTAAGTCTTTATAAATAAACGAGTTATAACGCTATAAAAAGTTATATTTATTTAATTTTTCCCTTTACTTTTTTAACCGGATAGCCGATAATACCCTTAACAAAAACAGAAACTAAAACGGAAGGACAGAAAATGGAAACAGAAGCTGAACAAATCGATTGGGGCAAAGCAAGTATTGAAGATTACAAATTAGCAAAGCAAATTGTTTTAAGAGCAGAAAAAGAACTTGCTGAATATGGCGGCATAAAAGATAAAATGTCCGTCCAAATGGACATCGTGGCTACTCACATTAGCGGCTGCAAATTAAAAATGCAAGAGTTACTGGAAGCCAAAACCTTTGATTTCCTGCACGATGTTTGCGGTATAATGCAACATATCGACCGTACCACTGGTAAATTACAAAATTGTTTTTTGCCTCGCTACGCAAATTTAAAATCGTAAACAGAAACGGAGAAACTAAAAAGAGGTGTTAAAATGTTTTATGCACAAATCAAATATCATCGGCAAGCATTTCCAGTTGAGTATGAGTTTGCAACAAAGGAACGGGCAGGGGTATTCTGTCAAGAAAAAGAAAACCATAATCCCTATGTCCGATGGACAGGAGTAGTTGAAAAAAGGGAGTATCCCAGTAAGCCGTTAGGAGGTTGTCTCGTCTAATAATCGCAAAAGTAGAATAAGTTTAATCACGGAGAAATTATGGAACATACAAAAGGAAAAATCCACGCAGCAAAAACTTTATTCCTAAGAGTTCACGTTGGCAAAGCAAACGGCGAAGATGGCACTTACGAGATGGCGCTAATGGGAAATGATAACAGCCCTGTCGTACAAAGTGAACAAACAGGCAAGTGGTTTACCCTGTCATGGACTGATATTGTCAATATGGCGGTTGATAAGGGGATAGATAAGCCGACTAAGAAAACTAAAGCTACTAAATCAAAGAAAAAATAATTGAAAAGTAAATATAGCGGTAATTTGGGGGGTAGGGTTTTGATAACCTACACACGAATCGGAGTGTGCAGGGGGCTAAGAATGAGAGCCGATAAGAACCCCTGCTACCCCAAGTTATCCGCTAATCCACAGAGGAAGCTATAGGGTAGTATAGTTCTCCCCAGCTATCTACCTTGCTTCCTCTATATTAAAAGGAAATGGAAATGCACACCGAACACTACAGAGAAACAGATAGAATGGGCGACTATACTAACGAAAGCGTTGAGATTGCCGACGAGGGCGATTTTACCTGTAAGTGTGGCGTAATTATCGCAGAAGAAAACATAGAAGAATTAGCACCTACTTGTAGCCATTGCGATAAAAGGTCTTGCCTTGAATGTTATAAAGACGCAGAAAAAGAACTCGGTGGCGGGGTTAACATTGAAGGTAGTAAGTTTAATATCTGCTTTGACTGTTCGGACGAAGGCGCGGAACGAATTTTAGAAACCCTAAAAATGGAAGGATAGAAAAATGTGTGAACCAGCGAGTATGGTAGTAACTAAAAAGCAGGTTTTTTGGTCAAAGATTTCAGATAGTCACGAAGATATAATTGAAGAATTTGGCTTAAAAGAACAAGATGTGCGGGGCGATTATACTTTCGTTAGAGTTGAGATAGTACCACCCAACGGAGATTATTCTTTACCCCCCAAAAAATGGAAATATAAACTTGACCAAGATAAAAAACCAAAATGGTATGACACTAAAGCCGTCGAGAAAAGAGTTAGGATTGCATTAACAAGTTGGAGAAAGCAGAAACTTATTTTACCAAATCAAACAAAAGCAGTAAAAGATGGTGAGTATATTTTTGCTTGTTACGGCACAGTGGAGAACGTCTCCGGCAACGGCACAGTGAAGAACGTCTACGGCAACGGCACAGTGGAGAACGTCTACGGCAACGGCACAGTGGAGAACGTCTACGGCAACGGCACAGTGAAGAACGTCTCCGACAACGGCACAGTGAAGAACGTCTCCGACAACGGCACAGTGGAGATAGTCTCCGGCAACGGCACAGTGAAGAACGTCTACGGCAACGGCACAGTGGAGATAGTCTCCGGCAACGGCACAGTGAAGAACGTCTCCGACAACGGCACAGTGAAGAACGTCTACGGCAACGGCACAGTGAAGATAGTCTACGGCAACGGCACAGTGAAGAACGTCTCCGACAACGGCACAGTGGAGATAGTCTACGGCAACGGCACAGTGAAGAACGTCTACGGCAACGGCACAGTGAAGAACGTCTACGGCAACGGCACAGTGAAGATAGTCTCCGGCAACGGCACAGTGAAGAACGTCTCCGACAACGGCACAGTGGAGATAGTCTCCGGCAACGGCACAGTGAAGAAATGTAAAGATGAATCTACAGTAATTACTTATGTGAAATTAGACAAAGGCATTTTGCAATCTGCCAATGCGGTTCTAATTGACAGAAGTGGGAAAAAGCCAAAATGCTATATTGGTAAATACTAATGAAACTTAACTATTACAAAAAGAAGATTGAGAAAATCAACCGAAATATACGCAGGTTGAAAGGCAATAGATTTTCTGTTTCTTTTGTTTCTGGTTCGGCGGTTGGTGTCAGGGAAGGTACTGACCGCCGGACACTATTAGCTTGTGAAACAGGGCGGCGGTTGTTTCGTATCTACGCTGCCGCCTTGTTTATTTTGAAAGGATACGATAAGATGAAATTCTGGATTAAAATATATTGGAAAGATATTCAGATATTGTTCACGGCGTAATGATGGCTTGGTACAAATTTAGAATAAGCAGAATTAAGTTTTACAAACAGTTTAAGGATATAGAAAATGAATAAGATACAATGGATTTTACTAATATCAATAGTAATCGTTTCTTCTGTGTGTAGTGTGTACTACGGTTATAATTATTCTATATCGTCGCTTAGTCAGCGTGCTACGAGCCAGAAACAACACGTATGCGAGCCGTTAGACGTATACCAGCTACAGACATTCTTAACGAAAAAGGGTTATTACAAAGGTAAAATTGACGGCTGGTGCGGAAGGTTTACGCACGACGCAAGGGATAGATACTTTTACGATAAGTCTGCTATTAAATATATGACAGTGACCGGTGCGCCAAACGATATATCATTAGAAGAATGGAGAAAGTTGCAATGGAAAGACTAAAGCCGGACGGTATTTTTTCGCCGTTAGGCGTAGCGGTACGCAGAAATGGAGGTTCAAATGAGAACGAGAAGCGGAAAATCACAATACGATAGAGTTTTAAGGCATTTGAAAAGAGGTAGAACGATAATGCCGCTACAGGCGTTACGGTTATTCGGTTCGTTAAGACTTGGCGCTATCATTTTTGATATACGAAAAGCCGGACACAAAGTAACGACCGAGTTAATAAAAGTTGCACCTGAAAAAAGAGTTGCGAAATATAAATTAGTAAGAGGGTAAAGAATGAAGAAGTCTAAATACATCTTGAAGGGTATATGGTTTTTGCCCGAAGAATTAAAAGTAGTCCTATTTGTTTACAGGCGGTCTACCGAGAAAAGTTTGATACGATTCTGCGGTAAGATTATTTAGATTATTGCTTGCGTAAGTATCGGAAAATTAAAAAGGAGAAATGAAATGCCTACAGGATATACAAGTGAAATAGCAAACGGAATTAGTTTTGAACAATTTTTATTAGGTTGCGCACGTGCTTTTGGTGCTTTGATAGAAATGAGAGATGAGCCAACAGATATACCGATACCAAAAAAGTTTAAGCCCGACAAGTATCATAAAGAAGCGATTATGAAAACTCAAAGCGAGATTAGAAAAACAAACTCGTTAACTATTTTGCAGATTAAGCACGAAACGAAAGCGGAATATCAAAAAAACTTAGATTATTATGAAGATGCTATTAAAAAAGCTAATGAGTTGCGTAGTCAATACGAAGCGATGTTAGTAAAAGCTAAAGAGTGGAAGCCGCCTACGTTAGACCACCAAGAGCTACAAGATTTTATGATAGAGCAAATTACTATTTCTATCAAAAACGACTGTAGAGTTGGGTGGTATGAAGAAGAAAAACGAAATACAAAACTTTTAGATTGGGTACAATGGAAAAAGAGGAAATTAGCCAAACTTAAAGAAGATTTGAAATACCACAAGGAAGAATACGCCAAAGAGGTAAAGCGTGTCGCAGATAGAAATGACTGGATTGGTAAATTAAGAACATCAATAATAAAGGAGAAATGAGATACAATGCAAATAATAGATTGTATTCAGGGAACTCCAGAGTGGTATCAGGTAAGATTAGGTCGAGTAACTGCCAGTTGTTTCGGCAAAGCCATAGCCGGAGGACAGGGCAAGACCAGTAAGGCATATATGCTACAACTTATAGCTGAACGCTTGACGAATGAGCAACAGGAAAGCTACTCTAACGCTGTAATGCAGCGAGGTAGCGAGATTGAGTCGTTAGCCAGAGAATACTACGAATTACTTAATGATTGCCCTGTACGGCAGGTTGGTTTTATCAAGCGAGGCGAGGACGTAGGAGCAAGTCCTGATGGCTTAGTGGGCAATGACGGTGAGTTGGAAATAAAATGCCCGAACTCGACTACTCATATTGAAACTATCCTTACTAATAAAGTACCGACTGCCCATAGACCACAGCTACAGGGCGGTATGTGGGTATCTGAACGTGAGTGGGTAGATTTCGTTAGTTACGACCCGCGAGTAAAACAGAGACCATTTTTCTGCGAGAGGGTTTATAGAGATGATGCGTATATCAAAGAACTTAACATTAAGATAATTATGTTCATACAAGAAATGAAAGAAATAATATCCAAACTAACGAAATCACCTTTTTAGGAGACAAAAAATGGAAGACGAAAAAATGAGTTTAGTAGTATTCGACCCAATCAAAGCGGAATTAGCAAAATTACAAGAAAAAGATAAGACGCTTGTATTCGACCACACCACGCCGGACGGCGAAAAATCCCTGCGTTCGTGGGTAGGACGGCTTCGGGGTTACAAGGGCGATGTTGCAAGAGCGCATAAAGACACAAAAGCCAACGCCCTTACTTTTGGACGTAAAGTCGATACGATAAAGAACGAGTTAACTGCCGGTGCGGATAAGTTAATCACTGAAAGAATGAAGCCGCTGGACGAAATCGAAGCTAAGAAACGAGCCGAAGCAGAAGCTATCGCCAAAGCCGAAAAAGAAGCCCAGCTTAAAAAAGAGGCAGAAGATAAAGCCGAGCTTGAACGCCGCGAAGCCGAAGTTGCTAAAAAGGAAGCTGAAATCCAAGAGAAAGAACGTATCGAGCGTGAGAAAAATATAGCCGCCGTAGCCAGCGAGAAAGCCCGCAAAGAAGCGGAGGTAAACGCAGAGCGAGAAAAGGTAGAAGCTGAATTAGAAAAGAAAGAAGCTATCGAGAGGGCTGAACGAGAAAAGAAAGAAGCCCTTAAGAAAGCAGAGCGAGAAAAACAAGATGCTATCGAAGCCGAGAAAAAACGTGCCACCGATGAGGTCGAAGCCAAAGCAAAGGTAGAGCGAGAGCGTATCGCCGCCGAGAAAGCGGAAGAAGCCAGATTGGCAGAAGTCGAGCGTAAACGCGTAGAAAACGAAGAACATAGAAGTAAAATTGAACTTGAAATATGTAAAGCGTTTACTGCTGCTTTCGGTGTCGATTTTAATTCGAAAGATGTTGTAACTGTCATTAAAGAGGGTCATATACCAAACGTAACAATAAACTATTAACCGGAGATAAATATGGAAAACGAAATAAAAAAATCCGAATCACCGCTAACAACTGCGGCGGCACTGGTACAACAGTCTGATGGGAAAATTGACGTAGATAAGCTGGAAGCATTACTTAAAGTACAGATACAGTGGGAAGCCAACGAAGCTAAGAAGGCGTACGTTGAAGCAATGTCGAAGTTTAAGGCAGAGCCGCCGGAGATAATCAAAGACAAGAACGTAAGCTACGGCCAAACGAGCTATAACCACGCTACGCTTTCCAACGTGACTACCTGTATAAATAAAGCCCTTAGCGTATGCGGTCTTACCGCGTCATGGGTAACGAGTCAAGATAATGGTTCTGTTAAAGTAATGTGTAAAATAACGCATATTATGGGTCATTCAGAAAGTACGAGTTTGACAGCGCCACCGGACGATTCGGGCAAGAAGAACGCAATCCAAGCTATCGGCTCTACGATTACGTATCTGCAACGATATACGCTTTTGGCTTTAACTGGGCTTGCAACGTCCGAACAAGACGACGATGGTTCTGGTGCTGGCGAGAAACCAGTAGCGTTTGTAGAGCCAAACGAACACGAACAAGAAGTTATTAACGCTATCTGTCAGGAAATTAAAGCCCCAGATGATATGGAAGTTGATAAGCAGAAAATCATTGCAATTCTTTTCGCTTTAAAATCTGAATACCCGCAGGAAAAAGCAAAAGCCGGAGTTATCGCTTCGTACATTAT
>SDBV01001965.1_pt1 | contig 30761 bp, 25 predicted proteins | sample 2277081 | NCBI WGS metagenome assembly SDBV01 (sample SAMN10402039, study PRJNA504765) | marine sediment metagenome | isolation source: marine sediment core GS10_PC15, 223 cmbsf | place: Arctic Ocean: Southern Knipovich Ridge | collected 2010 | reverse complement strand
CGGGAGGGGAGAACACCTGGAGTTGAAGTGCTGCCAAATGGCGTTGATCTGGGATATTTCTCGCCAGCTGAAAATGGCGAAAGAGATCACCAGACAGTCGTACTAAGTGGAAAGATGAGTTACCATGCCAATATATCCATGGTGATGGGATTTATTGAGGATATCATGCCTCTCGTTTGGGAAAAACGACCGGACGTGAAGGTTTGGTTAGTTGGAAAGGATCCATCCCCAAGAGTGCTGGCGTATGCTCAATATCCAAATGTTCAAGTTACCGGCACAGTGGATGATATGCGTCCTTACCTGACAAAAGCTACTTTGTCGGTGGCACCAATCTCCTATGGGGTAGGTATTCAAAATAAAGTTTTGGAGGCTATGGCCTGTGCCACACCAGTTATCGCATCGCAACAGGCAGTCTCCGCATTAGGTGTTGAAGCTGGAAAAGAAATCGTCGTTGCGGATGATTCGCTCGATTTCGCCAATAAAGTGATCTCCTTATTGGACGAGCGAGAGCGGCGAGAAAGCGTTGGGAGAGCTGGTCGGCAATTTGTGGAGAGGAACCATGACTGGGCTGTCCTTGCCGGTCGCCTTGAAGAAGTTTATGCTCAATCACTCAATAAGCAATTGACTAGGAACATTCGAGGTGATTTCGAAAAACCGTAACCTGGTAAATTTATGGGAATTATGAAGGAATAATTTTCTATGGAATTGAAAAAATATATCATACCTCTTCGCAGATGGTGGTGGTTGCTGGTGGCGGCGACCATGTTGGCTGCTGTTTCTAGTTATCTGGCCACATTGAGGCAGCCCCCAATTTATCAAACCTTGACAACCTTGATGATTGGTCAGGTAATTACTGATCCAAATCCAACCGGTACTCAATTTACTTTAAGCCGCCAACTGGCGGAGAATTACGCTGAAATTGCCAACCGCGAACCTGTCCGCATTGCCACAAAGGAAGCATTGGGATTAACCTGGTTGCCAGATTACCGAGCTATTGCTCTTCCGAATGGTCAATTCATTGAGATCGTGGTGACTGATACGAATCAAGAACGAGCGCAAGCGGTTGCTACCGAATTGGCAAGACAACTTATCTTGCGCAGCCCCACTGGAAGTCAATCGGATGAACAAGACCGCCAGGCATTTATCCAAACTCAATTAGATAATCTTCAACAGCAGATTACGGAGACAGAGAGTGAAATCCAGAATTTACGCGAGGAATTGGGAGAGATGGACAGTGCTCGCCAGATCGCAGATACCCGATTTCAAATCACTGCTTTGGAAGCGAAATTAGCTGATCTACAATCGATATATTCTGGGTTACTCTCCAATTCTCAAGGGGGCGCGGTCAATACCATCAGCGTTATTGAAAAAGCTTATCTGCCAAAACAGCCAATTGGACCCAATAAAATGCTCACGGTTTTACTCTCAGCAGCAGTCGGTCTATCCCTTGGAGTTCTGGCGGCTTACATACTTGAGTATATGGATGACACGGTCAAGAGTCCAGAAGAAGTAGCAGAGTTAACAGATGCACCCATCATTGGGTATCTATCCGAGCAGAACATTAAGGATGTTGGTGCACTTTACGTGGCTGAAAATCCACGACACCCAAGTGTTGAGGAAATCCGTACTTTAAGAGTAAATCTTGAATTTGCTGGTGTCGACCAACCCCTCAAGACGATTTTGGTTAGCAGCACAGACGTGGAGGTAGGGAAGACTTCTGTGGCCGCCAACCTGGCTGTTGCTATGTCTCAAGCTGAGAAAGATGTGATCCTTCTAGATGGTGACCTGAGAAGACCTAATGTGCATAATTATTATGGATTTCCAAATGATATTGGGTTAAGCGATGTATTTCGCGACGAATTCAGTATTGATCAAGTTACAAAAAATTGGCCCGGTGGCTCAGTCTCCGTTATTCCAGCTGGTAACCCACCTCCGAATCCATCAGAGCTTCTAGGGTCGAGGAAAATGAGTCAGATCCTAGAAGTTTTAGAAAGAAGCGCTGATATTGTGATTATTGATGGTCCACCATTCATTGTTGCTGATGCCCAAGTTCTGGCATCTAAAGTCAACGGTGTTTTGCTGATTATCCAGCTGGGGCATACCCGTGCACCTGCGATTAAAGCCATGATGGAGAAAATCAACCGTTCTGGTGCAAAAATTGTTGGAGTTGCCCTAAACCGCCTGCCTGCCAGGAGTGTTGGGTATTACACTGGAAACCCGAATTATTCTTCGTATTACAACGATGAAGTTGAAAGTTTGCAAGGAACAGATCAACAACGAGGTTGGCGTGAAAGACTATCCTTCTGGCCATTCAATCGCCAAGCCAAATCCGGATCAGGTTCAGGCAGCCGCAGAGTGTTTGATGAGATTGATATTGTTGAAGAGGAAAGTGACGGATTCGGCTGGCGTGAGTAAGGGGTAATCGGTGGGCAAAATCAATTCCACTCTATATGTTGATTTGAAGAAACCGGACTTTGATATACAAGGATTGATATGAAAATACCAGGTAATGAATAGAAGAAGTGGTAGAACATAAAACTAGTTTGTGAAAAACAAGATCCAAAAAGGGGCTGTCCTGGAAATGAGGCAGCCCTTTTGCATTTTAAATTATTGAAATTTGCTACTCAGAAGCGGTTTTTACTTTATGCTTTAAAGTGCGCGAGAGTATTTGATCCAATTCCGGATCGGCGTTGGTTGATTTGCCCTTGGTCTGTATATCATCCTCAACTACTCCTGATTGCGTTTTTTCCATCGCCTCTCTGAGAGCCATCTCCATGGCTGTAGGAATGGCTTCTTCTTTTTCTTCAGGAGCCTTGGCTGGGATTGACTTACTTTTTTTCTTTTTGACAGGTTTCTCTTCAGGGATGGGTTTATCTTCCAAAGCCTTCATACTGAGTTTGATCTGTTTCTTACGCCGGTTTACTTCCAAGACCTTTACTTCAACTTCATCACCTTCCTGGACTGCTTGTTTTGGGTCTTTGATGTATTCGTGTGTGATCTCGCTGATATGAACCAACCCGGGGCGTTCAGCACCGATTTCAACAAAAACCCCGAATTTCTCGATTCGGGTGATCTTTCCTTTAATAACCATCCCTCTTTCGATCTCTCGCCATTCGAGGGGCAAAGGTTCGATCATGGTTAATTCGAGACGGTCTCTTTTGGGTTCAATCCGTTTAACCCACACATCTACCTTTTGACCAACCTGGACTACATCTTCAACCCTGTTTACAGGATCTTTCTGCAATTGTGAGATATGGACGACACCAGGCATCTCAAGCCCGATATCTACAACCGCACCAGCGAGTGAGGTTTTAACAACTGTGCCTGTGAACTGCATCTTTCGCTTCACATCCGTAATCTCAGTGATCTCCGCGTTTTCAGGGGTCGCTACAACATTCGCTTCCATAGCGCACGCTCCAATACTAAATTTTCTAACACATTCGCCAAGTGATTGACGATATTTTCGCTAGAATGGAATTGTGGGATGTTGTGGGGGCAACACCCGCAATTGAGTATTATACATGGCGAGTTAATAAAAGTCAAAACAAAGAAAATTAATATTCGTTTAGTTTTGAGAATTATTGATCTTTATAAGTTAATAAGACGTTGAATAATTTCAATAATTCATCCGACCAGTTGGGGATTGATTTAAAAGGCATCCACAGAGCAGTTTTTCCGATTCTCACCCGTTGACCAAGGTCGGGAAGGTCTGCAGGCAGCTGCTCATCTCGGAAGCGTAAAACTATTTGGTTGTTTTCAACATTGACGCTGACAATATCAGTTATCTCTGCCAGCAGCTTGATTTTCAATTGGAACAGTAGATTACGAACTGGCTTTGAGGGGATACCAAACCTATCTGTGAACTCTTCGAATATGGCATCTATCTCCGCCAGAGATCGAAGATCGGCGATCCGACGATATAGACGAAGACGCATATTTTTGTCGGGGACGTATTCGGAAGGAATATTTGCGTTGATTGGCAGGTCAACACTGACCAGTGGCCGCAGGGTATCCAAGGTAGTGATAGCTGGGCCTGCAGGGAGATCACGCTCCTTTCGTAAATGTGTAACCGCTTCTGTGAGTAGTCGGGTATAAAGGTGGAAACCCACAGCCGCGATATGTCCGTGCTGGCGTGTGCCCAAGATGTCACCTGCACCGCGGATTTCCAAATCGCGCATGGCAATTGAAAATCCAGCTCCTAGTTGAATGTTTTCAGCGATGGTTTCTAATCTCTGGCGGCCATCCTGGGTCGGATTTTTCCGGCGATGTTTGAAGAAATAGGCATAAGCGCGTTGAGCTCCACGACCCACTCGCCCCCTCAACTGGTAGAGTTGGGATAGGCCGAATGTGTCAGCGCGATCAACGATCAAGGTGTTGGCATTGGGAATATCAAGCCCTGATTCAATAATAGAGGTGCTCAAGAGGACATCGATTGCGCCAGCTGAGAATTGTTCCATTCTTTTGGACAGTTTCTTTTCATCCATCTGGCCATGGACAATGGCGATCTGTGCTTCCGGGACGATCTTGTCCAGATGGCTGCGCATAGCCGATATGGTCTGGACCCGGTTATGGACAAAGAAAACCTGACCGCCTCTTTCCAGCTCCCGCAGAATTGCCTGACGTACCAAACGGGGAGAATATGAACCGACATGGGTGATGATCGGTAAGCGCTCTTCAGGAGGGGTATTGATGGTTGAAATGTCACGTACACCGGTCAATGCCATATACAATGTTCGCGGGATGGGTGTCGCTGTAAGGGTTAATACATCGACCTCCGTGCGTAATTGCTTGAGATGTTCCTTATGAGTTACGCCAAAGCGTTGCTCTTCATCAATGATCAGTAAGCCGAGATCTTTGAATTCGATATCAGATTGGAGCAGTCGGTGCGTCCCGATTATGATGTCTAAACTGCCGAGCGCCAGGCGGAAAAGGATATCTCGCTGCTGTTGGGGAGAACGAAAGCGGGAGAGCATTTCGACTTCGACTGGAAAAGCCGCCAGACGCTCTCGAAAGGTATTGAAGTGTTGCTGAGCTAGTATGGTTGTAGGTACCAACATGGCAACCTGTTTGTCATCCATAACCGCCTTAAAGGCTGCTCTCAATGCTACTTCTGTCTTTCCATACCCAACATCACCACAAATCAAGCGGTCCATCGGTTGCGTGCTTTCCATGTCCTGCTTCACATCAGCTAAGACGCGGACCTGATCTTCTGTCTCAATATAGGGGAAGCTGGCTTCCAGTTCACTTTGCCAGGGATCATCTTCTGAAAAGGCATAACCCTCGATGATTTGCCGCTTAGCATATAAATTTAGCAGGTCCTCAGCTACTTCTTCAACGGCTTCTTTTACCCGTTTCTTTAAATTACGCCACTCGATGCCGCCTAAACGACTGGGAGAAGGAGAGCGTTTATCAGAACCGATATAACGTGTCACCCGGTCGGCCTGGTGAACAGGGACAAATAATTGATCACCTTCAGCGTATTCAACAGTTAGATAATCTCTTTCGATCCCATCCACAGATCGCGCGACAAGACCGAGGAATCGGCCGACTCCATGATCAATGTGCACGACCCAATTACCCACTTCTAAGTCTGAGTATGCGGCTTCTGGGGCTTCTGCCAGAGCTCGATGGCGTTTGCGTGGACCGGGACGTCGCCAGCCAAAAATTTCTCCGTCAGTGAGTAGTTGTAAAGGTGGGCATAGGGGTTGGGTGAAAATCCAGCCTTCTGCCAGACTACCTTCAATGAAAACAGGAGGCAGTGTGTTTTCCTCACCTTGCACAGATAGTTCTGACCACAGTTCGTTCAACCGGACTGCTTGACGAGAGACAACCACGATTCTGTCTCCCGCCAGATAGCGCTGTGATAGGTTATCCAGCAAAGTTTTCAACCGGCCTCCAAAGCGCGGCCCAGAGGAAAATCGTTGGGCAAATGAAGTGGCTTCAAGCATAGCCGAGGGACCTAACTCAACAGTAGGATGGGTAGAAAGGGAGTCTTGAAGTTCAGTCAAAGTCAAGTAAGGGATCGGAAAATTTTCAGATAATGATTGTTTTGCAATGCGATCGGCTCGCATTTCGACTGCTTGTTCTTCGATCTCAAGGATGGTGTCGTTTATGTCCTCGATATGGTCTATCAATACCATTGCTTTGCGAGGTAAGTAATCAAGGAGGCTGGCAGTAGAAGTGTGGAGCTGGGGGATGTGAAACTCAGTATATGGATCTGATTCTGGTCGAGTATTGTCATGCAGGTGGTCTGAGAGAATGAATTCCTTGGCTGGAGAAACCAGCAATATATCCACCTGTTTCATAGATCGTTGTGTTGCAGGATCAAACTGCCGCATGCTATCAATTTCATCACCAAAGAAATCTAATCGCACAGGATTCGCTTCAGATGGCGGCCAGAGATCGATAATTCCTCCCCGACGAGCGAACTGACCTGGCGAGATCACTGTATTAGTTGGTTCATACCCGTGTGCAATGAGATGGCGTACTAATTCCCCCATGTGAATTGTTTGTTTAGTACTCAAAATCCGTACAGCTTTGAGAAATTCTCTCCGGGGAATTGTGCGGGTTATGACTGCCCGAGCTGGTGCGATGATCAGGGGGGGAATGGGAGGGGATTGCGCGCCGGGTATGTGGTATGAGGCTAGGTTAGTGAGTACCAACAAGCGATCGCGGCGCGTTCTTTCTCCCCAGGGCGAATTTTCATAGAATAAGGGACCGGGCTCAGGGAAGAAGAGACTTGCAGCATTTGGTGCCAGGAGTGACAGCTCATCATGAAGGGTTAGCGCGCGATCGGTCCGATCGGTTATTAACAGAATGGGAATTTGAAGTTCTTCGTAAATCGCCGCTAGAACGGGTAAACGTGCCGAGCGACGTAAACCAATTCCAGGAAAATCTACCGAAGAGCTTAACGGCGTATTGAAATTTGGATTAGATTCGCGATCTAGATTTGTGCGTAGGTTGCCAATCATATCGTCGGCAGACTCTATAATCGGTTTGATCAGCAATTCTTGGATGTTAGATTCCATCTTATAAACCATTGCGTGGCAGAGAAAAGGCGAAGATATCCCGGCACCTCATTCAACTTCTCCATTTATCTTGCTGTTAAATCGATTCATAGCTGTCGTCAAATCTTCGGTGATATAAGTGATTACCGCATCAGCTCCACGATCTAAGAGATGGGGGAGAAAATCTGCGTCATCTCTTGAGAAATCTCGCAGTACATAAGAAGCCGCCCCCTGGCTGCCGGGAGGACGTCCAACCCCGAACCTGAGGCGAGGAAAATCCTGTGTTCCAAGCCGGTCTATCATTGATACCATACCTTTTTGACCCGCAGATCCACCTGTTGGGCGGATTCGTATTCTGCCAAAAGCTAAATCTACATCATCATAAACTACCATTAAGTTTTCAAACGGGATTTTGTAAAACTTAACCAGCGACCCAACTGCTTGACCCGAGAGGTTCATATAGGTTTGAGGTTTCGCAAGGATGATTGAGCGGCCCTGGTATTTTGCTTTTGTAACCAGGGCTTTTGATTCCATACGAGAAAAGGTAACATCCAACCTTTCAGCCAGACGGTTGACCAACATGAATCCGATGTTATGACGGCTGTCCCGGTATTCACGACCTGGATTTCCGAGCCCAGCGATCAAATACGTGGTTGAAGTTACTGGTGCAGTGTTCATCTTAATCATCTAGGAAATGAGATGGAGAATGCATTCCTTTCTCATTTAGCTGCCACTTTTCATTCATCTTTTCTATTTCGAATGTATTGATAGATGCCCAAAATGGCAAAGATACTGATAACAATTATGCCTCCCTTGCCAATACTCACCCCGATATCTCTTGTATCAATCTGGGCGGGATTTGGTGGCAGAGGAGTAGGGGTGAATGGCACAGGTGTTAGTGTCATCGTTGCAGTAACGGTCGGTGCATGAGTATCCGCTTGTGCTGGCGTGGAGGTTGGGACTGGTGTATTAGTTTCAATCGCTGAGTAATTGCGAACTCTCAAACCAGGCACTAGAGATATGATTTGGTCTTGATCAGTTCTCACAAGCAGCCTGAGGATATATTGCCCATCAGTTATTGTAGTTGTATCCCATTCAAAATTAATTTCTCTCGGTATGGTTCCTTCGACCTCATGGATGATGAACCAGGTTTCTCGTTGATCATCAGTATATGAAAAGCTCAGCTCTACTGATAGAGGCTCTTCAATGTTTATCTCCCCTAGAATCAGGATGGTTCCTTGCAAAGCCTGACCGGAGATTGGTGACAAGATCGTGGCTTGAGTGCCAGGAGTAATGGTTATCTCCTGGGCATTAACGATTAACCAGGGATACATCAATGTCGCCACCAAGGAAAAGAAGATTAACAGGCTTCGCATCGCAACCCTCGATTTTAACATGGAGACGTTGGACGGTCAAATCAATGAAATTTTGTTTGTTATTATGCAGCGAAAATGTCACCATGTTGTTTTGATTTGATTTCAGCAATAATTTCCAAGGTTGATTTCTTCAGGAACGGGCTATAATGAAATATTCTTATTTACTGGTAAAAGATATCCCCCAGATTGGCTCATCTCAACTGAACGCTTAAGCGGACAACTTAGGAAGAATACCCAATTGCTTAATTATCCAGCCTTATATCACCTCCATCACATTGATGAAAATGAAGACATTCCTTTTTGGCTGCAGTTGGCAAAGGAAATGAACGGACCAGTCCTGGAATTAGGATGTGGAACTGGCAGGCTGCTCCTTCCGCTATTAAAGGCGGGTTATGAAGCAATTGGTTTAGATATAAATTTTGAGATGTTATCTTATTTTAAAGGCCAGCTTTCAACCCAATTGCCCGAACAGGTTGATGTATTTCAAGCTGATCTAGAAAATTTTCATCTCGAACGTGAATTCCCATTCATATTCCTGGCTTGCAATACATTAAGCACATTGCAGGAAGAGACACGTCTGAATGCATATTCTCGCATCCATGAGCACTTGATAGGTGACGGGATTTTTGCTGTAAGCATACCGAACCCTATCAGCCTGGCAAGTTTGCCTGCTCAAGGTGAGTCTGAGATTGAGGCGTCATTCTCTCATCCCATGACTGGGAATCCAATCCAAGTGAGCAGCGAGTGGCAGCGTTCTGACCGATTTATAGTATTTCACTGGCATTATGATCACTTGCTGCAGGATGGGCAGGTAGAACGGGAGACAATCCAATCCAGACACAGCCTTATTACTCCAGGGGAATATCAAGCGGAACTGCAAGCTGCAAATCTTAATCCAATTAAAATGTTCGGTGACTTTGAGAAAACTGAATACCAAAAAGACTCACCTTACCTGATCATAATTGCCGAAAAGGGTTCTGGATTCTAATAATAATACAACATTTTATTTGTGTTTGTCTGATATTCGCCGAGTAAGATCGGGGATATAACGACTCAAAATTAACCAAGGAGATTAATTTAATAATGATGACTTTGTATGTTTCCCCCTACCGCAGGATTCCCCGAAGGCTTAGTGTGATGGACCGCCGCTTGGAAAGCAATAACCATGCATCAGAAGCAGTTGATCGGGAGAAGGTATTGGCAGTTGATGTGAGATCGGATGATGAGTCATACACCATCTCAGCGCTAATTCCCGGAATCGAAGCTGATGATATCAATGTTGAAATCCTGAACAAAACTATTTCCATCCGTGGTGATTTCAACGAAATTCTTGAAGATGAAAACGACAAATTCCTGGTGAACGAACTTCCATTCGGACGCTTCGCTCGGGTGTTGACATTACCAACCAAACTGGATCCAGCCAAAGCTGATGCCAATTTGAAGAACGGTGTCTTTACCTTGCGGGTCTTAAAAGCTGAAGTAGACCGTCCAAAAGTAATCAAGATTAGTGCAGAATAACATCTGCAATTAATTGTAAAAAGGGAAGGTTCGATGCCTTCCCTTTTTGGTTTAACTAACGGTCTAGGTGAGCTGTTGAATTCGATTAATACCTCAACAGAGCACCAACCTGATCAAAGTCTTTCTGCACCTCGACATCCCGCAATACTTCAACCTCACCGCCATCTCGCATGACTCTGCGCACTGCCAGTTCAACAGCGTCAGGTATTTTTTCGAATTTGTTTTCACAGAATGAACAGGCTGTGAGCTTTTCAGTAGTCAAATAACCACATCCCTTACAGCGGTATCCAGGTGCCCGATATCCTTCACGAAATACTAATGTTTGAACACGTCCATCGTGGACTGCATTCAAAGTATCTTCAAGGTTGATCACACCGGCTTGCCCTTTTGCCTCGCTGGTAACTATCATTTTAACTAGCTCGGTTTGTTTTAAACGTTCTGCTTCATGTCCTACTTCAAGCGCGCGTTTCATAATTTCAGCTTGGCCGGCATTCTTGATGATTGGAAATGTGCCAACTACCAGACTCTGCCAGGCTTTTGGTAGATGGCTGCGGAAAACATTGACGTTTTCCTCTGTCCCGCCAATCAGCACCCGGCGGATGTTATTCTCGCTAAAGAAGCGTGATGCGAAATCGGCCGCGTCTTTGATATTACGCTCGGCAACTTCTTCAGTGTATTTTGTTTGTCCGGCCGTCCCGCCACGACGACCAAGTGATTGAGAACCACCCCCTCTCTTGGTCCTGCGTACGCTTTCACCAGATAATTCTTCTTCTTTAAGTATTTCTCCTAGATGAAAATAGAACAAACGAGCATCGATCTTGTCCACCACAGCGACGCCATAGCCTCCGTAAAAATCGAGTAAATCAGCGAGTGGTTTTAGATATGGACGTTTGCTGATTCGAATTCGATCGCGGATCGGTACCGCAATTGAAAATACCCGGAAAAAATCTTCCTCAGCACACGAAAACATAGCCACACCTCGTCCTGACCAATCGAACTCAAAATTTATATATTGCTGCACTTTTTGAACATCATTTTCTAAACCAATGTCCTTCAACATGCTTCGTAAGCGTGGTTTGTAAGCATCCGCACTCCCTTGGGATGGGTCGGTATTAAGATAGACACTCAACACTGGATGCTCGGTTTTGAAATCCAACAATTCCCGCAAATCTTGTTCGGTAAACATTGGCATCTCCTCTATTTGATTTGTTGAGAGATATATAAACCGTCAGGGTTGCACCAAGTTATTCTTGATCGTTATATGTCAGGTATAGAATTATCTAATAAGATTATGGGCGTTTGCCAAGGATCAAATCAATTTCGATTTCCTGGCCGTCTCTCAGGATGGTAAAAGTGATTGTATCACCAGGGCTTTTTTCTTGAATAAGGTAGGATAGCAAATCACTAAAAGTCCGGACTGTGCGCTCGTCAATGGCGATGATAAGGTCGCCACCGGAAGAAATATTTAGAAATTCTGTTGGATTGCTCCCACCACGTAATCCTGCTCGATCAGCTGGGCTATCTGGGGTAACGCTGGTCACATAAGCTCCACTGGATTGTTGTAGGCGCAACGCTTCTTGTTGGAGTAAGCTGATTTCACTCAGACTGCTGATTCCCAGATAAGGATAGTCATAACTGCCCTTACTAATCAGTGAGGGAGCCACGCGTTTAACTGTATTTATCGCGATCGCAAAACCGATACCCGAATTCAGTGGATCATCCTGCGAATTGATATTATATGTCTCGATGGCTCGATTTACTCCAATAACTTCTCCATTGAGATTGAGCAGTGGTCCACCAGAATTTCCAGGGTTGATAGCTGCATCAGTCTGGATGATATCCCCGGCTGTGAAAAAACTTCCGCCAGGTGCTGTGCGTATGGAATTGAGTGTACGACCCAGGCTGGAGACTATCCCGGTTGTCATTGTGCCATTGAATCTAAAAGGACTACCAATGGCGATAACAGTTTGCCCTACCTTGATCTTTGCAGAGTCTCCTAAGGGGAGAGGGTGCAGTTCCTCGGGTGGAGCTTCGACTTTGACCACTGCTAGATCGGAGTCCGTGTCAGTTCCAATCACCGTGCCTCGGGTTTTGTAACCAGAGGGGAAATCAACTTCCAGTTCCGAAACACCGTCAATGACATGAAAATTAGTGATGATATGACCATCTTTGTCAATTACGAATCCAGAACCAAGTCCGTTCCCACTTTCGGAAAGCACCTGAATTGCAACCACCCCAGGGTTTGACATCTCATAGATGTCAACGAGAATGTCATCCTTCAGGTTCATATTGATTATGACCGGGGTCTCAGTGACCTGTGGATCAACAGCAGCGGGTGATTCGATTAGAACCGCTTCAGTTACAGAAGTCAGGGTGGGTTGCGGAGGCTCAGTGGTGACAGCAATTGATTGCACGGCCGAAAACGTCTGGCAAGAAAACAGGAATACCGATACAAATAGAAAAAATATCAATAATTTACTTCGTCTCTTCATTACCTGGGTTCCTTTCAAGAATTGATTATCCTTCCCAATATAATTCAGCTAGTAGAGATTAAACAGGATGGAGTCGCTACTCCTTCAGTAGATTAAGTTCGGAAAACAGTTCTTTCTCTTCGGAGGAAAGATTGCGGGGTATGCGGATGTTGACCTTGACATAAAGATCACCTGACTTTTTTGGATTCTTCAGCTGAGGCATACCACGCCCCGAAAGCCGAAAAGTTTGTCCCGGTTGAGTGCCAGAAGGGATTGACAGTACAACATTTCCGCTTAATGTTGGGACTTTAATCTCCCCTCCTAAAACTGCTGTATATAGATCTACCTCGACATCTGTATAGAGGTTATTTTTCTTTCGCTTATACCTGGGATCATCAGCTACCTCAATCACCAAGTATAAATCACTCTTAGGGCGATTTGGAGCAGTTGAAATAGCCTCCGAAACGCGTACTTTCGTGCCTGTGCGAGCTCCGGGCGGAATGATGACCTCTTTTTGATGACCGTCGATTTCAATCCTTCTGGTTGTCCCTTGATATGCTTCAAAGAAGCTGATTGGTACTTCTTGTTGGAAAGCCTGAGGCTGGCGAGCAGAACGGGTTGACGCACTTCCAGGGTGGCGCGATACCGACCTGCCCCCAAATATGCTGCGAAAGAAATCCGAGAAGTCTCCTATTCCCGTGTCGCCAAAAATATCTCCGAAATCGCCTACTTCGACCCGAACATTGCCTCCCCCTGTGTTTTTCACGGACCAATCCTCCCAGTTGAATCCCCCTGGTGTTCCACCGCGCTGCTGCCAGCTGCTATATGATTCACCTAATTGATCGTAACGTTTCCTTTTCTCCACATCGCTCAACACCTGATAAGCTTCGTTGATCTCTTTAAATTTTTCTTCTGCGGCTTTATCACCAAGATTGCGATCTGGGTGATGGTCAAGGGCTAATTTTCGGTAGCTGTGTTTAATTTCATCTTCGCTGGCTTTTCGATCGACACCCAATACCTTATAGTAATCTTTATACTCCATACTTTTTAATTCCTTGAAGAGAGTCTATTTCTTCAGAGGCGAAAATTATTGGTTAATTGATAATTCGCTTACTTAGATTGTATGCCCACCATGGCTTCGAAGTCAAGCGTATTTTTGAATATTTATATGATTCTAACCAAATTATTATTCAAGGTAATTTAATTAAAACAGCCTCCGCCGGAGCGGTGAGGAAGCCCAGCGGAGGTGTTCGCCAAAGGAGGAAACAGCGATGAGTATCAGGAATTTTCCTGATTCCCGTCTAGTTCTTGGCATATATTACTCGAAATGTTGGTGTTCGTTGAATGCCAATCGTCATAAGTTCCAGGTGATCATACTCACCAAAGGCAATTCATTCGGTTCATGGGTTAATCTGGGATAGGAAAGCTCTCAGCAGTTTTGCTATCTCGTCGGTTTGCCGGTAATCTTGCACACTGATTCTCGGGTGGCCATTTCCTGTGATCATCTTTGAAACCCGAATTCCCTGACGGTGCAGGCATAACACGGGTTTATTTCTTGAAATGGCGTAGGCGATCTCGTATCCCACACCATGTGATGGAGTGCTCACTTCTGCGATCATGGCATCACAGCTTTCGATCCATTCTATATCACGCGTGTAGACTTCCACCGGATCGACGATATCCTCTAATGACATAACCTCAGGTCTGGATAAATGAGCGGTAGGAACTTGATGACCATCGGTAAGCATGGTGTCCACGATGACTTGGTAGATATTTTCTTCCTTACGACCCCCAGTTATGGAGCAAGCGAAGTAAATATTCATAGTAAATTCAATAATTCTGATCACTGATCCACAGTGATAGCTCCCTGGAGATCAGCGTAATAGTCACACATGCTATTGAGGGGACATTGATCACACTTAGGGTTCCTTGCCTGGCAGATTTCACGTCCCAAGCGGATCAAATTTAAGTGGGCTGGGTAATATGTTTCCTCGGGCAGCATTCCGGCGAGATAGTCGTGCGCTTGCTCGGCATTCATTTTCTCTGGTCGAATACCCAAACGTCCTGTGACCCGATAAATATGGGTATCAACTGGAAATGCTGCTTTACCCAGAGAAAATTGCAAAACAATAGCAGCTGTTTTTGGACCTACTCCTTTGAATTGACGTAACCATTGTCGAGCATCATCAGTTGGCATGTCGGCTAAGAAAGAGATGTCTAATCCCCCTCTCTGCTTGGTGATTTCCTTGAGTATGTTTTGGATTCGGGGTCCTTTTTGATTGGCTAACCCAGCAGGACGGATTGCATCAATCACTTGTTGGGTATCCGCATCGCGAACTTTTTCCCAGGTTGGGAATTGAGTTATCAGGGCCTTGAATGCTCGATCCCGATTTGTATCATTCGTGTTTTGGGAAAGAATCGTGGACAGGAGCTCATCAAGGGCAGGTAATGGATTTCGCCAATCGGGGTAGCCATAAAAATCAACCAGCTTTTGGTGGGCTGCGAGGGCTCGAGCATCTGAATCCATTTTAGTATTTATGTCTTTATGCAAGTTTAAGATGGTGAAATCAGGTTGAGCTTGAACGCAGGACGTGTCTTGCCGATCTCAATCTTCTGCCAATTCCTGAGTGGCAGAGATGGTCCAAATTCAGCCAGTTCTTCCTCTTCGGTGGAGGTGAGCGCATTGAGCTGACGGAGAATTTCGAGAGAAACAGCTGGGCGAGCCCTATTTCGCAAGTCGCCATCGGATATCTTGAAAGCAATTCCTACAGCTGGTGATCCAGGTGCGAGTGCATTAGGTAGGATTCCAATTGCCTGGTAACCCTCCGCACCACCTTTGGAGACCATCCGTTCGTTAGTGACTTCCATCAAACGAGTGTCGAATCTACCAGGTCCACCCACCATGAATGCATGCCTTGTCATAGAGGTAGTAATGGTCCTGCAGGCATTGGCTCGATTTTCTGAAAGCTCCTGAGGATCGCATAGTCGGGCATAGGCAAGAGCAGCATTATGAAGAGGGATAGCGAAATTCGGAGCTGAGCAACCATCTATCCCTACTGCCACTTCATCAATTGGAACTCCGCTCATTTCAGAGAAGATCGTTAAAATCCTTTCTTGAACAGGGTGGTTTAGATCGAGATAATCTGAAGTTGACCAGTTCCGCATATGTGCGAAGGCAAGCATACCAGTGTGCTTGCCGGAACAATTATGGCGGTTAGGGGTCAATTCATCACCCCGCTTGCGCATCGCCTCTGCGGTCGATACATCGAGTACTGGATGTACTCCACACATCAATTCGGTTTCAATTACCCCGGTCTTATCTTGAATCGCTTGAAGGGTTGCGGCATGCTCGTCTGTGCCAGAATGAGAAGCGCAAATTAATGCGATTTCGTCGGGCAATAAATTATAGAATCCTTGCCCATTCTCTTCGATGAAGGGAAGCGCTTGAAATGGTTTAGCGGAAGAACGAAGAAATGTAAATGTATGCGGATCCCCATACCAAGCCACTAGGCGACCTTGATTATCTGAAATCGCTATTGAGCCGTAATGAATTGACTCTACGAACTCGCCACGGGTGAGTTCGTAGAGGGGCAATTGATCTGTTTTTGACATAGGATTTTGGTTGGGTTTAACCGGACTTGTCCTGCTCCAAAGATTCTGGAGTTAGATAATGTTGGGAGTAGTAATAATAAAGTCCGTGGCGTAATCGCTGGATATAATGTTTTCGCCGATTGGAAGGCAACGACATCCCAGAAATCAGACTTGAGATCAAACCTTCAGTCATTTCCGGGGGGGCGTCTTTCTTGGCGAGCTTTTCCAAGCCTCGCAGAATCTTTTTCAGAAGTTTTAATTGTGAGCGTATGCTTTCTACCCCATTTGAGCCACCTCGACCGCTGATAATTGTATATTGTTTATAAGATGTCTTCAGAAGCTCAAGCGACTCGATCCAAGCTGGAAGATCTGCCGAAGCGAGAAATGGAGGTTGGTCGTTAAGAATCGTATCACCGACGAAAACCACTTTGGCAGATGGAATTAATACCCAGATAGAGCCCGGGGTTGGACCCAGGTGACGTTCGAGAATTATCTCTGGTCCACCCCAATGAAAATACAGACGGTCTGAGAAAGTAATATCTGGAATTGCCCAGCGAGTGCCAAAAACATCGGAGCTGACTTCCCATTCTGCACCGCTGTCTGCGCTGTGGCCTTTAAATACAGATGGGCGATTTCGAAGGACTTGTGCGGTCGTTTGATGAGCGACTATCGTGCTGTCCACAGCGCGGGAACCAAGCGTGCGATCGAGATGAGCGTCAAGATTGACCAGTATCCGGTTTGAGCCGATTGAAAGGTTGGTGAGCGAAGCGCGCCAGGAACGAGCATCTTCTGCCCTGAGGGGAGCATCAACCATGATGGTCCCATGAGGAAGTATTAGCGCGCCGAGAGTCACGCCAGCGAATGTGTCTTCGCTGTAAATGCCGGGTGCAATTTGGTGCATATCTACTCCCAAAGGTTTGGATTGATCAATTTGCTACGATTCAATTCTTTCCCTCCACAAACTGGCGATGAGTGCCAAAAATAATTAATCTTGTGCAAGAGGTAAGGTGAAACAGAACCGTGATCCTTGTCCTGCTTCACTTTCTACCCAAATCCTGCCTCCATGTCCCTCAATCGCTAGTCGACAATATGCCAAACCTAATCCAAAGCCTTTTTGGCTCATTTCCGGGTTTAAACGAGTGAACTTGTCGAAAATATGCTCTCGTTCTTTGGCAGGTATCCCAGGACCAGAATCATGAACCCACATTTTTACTTGGTTGGTTTCAATAACAGCATCCAATGAGATCTCACCGTTGGGTGGGCTGTATTTTACCGCGTTTTCCAAGAGGTTGATTAGAACTCTGCGAATCATATCCGCGTCAACCATAACAGGGGGCGTGTCCGCCGGCATTCTTAGATGGATAATCTGGTTTTTAGTTTCAGCAACCGGTGAAACCGCCTCGACGGCATCAACAGCTAAAAGAACGGGGGAGGTTGAGAATAGATTGATAACCGGTTGACCGGTTTCGAGACGACTCATATCTAAGAGTGAGTTGGTTAACCGCTGAATACGTTCAGTCGAGCGTAAGGCAATGTTGAGTAATGAACGAAAAGCCGGGTCGCCATCCTGAGGGAGCATTGCATTAAAGACATCCAGGCTGGAGACGACATTGGACAATGGAGAGCGAAGATCGTGATAAATCATCGAGATCAGGTCTTCTCTGAGACTGTCAAGTTCCCTTCTCTCGCTGATATCCCTGATCAGCCATTGCAAATTTGTTCCAGCATCAGCTGTCACAGAGCTAACAAAAACACGTACCGGGATTTGTTTTCCCCGCATGGTATTTAATTCAGCTTCATACGAAAGGATTTCCCCAGGAGCCAAATTTCCAAGATCGATCCCGGGTTCCCCCTGATTGCTGGAAAGGAGTTGATTGATCGACTTCGTCAATAAGCTATCCTTGTCAAATTCAGTGAAGATTTCAGCTTGACGGTTAACCTCCAGAATTTTCGAATCCTTATCTGAGATGAGAATGGGATCGATGATGTCCTGAAAAAGTTCAAGGTAACGTTGGCGGGTAGACTGGACTTGTTCATATAAGCGCGCGTGATTTATGGCAGTACCTGCTAAGCTGCCAATACCGGTCAACACTTCAAGTGCGTCGGGATCAAATTTCCCATCAACCGGATTAATGGCCTCTAAGATACCGATAACTTCTCCACGTGATCTTAATGGTGCACAAATAATTGCGCGGATATTGGATTCTATATTACGTTCAAATTCCAGTGAAAAACGATCGTCTTTGGATGTATCCGCGATAATCTCTCCTTTGCCTTCTTTCGCAACTTGACCTGCAAATCCCCTACCGAGTTTTATCCATTTACCAACAAGGTCATCATTGATACCAGCAGAAGAAGCCACGAAAGATAATGTCTTCTCCTGTGGATCAACCAGGGCAAGCGAGACGGTTTCAACCTGCAAGGCATCGCTGATTTGAGAGAGTATACGTTGTAAGACTTCATCCAAATCCAAACTGGCAGTGATTACAGATGCGCTCTCTGCCAAGGCAGTCATCACGTGAGCTCTTCGTTGACTGTCCTCATACAGCCGGGCATTAAGCACAGCTATCCCAGCCTGATCCGCTATGGCTTGGATTAAATCCAAATGAGCTGTTGAGAAAATATCCGGAGATGGATGGACGAGGGTCATCACCCCAACCAGCTGTTGATAGACGATAAGTGGTACACAAACCGCCGATTTTGCTCCGGTCTGCTGCTCGTCATCATCAGGTCGTCGTAACCAGCGCTCATCATGCCTGGTATTGGTGATTACCGCGCCACGCTGGTTGCGAATGACCCAACCTGCTAGACCCTTGTCAAAGGTTTCAGAAAGTTGTTGGGTTGCATCCTCGATCACTTTAGAACCAACAATGATGATACCTTCAATTGGGTCTCCGGAACTATCCATGACAATGATGCTGCCATTAACAGCGCCAACATTGCTCATCGACAAAGTGATCACCCGTTGAAGAACTGTACTCAGGTCTAAAGCTGCTGTCAGCTCCCGACTGATGTTATAAAGAAGTTCAAGGGATGTACGCGCAGTGGTTGATTCCCCGTCGTTTTGCATACAATGCTTATTATCCTACGCTGATGTCTGGAAGAAAGGGCTAACGGTTTTGGGTTTCATCCTTAGAAACTTTCCAGTTTGAACGATTGAATAGGTTGGAAGGAGCAAATCCGATCTTGTGTTCTGTGAACCTTATCGAGTATAGCATAAGACCAGCAGATTAATGTGCCGATTCCCTATTGTTTATGTTGAGGAAAACACCTTGCTCTTTGGTAAATCAAGCATAAAAACTTCTAATGCTAACCGTGGATTAACATTGTGATCTAAGTGGTCGAAAATCTGTTCCACAGCGACAACCAGATTGTGAGCTTTCTTTTGACCCAAGTCGTTAGCCAACTGATCGACGATTTCCTGGTAGTCGATATTTGTGATTTGGGAAGATCTGTTACTTGATCGCAGCATCACATCACGCCAAAAGGCTTGCCAAATTTTCAGCTTTTCGGTTAATGTTTTGGCATCCTTTGCCATGCTTTCCGCATATTCGAAACGTTCAACTCTGTTTGCGGATAATAAGTTGAATAATTCATCCAACCATGTTCTGCGGAGTGATAATTTCCCGGGGTTTTGATAGAGCTGAAACGTGTAACCCGGTCTGCCGCTCGATAGGTGAGTCAGTAAATTAGCTTCTGCGGGGGGCACTTGCCAATTTGTCTGCAGTCCTTCTTTGATTACTCCTGAAGAAATGGGCCTCAATCGAATGATTTCACATCTTGAGACAATGGTTGGCAATAGCTGATCTGTACTCTCAGCCGTTAACATCAAGATAACCTGGGGAGGTGGTTCCTCCAGGGTTTTTAGCAAGGCGTTTGCTGCTTGTCGGTTGGCTTCTTCAAACCGTAATAAGATAGCAATACGATATTTTGCATCGTAAGGGGTTAACGATAGACCATGTTGGAGCCCACGAATTTGGTCAACTTTTAGTTGACCTCCAACTCTGTCAGCCTCAACAACAGTCAGGTCGGGATGAACCATTCGTTCAATCTGTCCACAAGTTGGGCAATCCAGGCAAGGCGTTCCTTGTTCAATAGGTTGAGGGCAATTGACAGCTTGGGCAAAGCGGATAGCCAGAGTACGCCTTCCTACACTTTCAGGTCCAGTAATCAGGTATGCCTGTCTTTGGGTCTTTTGAATGACATGCTGTTTGAGCAATTGAACAGCCCATTCATGACCAATCATGTTCCAGTTCATGGGACTATTATTGACACTCTTCTAAACATCGATTTGATTTACAGGGTCTCGATGTCATTGAGTCCTCCTATCAAGTTTCCCTGTTTTTTCTCCGGGTGTGATTTTATTAAAAATCGCTACCAGCTGTTTAGGCCGTATTGATAGAGGTTCATTTATCCTTTTCATCGTCAGCTCAACATAGCTTGGGATGTTTTCGTAACCGTAGTATTTCCGTCCAAGCGCCCGGGCTACTTTCAGAGTCTGACCCGAACCAGAAAAGGGATCCAAAACAATTTCTTCAGGATAGGAATAAAGAGTGATCAAACGATATGGGATTTCCTCTGGAAAAGGGGCGGGATGATCAATAAATCTTGGCGGTACTGGAGCGATATGCCAGATATTATTTGCGGTTTCCAGAGTGAACAGGGAATCGATCTCATATTCAGCGTCGGATTTATCTTGTGGAGAGCGACCTTGGTAAATTTTTGGGCCTGGTTTTCGGAAAATCAGAATATATTCGCTCATTATATTCGGGTAATAGTAACCCGGGAACGGTTTCTGAATCGAAACCCCCGCGCGTTTCACACCGGCTGTACATTTGTGCCAGATTATATCCTGGTGGAATAACCAATCATGCTCTGTTAAACGAGAACTGAGGTCATAGGGAACTGGATAATGCTTACCATCAAGCAAAACAGTGCCGATAACAATTGCACAGAAACCTCCAGGTTTAGTGACCCGATAAACTTCTTTGAAAACCCCCTCTAACCAATCTAAATAAGCGAGGTAGTCAGAAAAATCGTTTGAATAGGATCTGGTTCGGTAAAATTGCTCTCTATCTTCGGCATGTATATCATAATCGATGGCGTTCCAATATGGGGGGGAAGTAACGGTTAAAGATACGCTATCGCCGGCGATCTCAGACATTTTTTCACAAGAATGGGGGAAAATTTTGTTGACCATGATATTTATCAAACAATGCCTTTTGAGGATTATACAATACAATCAGGTCTGAATTTCATCCTTGAGACATATTTTTCCCAAATTACTGCTATCTGTTGACACACGTCCAGGCAGACGTTACAATCCCCTCATATGGATTATCTCTCCAGTTTAAATTCACAACAACAGCAAGCAGTAACCGCAGGGTTGGGTCCAGCGCTTGTTCTTGCAGGCCCGGGGTCGGGAAAAACGCGTGTATTAACCCAACGTATTGCTTATTTAATCGGGGAAATGGGTGTTCGTCCTGATCATATTCTGGCTGTTACTTTTACAAACAAGGCTGCCCGGGAAATGGAGAACCGGGTCGCCGAGCTGGTTGGTGGACAAGCGCTCGGTGTAACCCTGGGAACGTTCCATGCTACTTGTGCACGAATCTTGCGGCGTGAAGCAGAACACCTTCCTTTCCAATCGAATTATGTCATTTTTGATTCGGATGACCAGCTCAGCGTGGTAAAAAGCTCTTTGTTGGATCTCAATTTAGATAAGAAAAGGTATCAACCACAAAGTGTTTTGGCATCAATTTCGAATGCCAAAAATGAGCTGCTTTTACCTGATGAATTTTCCCCCCAAAATTATCGAGATGAAGTTGTCAAGCGAGTTTATACTCGCTACCAGGAATTGTTATTAGCCAGCAACGGGTTGGATTTCGATGATTTGCTCTTATGGACGGCTCGCCTATTAGAAGAGGTGCCAGAGGTACGAGAAAAATATGCTCGTCGCTATGAGCATGTCTTAGTGGATGAATTTCAGGATACGAATCTTGCCCAATACAGACTGCTCACCCATCTTGCGTCGTTCCACCAGAATATATTTGTAGTCGGAGACGCGGATCAATCCATATACGCCTGGCGTGGGGCAGATTATAGGAATGTTTTGCGCTTTGAGCGGGATTATCCGGAGACCCATGTAATCTTGCTTGAGCAGAATTATCGTTCTACTCAAGCTATTCTGGACGTAGCAATGGCGGTCATTGATCGTAATCCCAACCGGACCCCAAAGAAATTAATCACCTCGCGTGGATTCGGTGAGAAAATTGTGCTGCACGAGACCTATGATGATCGGGAAGAAGCAATTTTTGTGGTGGATAATATCGTCCAATTAGTGGCAACTAAACAGTCACAAACGGGAGATTTCGCGGTCATGTACCGGACGAATGCCCAATCGCGTCTGTTGGAAGAGGCGTTCTTGCATGCCAATCTTCCTTATAAGCTGGTTGGTGCACAGCGTTTTTACGGCCGACGCGAGGTTAAAGATGTGATCGCATATTTGCGATTGGTTCACAACCCGAATGATGAAATCAGCTTAGCGCGGGTGATCAATGTGCCTACGCGCGGGATTGGCACGAAGACCATGATCGCATTGAGGACAATCGCCCAAAAGATTGGGATTTCCCCAGGTGAGTTGTTGTTACAGTTGGGAAATAAGGATTCATCTCACCGAGAATCATTTCCAAGCCGTATGGGTCTTGCTCTATCGAATTTTGGTGGATTACTTACTGGATGGCGTCAGAAGCACAGTGAATCACCGCCCTTGGCGCTGATGGACCAAATTATCGACGGGACTGGCTATCATGGGTATGTCGATGATGGCACAGACGAGGGGCGTGATCGTTGGGAAAACGTTATGGAATTGCGCCGCTTAGCTGACGAATTTAAAGAAGTAGGTCTTGATCCATTCCTGGAGCGAGTTGCTCTGGTATCAGATCAGGACACTTTGGATACCAACAGTAATGTGCCGACATTATTAACTTTGCATGCAGCCAAAGGTTTGGAATTCCCAAACGTGTTCATCGTTGGCCTCAGCGATGGCACATTGCCACATATCCGCTCGTTTGATGATCCGGAAGGGATGCAGGAGGAGCGGAGACTGTTTTATGTTGGCATCACTCGGGCAAAAGATCGTTTGTATTTAGTATTACCACTCAATCGTAGTTCATTTGGCTATTCGGAACCAGTAGATGAATCCCGCTTTTTGGGGGATATCCCAGATGATTTAATAAAAGATAGCGATCGCTCTAGGGTACGATCTCGCATCACCAGATCCGGTGCATTGCGTTGGGAAAGAGACGATTCATCTGCAACTATCAGGACTGAACCCCAGTATCACGCCGGAGCAACGGTGCTTCACCCTGTATGGGGGGAAGGGTTAGTGCTCAACAGCCGAATACAAGATGACGATGAAATTGTTGATGTGTTTTTTGCTGGCGAGGGTTTAAAACGTTTAGCAGCTTCTTTGGCCAGATTGGAAATTAAGACCTGACCTCTAGTAAGAACATGGGCTTATCCGATTGCCCTTCACTTTGTCCTCTGCAAAGCTTATAATCCAGTCATGCCGATCCTCGATCAAAATTCCTTTGAGTTTATCAGCCGGGGAACTGAATACACTCGGCGAGTAGGGATTCGTCTTGGGACCATACTGAAGAGCGGCGATACAATTTGTTTGGAAGGTGATCTAGGGTCGGGTAAAACAACTTTAGTGCAGGGTATGGCAGCTGGTTGGGGATCATTAGATCGGGTGACCAGTCCCACATTTGTGCTGGTAAATCTCTATCGTCGATTAGATGGCGGTCAGTTTCACCATCTCGATGCATACCGTTTAAAAGATGCAAAAGAAGCAGAGGAACTTGATCTAGAGACGTATGTCGGTACCGGCCCCCTGGTTGTGGAATGGGCTGAACGGATTAAAGCAGCACTTCCGGCAGATCATCTTTGGGTGTCTCTACGTTTGGTAGACGTAAATCAACGCGATTTTATTTTTACCGCGCGAGGGTCCTATTATAAATCTCTACTGGACAGTTTCCGAATGCGAATATATGGTGGACTATAATGTTGATAGCGATTGATACTTCCACACGATTAATTGGGGTCGCGTTGTATGATGGTGTGCAAATCATCAGTGAGATGGTGTGGCTGAGCCAACAATACCACACCGTCGAATTGGCACCTACAGTATCCTCCATAATGGAACGCGCTGGAATTCCATTGAGCGAATTAAAAGTCGTGGTTGTTGCCTTGGGTCCAGGTTCGTTCACTGGGCTGAGAATTGGGATTTCTCTGGCAAAGGGGATGGCCTTAGCAGGGCGCCTGGCAATTGTGGGAGTTCCAACTTTCGATATCTTAGCAGCTGCTCAACCACCCGCTGACTTGCCTATGGCTGCTGTATTACAGGCTGGTCGCAGCAGGCTGGCTGTAGGTTGGTATAAGAACTATTCTGGGAAATGGAAATCAGATCATCAGATCCAAGTTCTTACCCCCCGGGAACTGGCTGATAGGATCAAGTCTCCTACCATCGTCTGTGGAGAGTTATCAGAGGCAGAAAGGCGAATATTCAAACGAAAGCGAAAAAATGTTATTTTGGCGACTCCTGCACAATCGCTTAGGCGTCCATCATATCTGGCGGAGTTAGGTTGGCGCCGCTGGCATAAGGGAATGACGGACGATCCCGCAACACTGGCCCCAAATTATCTTCATTACGATCAAAAAAGCTTTGGATGATTGAAAATAGTCGCATCAATTTCCGTCCGATGCGGAAAGATGACCTTGGTGCGGTTTTAGTCATTGACCGTCTCTCATTTAGTATGCCCTGGCCGGAAAGTGCCTATCACCACGATCTGAAAAAGAACCCCAATGCACTACTTTGGGTTGCGGAGGAGATTTCCCCGATTTCGGGGACCAAAGTGGTTGGCATGATTGATGTTTGGATGATCCTGGATGAAGCACACATTGCTACCCTTGCTGTCCATCCGGATGACAGAGGTAAAGGGATTGCTTCATGTTTGCTAGAAGTTTTATTAGTTGAAGCCTTCAAAAGGGGAGCTCGGAGAGCGATGCTGGAGGTTAGAGCGAGTAATAATAAAGCTCTATCGCTCTATAAAGATTATGGCTTTGAAGTCGTCCATCGCCGGCGACGGTATTATCGTGATAATAACGAAGACGCACTCTTGATGAACCTGGAAAATTTAGAAGACTTGGTCAAAAATAAAAGAAAATTTAAATCTCAGCTAACTGGTCAAAGGTGTTAATCGAGACCTTTTATTGACTAAATCATGCAAGACTTGGAGAGGTGAAGCGTGAACTCCGAACAAATCTTAAAAGACGTAGCCACAGAAGTATCTTCATGCACGATGTGCGAACTTCATCATTCCCGAAAAATGGCAGTTCCGGGAGAGGGACCTGAAAATTCGGAAATCATGTTTATCGGTGAAGGTCCTGGATTCCACGAAAATGAACAAGGTCGACCATTTGTCGGTGCTGCGGGAAAATTTTTAGAAGAATTGTTAACCAAAATTGGGTTGAGTCGGGAAGAAGTATTCATCACCAATGTGGTAAAATGCCGTCCCCCTGGCAATCGTGATCCGCGCCCTGAAGAAATTGAAACTTGCACAAAAACATATCTTGACCGCCAAATTCAAGCTATAAATCCAAAAGTGGTCGTAACTTTGGGCCGTTTTTCAATGAACTTGCTCATACCGAATGCCAAGATTAGTAATGTGCACGGTCAACCTGTACAAATTAAAGGGCGTTTGGTTGTGCCGATGTATCACCCAGCAGCTGCACTTCACCAAGGATCTTTGAGGCCAGTCATCGAGAATGATTTTTCGCAATTGCCTCGATTGATTGCGGAACGTAATAGTGCACCGCAACCTCAAGGCGATGAGTTTAAAGACGAGCAGGAACCTAAGCAGCTGAGTCTCTTTTGAGGTGTCAATGAATACAAACCAAGAAATCCTTCAAGAAAAAATTCGTGATCGTTCTGCCAAGATTGTCATACTTGGACTTGGATATGTCGGTCTACCTTTGGCGACAGTTTTTGCTGAAGCTGGTTTTAATGTGATCGGGGTAGATCCAGATTCAAGGAAAGTGGAAATCCTTAGACGCGGAGAAAGTTATATTCAAGATGTCCCAACCAACACGCTAGCCCAATTAATCCAGTCTGGAAAGCTGCGCGCAACCACCGATTTTTCGGTTCTGGCAGAGGCAGATGCAGTGAGTATCTGCGTGCCAACTCCCTTGAGAAAGACCGGTGACCCCGATCTTTCCTATATATTGGTTGCTACGGATGAGTTGGCAAAATTCATGCACCCAGGTATAGTGGTTGTGCTTGAATCCACGACTTATCCGGGGACGACACGTGAAATACTGCTGCCAAAACTGGCCGAAAATAGCAAATTAGAAGTTGGAAAGGATTTCTTCCTTGCCTTTTCTCCTGAACGAGTTGACCCTGGACGCGAGGATTGGACCACCTACAACACGCCAAAAGTGATCGGTGGGATCACGCCAGCTTGTTCAGAAGTCGCCTCGCTTTGGTACCAACAAGCTTTAGAGACTGTTGTCCCGGTGTCCTCGGCGGAGAGCGCGGAGATGGCGAAATTACTCGAAAACACTTTTCGTATGATCAATATCGGTCTGGTCAATGAAATGGCAATCATGTGCGATCGCTTGGGTTTGGACGTGTGGGAAATTATCGATGCTGCGGCAACAAAGCCTTTCGGATATATGAAATTCACTCCAGGTCCAGGTCTAGGAGGACACTGTATCCCAATCGATCCACTTTATCTTTCCTGGAAGTTAAGGGCTTTGAACTACACCGCGCGCTTTATCGAACTGGCTTCAGAAATTAACACGGGGATGCCCCGTTATGTAGTCAGCAAAGTGCAAGATGCTCTTAATGAAAAAGTGCGACCACTTAACGGCAGTCGAGTTTTAGTGGTCGGTGCGGCTTACAAACCAGACGTAAATGATATCCGCGAGTCACCGTCCTTGGACATTATCGGGTTGTTGCGCCAGAAAGGGGCTGAAGTCAACTATCACGATCCGTATATTCCCAGGATAACCCATGATGATTGGTCTTTAGAGAGTGTATCTGATGTCATCGAAAGTGCACGCACCACGGATTGTGTAGTGATCGTCACGGATCATACGATTTATGATTACCAGAGTATTTTGGAACAAGCGCCGCTAATCGTCGATACCCGCAATGCGCTCGGCGATGCTGGTCGGAACAACCCGAAAGTAGTCCGCTTGTGATCAATTAAGTAGAGCAGCTTGTAAGGAGCGGTTACCTGTATGGCCCGTTATTTTCTCACTGGTGTTGCTGGTTTCATCGCTGCCCGAGTAGCAGAACTGTTGCTGGATGCCGGACATGTGGTGGTTGGAGTTGATAATCTGAATGATGCTTACGATGTCCGCATGAAGGAATATCGCTTGGCACGTTTGATCGATAGGCAGGGATTTAGCTTCGCAAAACTGGATATCTCGGATCGGCAAGAACTGGTTAATTTCTTTCAAAGCGAACTCATGGAAAATGGGGAACATAATTTCGAAGCAGTGATTAATCTTGCAGCCAGGGCAGGGGTCAGGCAATCAGTGCAGGATCCTTGGGTTTATTTGGATACGAATATCACTGGAACCCTAAACTCATTAGAACTTTGCCAGCAATATGATATCAACAAATTCATCCTCGCCTCGACGTCCAGCCTTTATGGTGCAGATGCACCACTGCCAACAGCCGAGGAGGCGGGCAGTGATCGCCCACTCCAACCCTATGCTGCCAGTAAGAAAGGAGCAGAAGTTTTGGCGCATTCTTACCATTTTTTATATGGTATTGATGTGACGATATTCCGTTATTTCACGGTTTATGGACCTGCAGGTCGCCCTGATATGGTTATGTTTCGTTTTGCACAATGGATTCATGAAGGGCAGAAATTGAAGGTTAATGGAGATGGAGAACAATCCCGCGGCTTTACTTATGTGGACGATATTGCCCGGGGAACAATCCTGGGGCTAAAACCATTGGGATACCAAGTGATTAATCTCGGGGGTCATGAAACGATCAAGATTAATGAACTAATCACGCTGTTTGAAGAAAAAACCGGTCAAAAGGCGGATATTGAGTACCGTCCAGCACATCCTGCCGATATGAAGACCAGTTGGGCAGATGTGGAAAAGGCGGGGGAACTGTTAGGTTGGCGACCAGAGGTATCACTCAATAAAGGGATTGCCAATCTTATCTCCTGGTACCAGGCAGAGCGAGCTTGGGCTAGTCAGATAATAACCGATTAGGTGTAAGGATCTTACCCGGTTAGTACCGATGCCTGTATCGCCGACCAGCAAGTTTGGCGGGTTGTTCAATCGCCTGTTTGGTAATGAATTAATCCAAAGGGTAGTAAAGAATTCGGGGTATTTATTCAGCGGCACTGGTGTTGCCGCAGCTTTGAGCATGGTTCAAAGCATTCTCGTCGCTCGCCTACTTGGGGTGACGGATTTTGGCATTCTAGGAACGATTATCCTATTCACCAGTGTTGTCAATAAATTCGCCTCATTTCGGATGAGCGAATTAGTGATAAAGTACGTGGGTCAATATATTGTTGAAGGCGATGATATTGGCGCAGCTGCTGTATTCAAATCAGCAGCAATCCTTGAAACGCTAACTTCGTTTTTTGCATTCGGATTGATCTGGATGTTAGCCCCATTGGGCGCACAATATATCGCCAAGGATGTCTCCACAACAAATTGGTTTATCCTTTATGGCTTGATCGTTCTGGCTAATTTTATGGCGGAGAGCTCTACCGGTCTGCTGCAAATATTTGACCGTTATAAAATCATTGCTGGTATCACCGTTGGACAGAGTATATTGACCTTAAGTCTGATTGCTCTGGTGTATATCAGTCAGGGGGGCTTGTATGAGATTGTTCTGGCATATATGGGCGGAAAGATCGCGGGAGCGATTGCCTCCGCCGTGGCTGCTGTTGTTCTGGCAACCCAACGCTGGGGTATAGGTTGGTGGCGGGCTCCGATTGGGTTGCTGCGTGATCGCACGCGTGAATTGGTCCGATTCGCTTTCAGCACCAACATCAGTGCCACCATCAACCTGGTTAACAAGGATGGAGAATTACTTTGGGTATCTGCCTTGACCGGTCCGACGGAGGCGGGATATTACAAATTGGCATTGAGCCTCGCAAATCTGATCCAACTGCCGGTCAGTCCATTGCCCCAGGCAACCTATCCCGAATTATCCCGTGAAGTCGCGGGAAAGAATTGGGGGAATATGCGTTATGTCTTGCGTCAGGGTTCTTTCATGGCATTTGCATATTCAGTTGCGGCAGGATTGTTTTTAATTATCTTCGGAAAAGCCTTGATCGCCTTTTTCTACACTCCTGAGTTCTTACCGTCCTATCCTGCTCTACTCATATTGATGGTCGGATTACTGGTAGCGAATACATTTTACTGGAATCGAATTGCCCTGTTATCCTTGGGATTAGCAGATTATCCAGCGAAAATTAATTCAATCGCCGCAGTACTCAAAATTATCGGCATGCTCACGATCGTACCTATATTTGGTTATCTAGGGAGTGCGGCATTACTATCCGGATTTTATATCTTTTCTGTATCATTGAATGTGCGTAAGACTTTCCGAGAATTGAAGATGCGCTGGAGTGAGCCAATATGAAAGTGGCGACCATAGCTCCGACATTTATCCCTGCCAGGCGAGCTAACACCTTGCAAGTGATGAAAATGACCCAAGCTTTTGCCAACCTGGGAAATGAAGTCCGTTTGGCGGTCCCAGAAGTCTCCCGGCAAGGTGATCGCAGTTGGAGTTCGCTCTCCCATCATTATGGGCTTGATAACCAGTTTCCCATCGCATGGTTACCCTCGAGTCCCAGATTGCGCAAATACGATTATGCCTGGTATGCTGTTCGTTGGGCGCGGAAATGGAACGCGGATGTCATTTACACTCGTCTTCCTCAAGCAGCTGTGATCGCCGCGAAACAGGGCCAAATCACTATCCTAGAAGTACACGATTGCCCTCAAGGCACCATGGGTCCCATACTATTTCGGATGTTTTTAAGGGGGAGAGGGGCCAGGCGGCTGGTTGTGATATCGAAGGTTTTAGCAACGGATTTGCGGACTGAATTTGGATCTCCGGAATCCCCACCTTTCACACAGGTTATTCCAGATGGGGTCGACTTGGCCCGATACACGAATTTGCCCGAACCGTTTGAAAGTCGTCGTGAGCTGATTGGGAATATTAAACTCCCGGATGATAAACTTGAAACCTTGTTTCTTGCCGAAAGATTTACAGCTGGTTACACGGGGCATCTTTATCCTGGTCGTGGGATATCTCTGATCTTGGAGTTAGCACAGCGTTTACCAGAGATGAATTTCCTGATTGTGGGCGGAGATCCCCTGGATGTTAATCGGGTCCGGCGAAGGGTGGTTGAACACAAATTGCAGAATGTGACTCTGACAGGATTCGTTCCGAATTCTGATTTACCTAGATATCAATCCGCCTGTGATGTGCTGCTGATGCCGTATCAACGACAAGTATCAGCCTCATCCGGTGGAGACATCTCCCGTTACCTGAGCCCGATGAAGTTATTTGAATATCTGGCCTGTGGAAGAGCGATCTGTTCAAGTGATTTACCCGTTTTCAGTGAGGTGTTATCCTCTGATATCGCAATTCTCCTGCAACCTGATGATGTAAACGCTTGGGTGGCAGCTCTTCATGAATTATCTGGCGATCCCTTACGCCGGAAGGACCTGGCTATAAGAGCCCAGAG
>SDBV01001964.1_pt1 | contig 30770 bp, 28 predicted proteins | sample 2277081 | NCBI WGS metagenome assembly SDBV01 (sample SAMN10402039, study PRJNA504765) | marine sediment metagenome | isolation source: marine sediment core GS10_PC15, 223 cmbsf | place: Arctic Ocean: Southern Knipovich Ridge | collected 2010 | reverse complement strand
TATCTCAGTCGATAATAGAAGACGGTTGAAAAACAGGCGCGAGGCTTATCTGCAGATCAAATCTAACCGGGCGTTATTAGCTACAAAAAGAATGGCAAACGCAACTTACCAATTAGCTGAGCCGCGCTCATATGCTGCAAAAACGCTTTATGTTGCCGATTTTAGTGCGGCGAAAGAAACTTTATACATTACAAATCCCACGGGCGCAAAAACAAAAGTAGTAGTAAAGGTGCTTTCGGGAGGAAATGTTGTATTTTCCGGCAGCTATAATGTTAAAGCACATACTGAGGCCCCAATAAATCTCAGAAACACTGCTGCCGCCGCTCACTCTAATACGTATGTATCTATCAGGGTGAGCAACTGACTTGAAATACCGGGTAGATTTGCGAGTTTAGCCTTTAAAATGGGACTATTCTATATGGGACTTAGTTCTTTACGATCATCTCTTCAAGCTGGTTGCTTTCGTACCATTTGATGAATTTTGGCAACCCGTCTTGTAAAGAAACTTTCGGTTTATAATTCAGCAATTTCTGTGCCTTTTTGATGGACGCAAATGTTCTTGTCATGTCACCTAATTGTTCCGGCTGTTTGTTTATTATTGCTTTACGTTTAGCAGCTTGCTCGATCAGAGAAATTAGTTTTTTAAGAGTAACGGGTGAAGAATTTCCGAGATTAATGATTTCGAAGGAAAACTGTTCAAACAGCGTGTTTACGACACCGTCGATAATATCGCTTACGTATGTATAATCTCTTGATGTCGAACCGTCACCGAACATCGGAATCGGCTTACCATCATATATAAGGGAAGTGAATTTATGTATGGCCATGTCCGGTCTTTGTCGTGGCCCGTATACAGAAAAGAATCTTAAACAAGTTGTTGGGATATTGTACGTCTGGGCATAATGTTTGCAGTAAATCTCAGCATTTCGTTTAGAAATCGAATACGGTGACAATTGAGTATCGACACTGTCGTCTTCTTTAAAAGGTATCTTGTTGTTTCCGTAAATAGAACTGGTCGATCCAAAAATAAATTGTTCGATTTGGTGCTTCTTGGTGAGCTCGAGCAGCCTGATAGTTCCTACGGTGTTTTGTTCGTTGTATAAAACCGGCTTGGAAAGCGAAGGCCTTACACCCGGTCTTGCCGCTAGATGCACTATCTTATTGATCTTTTCTTTTTGAAAAATATTTGATAAAGCATGGTTGTCTAAAATCGTGCAATCATAATAACTTACTTCCTTCTTAAAAAGATCTAAATTAGCGCGCTTTATAGATTGGTCATAATAGTCGTCAATATTATCAACGACGACTACTTCGGATCCGTCGGTAAGTAATCTTTGAACCAGATGTGAACCTATAAAACCCGCCCCTCCGGTCACCAATATCTTATTCATTTTTTCCTTTTGTCAAAGGGCGCACGAATGCCAAGATCGTCATAACACTTAAAGCGATTACTAAAACAGTGTATAGCAGAATAAATATTTTATCAGCTTGTAATCGAAGAAAAATTGAGCCCAGAACTGATTTAGCGTCCGTCTTGATTATTTGTCTGAGTATCAATAGTTTGTTGTTTTGCATGTCGTCATTTACGGATAAGTTTGAATCTTTACTATTTATATACGCTACCATAAGAGCTTTACCGTTTTTGTTTTTGCTTTTTACCTTGAGAACGAATTTTTTGTTTTTTGAGTCTTTTAAAGTTTGAAACTTAAACGCTATGAACCGTCTATTCTTTATTGTTTCCGTGACAACTGATTCTGCTATAGGGTTGCCTTCTTCTGACTGTAATTTAAATGTAATAATAAACTTAGAAGGCTTTTTTTCTTCGTTATTCACCAATATATTTAGCTGGCTGAGGTTGCGATCCGTGATAACAATCTCTTGAGACAGTTCGTCATTAGTATGAAGTATTATTGAATCAGCAGAGAGTTGCTTGCTTCCCGTAGGTACATTAACGCAGCCAGCTGATATAAAGAGCAAAATTACAAGTATCGCTAGTCTAGTCAGTCGCAACCTTTTGCTCCTTTCGTTTTATGATGAGCAGAATAATCAAGGCTATGGCTATGGCGGTAAACACGCTTCTGGCTGAGCCCGTCAAAATATTTACATTTTTTGTGTTCTCAAATAGCATTATGTGCTTAAAAAAGAGTGGGGATAGCGGCATCAACAAGCTCGTAGTCAGGTCATTGCCCCATTTCAAGATAAACACTGACCAAGCGACCACCTGTAGCCAGTATAAGCCGATGATCTTTTGATCATAGATGAGAAGAGCAACGAACGGGACCACCCAGATAAAGTAATGAGGATGAAAATAGCTAAAAGCAAAGAAAGTCATCAATAATGCTAGAGACATTTTTAGAAGGTTATCAAATGATGGCTTAATGTTAAGATAGGCATAAATTAGCAGCAGGGTTACAGAAACTACAAAAATATATATTACATCGTTGCTCAAAATATGTATTTTAAAGGTAAAAGGGAAATAGCTCGGAGAAACCATTCCGATTATTTTTTTGGCCGGCTCTAGATCAATCTTTAACAAATAATTTAGGACGAAAAGAAAAGAAGCCGAGAGCATAAAAGTACCGGATAGCTTCAAGCGATTGTTTTGCCTTGACATGAGCAAGAAAACAGGCACAAAGAAAAGTGGATAATAACGTAAAATAGCTGCAATTGCTAGAACAGCAATAGAAAAATAGAGTTTGTGCTTCTTGAACAGATACAGGGCGCCTAAAACAAAAAAGATAGCAATCATATCAAAGCGGCCGAAAATATAGGTAGAAAATATTATGACGGGATTAAATAACCAAAAGAGCAAGGCTTTCTTTTGGTAGGGCTTGTTTTTTAACAGATTTGCCAGCGTAATAAAACCTAAAACTTCAAAAATAAAATAAGGTAGCTTAAAAAGAAAAAGAGTGCGAAATATGTTGGGGCTTGATATGAAGTTATACCAATTTGCAAACTCTAAGCTAACAATCTCTTTAGGCGGCCAAGCCACATTAATCAAAAACGGCTTTATTAAAAAAAGAAACAGGGCATGCAGGCCGTTGATAGAAAAGATGCTAAAGGGCTTACCAGATTCTAAAATTAAATTAGCTCTCTGATAAACTGATAAAAGATCTGAATGGGTAAAAAAGGGCATTAGAATTAAGCGAACAAGAATTGCAAGCAAGATCCATTTAGAATAGGTTTGCCATATGTTTTTAATTAACGATGACTGTTTTTTCATTAATAGCAGTTTTTGAAGATTCTATGTTTACTGTTTTTTCGATGATGTAGATTGGCTTGTCTCGGCTTTCGTGGTAAATGCGGATCACAAGTTCAGCCAGCAAACCCATAAGGATGAATTGGAAACCTAGTAAAATAAGTAATACTGACAATATCAAGAGCGGCGTGCGTACTATAGAAATGCCCCAGCCGTATTTTATTATTAGAGAGGCAATCGCTGAAAGAAACCCGGTAAACAGTGATATAAGGCCTAAGCCACCAAAGATATAAATGGGCTTGGTTGAATAATCGCCCAAAAATTTGGCTGTTATTAGGTCTAAAACAACCTTAAAAGTTCTAGACAGTCCGTATTTTGATTTTCCGTGCACTCGAGGATGATGTTTTACTTCAATCTCGGTAATTTTAGCACCAGCCCAAGCAGCGTAAGCCGGCATAAAGCGATGCATTTCGCCGTAAAGATCAATATGTTTAAAAATGTTTGCACGATAAGCCTTAATAGCACAACCAAAATCATGAATTCGTACGCCTGTTATTCTTGCAATCAGGCGATTAGCTATCCATGATGGTATTTTTCTTGTTATTAACTTATCCTTTCTATTTTTGCGCCACCCGCTAACTACGTCGTATCCCTCGTCAATCTTGGCGAGCAATTTTTTGATATCTGTAGGATCATTTTGCAGGTCTGCATCCAAGGTAACAATAATGTCGCCCTGTGCATGCTTAATACCTGCAGCGATAGCCGCTGTTTGCCCGGAATTACGTTTTAAAAAAATGAGTTTTACCGATGGATCACTAATTGCTAGGTTCTCCAGAATATCCGTACTATTATCGCTGCTTTCATCATCAATCAAAATAATTTCATAATCACTAGAAGTTTCAGGAAGGGTTTTTTTTAGTCTTGCATACAATGGTTTTAAATTGTTTTGTTCGTTAAAAATCGGAACGATAATTGAAAGATTCATATGTATATAATAATGCTGGTTGTTGTTACTATATTAGCTAGAGGTTTATTTTTCAAGTCAATTGCTGGTTCAGCATCTTATGTAGACCCTTACTTTTCCATTTTCTGTATTTTTCAGGAAAGTAAAAGAAAGAGAGAGCTGCCTCTGTTTATTTATCAAAAAGGCCGGCCACAGATATCTTTCCGCCTTCGTTTTTGGCTTAAAAAATTTATTGTGGAGGATGATGGATCTTTATTCCAAGTCCTCGGTTGCAAACCAACAAAGCCGTTTTTTTAACATTTTATGAGCTTAACCAAACTTCATTGCTATAAAGACGATAGTCTATTTGTTATAATATCGAAGACTTACTGATGGAATTAATTAATAGAAAAACCGAACTATCTTCTAATAAAAAAAAGTTAAACGAAAAACTTTCAATTGCTATTGTTAACTGGAACAGTGGCGCCTTACTCAATAAATGCTTGCAGTCTATTTTCAAGAAAGGGTCTTTTGATTATGAAGTAATTGTTATTGATAATGCTTCAACCGATGGAAGTACAAAATGTATTGTTGGCTACCAGGGAATTAAGCTAGTTCAGAACAATGATAACTTTGGTTATGCTGTGGGTAATAACCAAGCATTTGATTTAACAAACTCTGAATATTTTATGGTATTAAATCCTGACACTATTATTTTAGATAAATGTATTGAAAAAATGGTTGATTTTTTAGATAAAAATAGCAACTATGCTGCAGCTACGGCAACTCTTCTAAATGAAGACAGGACAATACAATACCAATTACATAGAAGGTTTCCAAATTTTTTTAGATTAACGGCTGCTCTTATTTACTATTATACTGGTTGGTTTAAATGGTTTAAGCCGCTGAGAAAGTATTTGTATTTCGACAACGATTTTGAATCTGATTTTGATGTAGAGCAATCTGCAGGTACGTGCTTGATGGTCAGACGGGAAGCTATTGAAAAAATAGGTGGTTTTTACGATGAAAAAAATTTCCCGCTTTATTATAACGACGTTGATATATGTTACCGGCTTAACAAGATTGGTGAGAAAATCAGGCTATTATCTGATTGTCGTATAATTCACAAAAAGGGCTCAACTACTAATCAGTTAGCTTTTTATTTTAATGCTAACCATGTAGGAGTTAGTGCGCTACGATTTTTTAGGAAACATAATAAATATGCGGATTATATTTTTTTCAAAATAGGTCTTATTGTTTTCTTTATGACAAAATGGTTTATTGAGATGCTTAGATGGGTTTTTACTAGGAACAAATCTTATCTTTTACAAGCAACAAAGACGCTGGGCAAATTGATTACAGAACGCTTTTGACAAAATTTAAATCTGTAATGGCTCATGAATGGATTTAAATGAAAAAAAATCGTGTTACTTTTATATTAAGAATTATAATTAGCGTTTCATTGCTTGGTTATTTGTTATTCACCAGCGATATTGAACAGCTATTTTCGCTTTTAGGACAGCTTAATTACTATTATTTTGGTTTAGTAATATTTATTACAATTTTAGGCTTAATGCTCAGTACTCTGAAGTGGAAATTTCTTATTGCTTTGTATGATTACCATATCAGCTATACTAAGCTATTAAGTATTAACTGGACGGCATTATTCTTTAGTAATTTTCTTCCATCAACGATAGGTGGTGATGTATATAGGATAATGGCTTTAACTAAAGTCTCCAAAAGCCGCTTTTATTCGTTGCTAACAGTTTTTTTGGACCGTTTTACCGGGGCTCTTGCATTAACATCAGTTACGATAATTGCTCTAACGGCTACTTATAAATTGTTAGGAAAAAACCTTTATATACTAATTGGTCTAATTGTTTTTTTAGTAATAACAACAGTATTAGTTTTGAATGAAAAAGCTATTGAAAAAATATTACCGATAATTAAAATATTACCGGTTGCCAACCCTAAAGATAAGGTTAATAACCTAAAAGAATCAATTGCTATTTTAAAAGAAAACAAAATCTTATTCTTAAAAGTAATGTTTCTATCATTATTTTTTCAGTTGCTTGCTATTGTAAGTAGCTGGATTATCGCACTTTCGTTAAATTACAATGTTCCATTTTATTATTTTGTTATTTTCAGTCCGATTATTATGTTAATTAGCGTGATTCCGGTCTCATTAAATGGTATTGGAATAAGGGAAGCGGTGACAGTTATGTTATTTACTTCCGTAAATCAGCTTAGTAAATCCCAAGCGCTTTTGCTTTCACTTAGTGGCTATTTTGTGATTTTACTTGTTAGTTTATTTGGCAGCCTTGCATACGCACTATATAAAAGATCAAACATCATATAACAACATGAAAAAACCGTTAAGAATATTAGTTATAGCCCCAACTCCATTTTTTGCTGACAGGGGAAACCATGTCCGGATTTTAGAAGAATGTTCGGTATTAAAAAAAGCAGGGCATCAAATTCAAATAGTCACATATGGCCTAGGTAGGGCTATTGACGGTTTAGATATTAAAAGGACGTTTCGGTTTCCTTGGTATAAAAAGACATCGGCCGGTCCCAGTTGGCATAAGGTATATGTGGACGTCTTCCTTTTTTTTAGTTGCTTAAGAAGAGCTATTGCCTTTAATCCTGATATTATCCATTGTCATCTTCACGAGGGATGTTTAATCGGGTGGGCTGTCGGTAAGTTGACTCGTACACCTTTTATTTTTGATTACCAAGGCGGTATGACCACCGAGATGAGAAACCATAAATTTATTAAACCCGGATCATTTATTTTTAAGACTTTTAATAGGATAGAAAGTTTTATTGATCGCCTTCCTCGTGATATTGTTACCAGCTCTAAGATGGGAAAAGATGAGCTTGTAAGTGTTTATAATATCCCTGAAGAAAATATCTCTGTTGTTTGTGACGGCATAGGTGAAGTGAACATTAAAAAAGGTGGTTTTGATTTAAAAGAAAAATATCTAATTCCAGCTGAAAACAAAGTCGTAGTTTTTGTTGGAGTGCTTAGTGATTATCAAGGTATAGATCTTTTAATTGAAGGTATGGCAAAAGCAAAGCACAAACTCAAAGATGCAACCTTTATTATTTTCGGTTTTCCTGAAGAAGGATATATAGCAAAAGCTAAAAAACTAGGTATTAAAAACGTTATTTTTCCTGGAAAACTTATGTATGAAAAATTATATGAATATCTTGCCCAAGCAGATTTTGCTATAGCTCCGAAGATTTCTACCACTGAAGGTAATGGCAAGGTATACAATTATATGGCTGCGGGATTACCGGTGGTATTGTTTGATAGTCCCATCAACAGAGAGATAATCGGAAACAAAGGCATTTTTGCCGAGCTTGGCAATGGTGAAGATTTAATACGAAAAGTAATCGATACTGTTAGTGGCAATTTTGGAAAAATCAACTACGGTTTACAAAACGATATCTTTTGGTCTTCTCGACTAAAAGTTCTTGAAGCAGCATATCAGAGGAATTTATGATGAATAGTATGGCTGAAACGGTTTGTCCGCTTTGCAATTCAAAAAATTTAACAATGGTGCTTAGCGAAAATATTCATGGTAAGGATTTTATGATCCTTGAGTGTAATTCATGCAATTTATTGATGACCTACCCGCAGATGAAGCCGGAAGAATTTGAAAAATACTATACTCAAGATTATTCGCCGTACAAGCCGGAAAAAGGTCTTTATAAAGTAATTAACAAGCAAATCAACAGAATCCAATCTCGCGCTTTTAGGAAAAATCTAAATAAGGGGAGTGACATTCTTGAAGTCGGTTGTAGTAACGGAAATTTCCTTGCCTTTCTCAAAACTCAGGGTTTTAATGTTTACGGTATTGAGCCAGGTAAAAAAGCTGCTCAGAGAGCTAGAGACACGGGTTTGGATGTAGAAGCGGTTAGCCTTGAGGATTTTCAGACTGACAAGAAGTTCGATTTGATAATAATGAGACATGTTCTCGAGCATTTGGCAGATCCTATTGCTGACTTAAAAAAAATCAAGAACATGTTAAAAACAGATGGTAAGATTTATTGTGTTCTTCCCAACGCGGGTGCAATTGAACGGAAGATTTTTAAGAATGATTGGTATGCGTGGCAGATCCCTTTTCATTTCTTTCATTATAATAATAAAACTATTGGACTGCTGGCTGAAGAAGTAGGTATCGGTGTTCTTTCGGTTTCCTATAGTTATTTACCGATAATTATTATTAGGAGTATCGGTTTAAAGCTTGAACGAAAAGGCCGTAAAAAGATAGCTAGATATTTCGAGGGTAAAAAACCGATTATAAGTTTAACTTTTCTGCCATTCTCTATTATCTCCGGTGTTATTGGCAAATCAGGGGCAATGAGCGTATTATTCTCCAAAGAAAACCATTAGCTTCTCTAAAGCTTGATAGTTAAGAACTAATTTTTATATCATGAAGTTTAAAAGTCTCTTAACTAGTTGTCGGAAATATGGGGTTCACTCCATAGGTCGCATATAGTGTTAGTGATTGATTTAAAGTTTCTTTTCATAAGTGTTTGGTTTTAAAGTGGATAGATTTTTTGTTGTGTCTTAGACAAATATAAACGTATTTATTACGATATGGGAGAAAAGCAGTGCCAGAGTCCATAATTAGCATTATATTAGTGTTAGCAGCCGGTTTTATTGTAACAATTGTTGTAGTAGTAAAACCGAAACTATTTTGGATATCTTCAATTTTAGTAGCTATCTTCGGATCTGGATTTATGATCTCAGGATATGCACTTGTCGATGAATATTTTCTAGGATTCATACTTCTCGCCGGTCTTATTTTAATATTTACAAGACGTAAAAGTATAAGTTTTTCGGACGCTAATTTACACGAGACAGTTTTTATATTGCTGGTTTTTTATCTGATATTACAAAGTTTCCGGGGAATGATCTTATTAGACGATTGGAGAATAATCAGATATGCAATCTATTTCATTATGCTTGGTATGTTTTCATATGCAATACATCGTTGGTCATTTTTTAATCTTTCAGAAAAAACAACATTACTAATACTTGTATGTAGTGGGATTTTATATTTCGTTTTTTACTTAACACACGGAGTATATTTCGAGTATATTCTTGGACCGTTAGGAAGATTTAGCAAACAAGGTGAATTATGGTCTGGTTCGGCATATGCTATGTTTCCTTTGGTTGTACTGGTTCCTTCTGCTATTCTGCTTTTTGACGATAGTTCCAAAAAATATCGTTTATTTTCTATATTGTTTTTTATGATGTCAGTTTTTGCAGCAAGCTATTTCGAATCGCGAATAGGCCTGACTTGCTTAATTATTTTTTCTGTTTTAGCGATTGCTCGAAATTTATACAATAAACAAGTAATCTCTTCTATTTTTTACTTATTGATTTTGTTAAGCACAATATTACTTTGGTCAATACCCATAGATAATTTTATTACGGAACCCAAAAAAAGTTTTGTTAAATCATTTTCGTATGAAGGTGCTGCTTCAGTTAATGCTTTAGTTGATAGCGGGAACTTTGTTTTTAACCCTCGTACATCCGATTTAGATCGAAATCAACAGATTTTTGCTACCTTGAATTACATAAAATTGAATCTTTTGAAAGATGATATTAACAAGGCACTTTTTGGAGAGGGGTTTTATAAACATAAAACAGCAATAATTCCTTACGTAAAACAACTCGGGGCAAAGATAAACACAAATGGAATTGTAAGACCGATTGGTATTTCAGCTTTTGTTATAGATACAGGCATTGTTGGACTTTTACTTTTGTTATTTAATTTTTGGTTGGTTGCATCTTCAATTATTAAGAGTGATACTCCTTTTCCGAATAAAATAATAATATTAATTGCACTTCTAATAACGTTTATTTGGTTATTTATAAGCAATATTTTAGACTCCTTCCTTTTCTTTTTACTTATAATGCCATCAGGTTTGTTAATTAAGTTAAGTCATTATTCGTCAATGTCGAACGTTAATAAAGAATTAGAAGATCGGCTTTCTTAATAAAAGACGATATTTATTATGAAGAGTAATCCTAAAATAGAAGCAAATCTCAGCATAAAGAAAGATACGATTACCTTTGGTGTAGCATTGATTGTTGAAAGGGCTGCAAGTTTTTTTGTGCTGCCTATTTTGACAAAAAATTTATCACCTGAATTATTTGGTATTTGGTCTCAAATTATCATTGCTGTTAGTTTGTTAACCAGTATCGTTTTGCTTCATTTTCATACAGCGCTTGTTAATTATTTTTCGGGGAGCGAACATGATGTTGGCAAGAAAGAAGATGTTTTTCATACTATATTTGGGATTTTATTAATTAATTCATTTGTTTTTTTTATTATTATTTTTATTTTTTCAAATAGAGTCGGTAATATTATTTTTGGTAGCAGCGTGTATAGTAATTTTGTCTTACTGTTATGGTTTCTATTGATCACAGAAGCATTAATAGAGCTCATGACTTCCTATCTGCGTGCAAGCCAAAGAATACGACTTTTATCCATTTATTACATCATCAAAAATTTTGGGCGCATTATTATATTGGCAGTATCAATTGTTTTTCTCGAATTAAGTTTAAGCACAGCTCTTATAGTTCTAATTTCATGGCAACTTATTTTTGGCATGTTTATTTATCTAAAGGATATAATAAGGAATACTTCTTTAAGTTTATCCTTTAATTTTAAAGAAAATATTAAAGAAATTATGAGTTTTTCATTACCGCTTGTGCCATTAAGTATTTTACTTTGGTTAAATAATTTTGTTGACCGATACTTTGTTTTGCATATTCTCAACTTAAGACAGGTGAGTCTCTATTCCGTCGCCTATTCTATAGCTGCTATCACTGGAATATTTTATGCTGTATTAGGTTTTACACTGTATCCTCAGCTTGCGAAGTTATGGAGTAGGCAAGATAAAATAAGCGCGGCAGATCTTTTCTCGAGAGCTTTAAATTACTATTTGTTTTTTCTTATTCCTTCTATTGCGTTATTAACAATATTGAGTTCTTCTCTTATAAGTTTGATTTCAACATCTGCTTATATTTCAAATTGGACAGTGGTTTTATGGCTTGGTGTAGGTATTGGTTTGTTTGGTATATATCAAATCTACTTCTATTTAACTTTGCTTGGAGAGAAAAGTTTTCTAAATTTAATCGTAGCAGGCATGGCTGTTCTTTTAAATTTAATTCTTAATGTTATATTGATACCTCTCATTGGTATAAGTGGTGCAGCTATTGCTACTACTTTATCTAATAGTATTTTGGCTTTTTGTACAATAATTATCAGTAAGAGAGTTCTCCCAGTTGTATTTCCATGGAAAGGTATTGCTAAAATCATTAATGCTACTGTCGTAATGTCTTCTTTTTTATTTTTAGTTCAACATTATTTTAGAATTCAAAATACTGGTACGTTAGTATTAATAATAATTATAGCAGGCGTGATATATTTATTAGTTGATTTGCTTGATAGAAATTCCATTATTCGGCAATTGGTTAGGAGTATATGAAACTATGTTTTCTTGCAGCTGCTAACTCAATCCATAGTTATAAATGGATAAAATATTTTGCTGATAAGGGATACGAAATCCATTGGGTTTCCCTTTCTACTTCGATTTATGAGCCTATTAAGAATGTTCATTTCTATGACTTATCCTTATCTAGAAGTAAGGCTAGGGCAATAGTAACAGCCGTAAGATTAGTCAAAAAGTTAGCAAAAACCAATAAATTTGAGCTTTTGCATGCCCATTATGCCGGAACTTATGGTTTAGTAGGTGCTTTAAGCGGATTTCATCCATTCGTTATTACAGCTTGGGGTTCAGATGTTTTAATTGCCGGGAAATCTCTGCTAAAAAAACCACTTGTAAAATATATATTGAACAAAGCGGACTTAATAACTTGTGATGCCGAACATATCAAGAAAGCGATGTTAGAGATCGAACCTAGCATTGCCAATATCGACATTATTTATTTTGGAATAGATGTAAATAAATTCAAACTGTATGAAAGAAATCAAAATCTAAGAAATAACCTAGGGATATCTAAATATCCAGCCGTAATAAGCCTGAGAAACTTAGAGCCTATATATGATATTGAAACTCTAATTAAAGCTATACCTATTGTGACAAGGGAAATTCCTGACGCTCGCTTTATCATCGTAGGGAAAGGTTCGCTTGAGTCTGAATTAAAAGGGCAAGTTGAAGAAACAGGATTTATGGACAATGTCCGGTTTATTGGTTTTTTACCAAACGAGGAGCTTCCGCAATATCTTTCATCTATGGATATTTATGTATCAACGTCATTATCAGATGCCGGTCTAGCTGCTAGCACATCTGAAGCTATGGCTTGTGGTTTACCGGTAGTAGTCACTGATTCCGGCGAAAACAGCCTGTGGATTGAGGACGGAGACAATGGGTTTGTTATACCCATAAGAGATGCCGATAGCTTAGCAAAAAAAATTATATATTTGATGAAAAATGATGATGTAAGAACACGATTTGGCCGGCTCAGCAGGGATGTTATTGAGAAGAAAAATAATTATTATGTTGAAATGAGAAAAATGGAAAGTATTTATAGGAAATCAATCAATGAATAAAATCAAAAATTTTTTGAGAAAATGGACTTGGGGATATACATTTTTTCAAAAGCTCTGGCACGGTTTTCGTGAGATATTAGAAAAACATATACTTGGTACTAAACTACAACAATTGATCTGGAGAACAAAGCACCTTTACAAGGGCAAGCGTTGGGCCGAGGATTATCAGAAATCAACTGACCACCCTCACCGTAAACAAATCGTAGAAGCCGTAAGTTTGTTTGACCCCTTTGAAAGTGTCTTAGAAATAGGATGTAATTCCGGACCAAACTTGATACTGCTTTACGAAAAATTTCCTAACGCAAGATTTGTTGGGATTGATATTAATAAAGCAGCTATAGATCAAGGAAAGCGGTACGTAACTGAAAAGAAGATAAACAATATCGAATTCTTCGTAAAAAGAGCACATAAATTGAACAACTTAGAAAATAAGAGTATAGATGTGGCATTCACTGATGCTGTTCTTTTGTTAATTGCAAAGGACCAAATCACAAATGTTTTACAAGAGATGGAACGCATTTCGCGTAAAGGTTTTATTTTAAATGAATATCATTCTCCAAGTTTAGCCAACGGTAATTATGAAAAAGGCAGATGGGTTTATAATTATGTAAAACTAATCAATCAACTATTTCCCTCTGCAAGGGTTAATGTAACGAAGAGCGCATTTACTGGAGGAGATTGGGATAAATATGGCGCTCTTGTTCAGGTTTGGCTATGAAACGCTTATACACAATTAGAAGGATTATAAAATATGAAAAAACTGCTTGTAATTGCTAATCTCTTTCATGCTTCTCCCAGAATTCCTGGAATCGTTACATATTTGCAAGAATTTGGTTGGGAAGTTACCATAATAACGCCATATTTAGGAGACAATGCCCAAGATAAACTGGCATTTTCTAAACAATTTTTAGACAAAGTTAATATCGTTTACGCTAATTATAAGGGCGATATATTTTGGATTTGGCGCAAAATATTTAAGATTCTTGGTTTTAAAGTAAACGAAAGCATAACTGAACAAATAAAAGTTAGAATGGATATTGATAATAGAAAGTCAATTATCGATAGAGCAATGAATTTATACCAAACTATTTTTGCATATCCTGATACTGAAAAAACATGGAAGAAAAGTGCGTTTAAAACAGCGAGCGAACTTTTAGAAAAGGAAACATTTAGCACTATACTTAGCAGTTCACCATTTCCAACCAGCCATATAGTGGCCGCAAAGCTAAAAAGGAAATTCGCTTTGCCTTGGGTAGCGGATTTTCGTGATCCATGGACCAAGAACCATAATTATCCTTATAATTCCTTAAGAAGATATTTTGACGAAAAGCTAGAGCAAAAAACAATAAAAAACGCCACAACAATTATTGCGGCGACACCTTTATATGCTGAAAAACAGAAAAATTTGCACAGAAAAAAGGTTGTTGTGATTACTAATGGTTTTGATCGTGAGAACATAAATATATCGCCAATTCTTCTGACCAAAAAATTCACCATAACTTATACAGGTAATATTTACGCCGGTAATCAAGATCTATCTAAATTACTTGGCGTGATTAGTAAAATGATTAAAAATGGAGTAGTAGATCAAAAGGAAATTGAAATCAGGTTTTATGGACAACGATTAAAATGGATTAGTGACCTCATTTCTAAATATGGACTTACAGCAAGCACCAAACAATATGGCTTGATCCCCAGAATAGAATCATTGCAAAAACAACGAGAATCACAAATATTATTGCTACTTAACTGGGAAGATCCTAACTATAATGGTGTTTATCCTACAAAATGTTTCGAATATTTTGGCGCTCAAAGACCAATTTTAGCATCAGGAGGATTTCCGGAAGACGAAATAAAGAACATGCTTTCTGAAACTAAAGCAGGAGTTTATGCGCCTTCCTTGGTAGAGATAGAAAAAGCACTTTTGGATTTTTATGAGGAATACAGACAAAAAGGTACTGTATCTTACGAGGGAAACTCGCAAGAAGTTGATAAATATAGTTATGGGACATTGGCTGAGAAATTAGCGTTCGTTTTAGACGAGGCAATAAAATGACACAAAATCATGATTTTAACGCGCAATTTAAAGTAGGCAAAAAGTTTTACATACAACAATTCGATTTTCTTAGTTGGTATCGATATTATTTCATACTCAAAGAAGTCATCGATTTTAACCCCAATTCAATCTTAGAAATAGGCGCAGGAAGTGGCATGGTTAAAAACTGCCTTCAACCGATTGTAAATAATTATGTAGTTATGGATATTAATGTAAACCTAGAACCAGATATTGTAACTGATGTCCGCGAACAGCAAAAGGATTTAAATGAAAAATTTGATTGTGTTATTGTGGCTGATGTATTGGAGCATATGCCGTTTGAAGATTTACAAAAAAGTTTACATAACTTAAATGGTTATCTCAGAGCGGAAGGCAGGTTATTTGTTACAATTCCTCATCGCAGGAGTCATTTCTTAATAATGACGCCGGCTTATAAGCCACGTGTCATTACAGTTCCAACAGGACTTCTTAGTCCCAGTGCGTTCTACCGACGTTTTATTAAACGAAAGATTTGGATTGATCCCGACCACTGCTGGGAGATCGGAGACGGCAAAATAAAAAAGAGTAACGTCGAAAATGCATTTTTAAAGACTGACTTTAATATTGAGAAATTTAAGAAACTTCTATATGTAGATTTTTGGGTCCTAAAAAAATCTAGAACATAATGAACTCACAACCGTTAAATATCTGGCTAATTCAGATTGGTGAACCCTTACCAATAAATAATAATGTACGTAAGATGAGGACTGCTCTCTTAGCAGACGAGCTTAATAAAAGAGGTCACGATGTATTATGGTGGGCAAGTGCTTTTGATCATCTCCAGAAAGATTGGATATTCGAAAACGATGCCGATCTAGAAGTCGGGAAGAACTACAAAATAAAAGCCTTGAAAGGGATAGGTTACAAAAAGAATATGAACCTGTCTCGTTTTATCGACCATAGGATTATTGCCCGAAAATTTGTGCGGTTGGCCCCAAAGCTTCCTAAACCAGATATAATAATAGCCGCCACACCTTCTTATGATCTAGCTTACAAGGCAGTAAAATTTGCAAATGAAAACAACATACCCATACTTGTAGATATTAGGGACGAATGGCCGGATATATTCCTAGAACATGTTCCTTCGTTTCTTCAGAGCCTAGCCAAGAGAATACTTTTCACAGAATTTTCAATGATCAAGAAAACCATGAAAAATGCAGACGGATTGATCTCGATGATGGATAAACTGCTTGAATGGGGTTTGAGTTATGCTGGGCGAACGCAAAGCTCGAACGACAAAGTATTTTATCTTGGCCACAAGAAAAACCCTAAAAAGAGTTTACCGACAAATAGAATCAGCAAATTAACCCAACGTCTAAAAGATAAATTTGTAGTAACATTTATTGGGACTTTCGGCCATTATAATAATCCATCTGTTATGGTTGATTGTGCTAAGCAACTTCATAGTGATGATATTCATTTTGTTTTGGCAGGTGATGGCGATAATTTTAATGAAATCAAAAAAAAAGCAGCTAATCTCCCAAATGTAGATCTGCCCGGATGGCTTACTCAAAACGATATTGAAGTATTATTGAAGCATTCTCATGTTGGCGTTTGTTCTACGACTCAAAGTAGAGATTCCTTCCCCAACAAAACATTTGTTTACCTTTCAGCAGGGCTTCCTATTATTTCATCAGTGCAAGGTGAACTGAAAGAAATTATTGATAAACAACGGATCGGTTTTAATTATCCACCGGGAGATCTAAAAAGATTTCTAGAACTTATAAAACAGCTACAAATTGACCGGGATTTATACAACAAGATGTCTGATGCAGCCCATGAAATTTATAATAAAAGTTTTAACGCCGATAAAATCTATGAAAAATATGCCGCTCATATCGAAAAGCTAGGCGGAAAACAAAAATTGCGCTAAATCAATACAATAAGTGCAAACTGCTGGTTATAGGAGTGCTAAATGAGTAAAACTAAAGCAATCAAATTTTTTGGTAAAGATATTTTTCCTGATATTACATATATAAAGTTGATAATATTTTATGTTATAGTTCTTACACTTCACATAAATCTACGACCATTTGAAAGATATCCTGGATGGGATCATTTTTGGGTGGATGTTCGAACAGCCGGTAGATTATATTCCTTTAAACATGCATTAGCTAATTTTGAATTTCCTAGCATAGATCCGTACTCAAGTTTTTAAATTTTCAGAGCAACTTGTTGATCGTCCATTTTTAATCGATCTTTTCTGGTAGAATTACATTTGGTAGCTTGTAAAATAAAATGCTAAAGTGTTTATTTGATATTTTTCTTTCAATAATAGGACTAACAGTGCTTTCACCAATTTTTTTAGTTGTCATCATTATGATAAAGAAGGAAGATGGCGGAGCTGTTTTTTATAGAGGCGTTAGAGTTGGAAGATTTGGCAAGCCTTTTCGAATATTTAAGTTTAGGACCATGGTTGAGGATGCCGAAAAACACGGAGGGTCATCGACAGCAAACGACGATCCACGTATTACAAAAATAGGTAAAATCATCAGAAAATACAAATTTGATGAATTACCTCAATTAATAAATGTTATAAAAGGAGAAATGAGTTTTGTTGGTCCTAGACCAGAGGTTGAACATTATGTTGATATGTTCACCGAAGAAGAAAAAATTATTTTAGCCGTTAGACCAGGAATAACTGATTGGGCGTCTTTATGGAATTCTGACGAAGGTGCAATTTTAGCCAGAAGTTCGGATCCTGAAAAAATATATATGGAAGAAATAAGACCTGAAAAGATTAGATTACAGCTGAAATATATTAAGGAAAGATCATTTCTTATTGATATGCAAATAATTTTTCAAACAATATTTGACGTAGTTAAACGATAAATATGAGCAATTATAGTAAGAATACATTAGAAAAACTATATAGGACGATGCTGAGAATAAGACTGTGTGAGGAAAGTCTCGTGGAGCCTATTATTCAAGGCGATATTAAATGTCCCTGCCATTTATGTTCAGGTCAAGAAGCTGTTGCTGCCGGTGTTTGTGCAACTTTAGACATTAATGATCATATCTTTGGAACCCATCGCTCACACGGGCATTATCTTGCAAAAGGCGGTGGAATGAACGAACTAATTGCTGAGATATATGGTAAGCAAACGGGCTGTTCATCCGGAAGAGGCGGCTCAATGCACCTTATTGCGCCAGATAAAGGTGTAATGGGAGCAGCTCCTATAGTTGGTGGAACTATTTCACTAGCAGTTGGGGCCGCTCTTGCTTTTAAAATTAGAGAAGAAAATCGTGTAGCAGTAAGTATTTTTGGCGATGGAGCCACCGGAGAGGGCGTGCTGTATGAATCACTTAATTTTGCTGCTCTTAAACAGCTTCCGATAATATTTGCTTGTGAGAACAATCTTTACTCTACACATATGCCTATCCAGGAATGCCGACCGGAAAATAATATTTTTGAGATTGGAAAATCTTTTTGTATTCCAAGTTACAGAGTTGACGGAAATGATGTTTTGAAAGTTTATGACGTAACACAAAAAGCTATTGGAAAATGCAAAGCTGGCAAAGGCCCTGTTTTTATAGAGTATATGACATATAGATTACGTGGGCATGTTGGTGCAGATGATAGTGTTCAAGGTACTCGCCAAGATATTAGACCCGCAGATGAGATAGAGAAGTGGAAAAGTAACGACCCCATTATAAAATTCGAAGAATATCTTTTTAAAAATGCCGTTCTGTCAAATGAGGATATACAAAAGATTAAAAAAGAGATAGAAGACGAAGTTGCAAAAGCTTTTGTCTTTGCTCAAAATAGTCCATATCCTGAAGAAAATGAGATAAGCAAATATGTCTTCAAGTAATAGAAAACTCCAATACAGTTTGGCAATTAATGAAGCATTTCATCAGATGATGGAAGTTGACAGTTCGGTTTTTCTCATTGGACAGGGAGTTAAAAGTCCATGGTATGTTGGTAATACAGCGGGTGGATTGCTGGAGAAATTTGGACCTGAGAGGGTTATCGATACTCCGGTGTCAGAAAATGCGATTACAGGAGCGGCAGTTGGTGCAGCCATTGCTGGCATGAGACCTGTTGTTGAGCATCCTAGAATGGATTTTATGTTATATGCGCTAGATCCTATTATCAACGAAGCAGCGAATTGGCATTATATGTATGGAGGAAAAAGTTCAGTACCGTTAGTAATATGGGCCATTATCAACCGTGGAGGAGAACAGTCTGCTCAACATTCTCAAGCACTTCAAGCAATGTTTATGCATATTCCCGGATTAAAAGTTGTTATGCCAAGTACTCCTTACGATGCTAAAGGTCTATTGATTGCCAGTATTAAAGATGATAACCCCGTTTTATTTATTGATGATCGTTGGCTATATGAAAGCATTGGAGATGTTCCCGAAGAAGTTTATACAGTTCCAATTGGCAAGGGCGTCATTAGAAAAGAAGGGAAAGACGTAACTTTAGTGGCTACTTCTTACATGGTGATTGAGTCACTTAAAGCATCAGAAATTCTTGCCCAAGACGGAATAGACGTAGAAGTTATTGACGTACGTTCACTTAAACCCCTTGATGAATCACTTATTTTTGAGTCAGTTAAAAAAACAGGCAGATTAGTTATTGCTGACGGTGGTTGGAAAACTTGTGGGGTTGCGGCTGAAATATCAGCATTAGTATCAGAGAATATAATTGAGCATTTAAAAACTCCTATTTTGAGAGTAACACTTCCAGATACTCCAGCGCCTGCAAGTTCTGTTCTGGAGAAAAAATACTATCCAACTGATAAAAATATTGTTGAAAAAGTCAGAAAGATTACCGTTATAAGTAATAAATTATAAGAAGAAAGGATTTAGAAGGAGAATTGATGTCGTATAAAGTAAGATTCGTAAATTATCCAAGGCAATATAAGAATATGAAAAGTGAACTGGATACTGCATGGGAAGATATAATATCTAATGGAGATTTTATTTTACGACAACATCTTGAAGATTTTGAAAATCACATTGCTGAATATGTAGGAGTTAAATATGCCATAGGAGTAAATACAGGAACCGATGCACTTTATCTATCAGCGCACGCGTTAGATTTTGGGGTTGGTGATGAAATAATAACAGTAGCGCATACTTTTGTTGCAACTGTTGGAGCAATAGTTCAGTGCGGCGCTACACCTATTTTAGTGGATATAAGCGATGATTTTAATATGGACGTGGATCAGTTAGAAGCAGCAATCACGGATAAAACAAAAGGTATTATTCCAGTTCATCTTAACGGACATGCTTGCAATATGGATAAGATTATGGAGTTGGCTGATAAGTATGGATTAAAAGTTATTGAAGATGCTGCACAGGCTCTTGGCGCTAAATTTAAAGATAAAATGTGCGCTTCGTTTGGAGATACTGCTATTTTTAGTTTTTATCCTGCCAAGATGCTTGGTACTGCTGGTGATGGTGGCATAGTTTGTACAAATGATGAAAAGCTTGCTCGTATGCTTAGGGCATTACGAGACAACGGACGGGTTGACAGCTCGGAAACCATTGAATGTTTTGGATATTGCACCCGTATGGACAATTTGCACGCTGCAATTTTAGATGTTAAATTTAAACACTTTAATGATTGGGTGCAAAGACGACGTGAGATTGCACAATTGTATGATTCAAGTTTAAGCGGAATAGAGGGCTTAATACTTCATCCGAAATCAAACAATGATTATTTTGATGTTTATCAAAATTACGTAATTAGAACTAACAGGCGAGACGAATTAGTTAAACACCTCAGGAATTCAGGGATAGAAGTTTTGGTTTCCTGGCCCACACCTTTGCATAAGCAAAAAGCACTAGGATTGAGCCATTTTAATTTACCAGCAACAGAATGCATATCATCTGAGGTATTATCTTTACCTATGTATCCGGAGTTGACTGATGAGGAAGTGCAGATAGTTATAGATGCAATTCACAACTTTTATTCTCAATAGTTATGCTCTTATTGTTCAAAAATTCGATTCTAAGAGTACTTTTTAAGGGATGGGTGCTGATTTGACAAAATCGGATTACACTACAGTAACTGAAATATCAGGTAATAACGTTACTCCTGAGCAAATACAAAGAATGTATACAAGATATCGGTTTGCTGCTCAATTTTGCGATGATAAAGATGTATTGGAAGTAGCTTGCGGAACGGGACAGGGGCTGGGTTATTTAGCAAGAAAGGCCAAAACAGTTGTAGGCGGAGACTGTGATGAAAATATGGTAAAATGCGCTGAAGATTATTACAAGGATCGGGTAGACATTCATCAAATTGATGCGCATGGACTACCATATGAAGATAATAGTTATGATGTTGTTATCCTCTTTGAAGCAATCTATTACCTTGGACAGCCAGAAAAATTTATTCAAGAAGCAAGAAGAGTCCTTAAAGAAAACGGTGTATTGCTCGTTTGCACAGCAAATAAAGATTTGGCAGATTTCAATCCAAGCCCTTATAGCAAAAAATATTTTTCAGCCAATGAACTTTATGGATTATTAAAAAAATTCAAATTCCATGTAGAGCTTTATGGAGACTGTCCAGTTTCCTCTGAAAATTCTAAAGACAAAATTGTGTCATTCATAAAGAAAGCAGCCGTTGGTTTACATCTAATGCCTAAAACAATGAAAGGTAAGGAAAAATTAAAAAGGTTGTTTATTGGGAAATTACAATCATTGCCAGCTGAGGTTAAAGATGGAATGGCAGAATATTCTTTTCCGACACCTATCCCGCATGACCGTCCAAATTCAGAATATAAAGTAATATTTGCTGTTGCTCGTATTTAGTCGAAGTAGCTTCTTATTGCTTTTATTATCCTATCGGTAGTCTCTTTATCTTGAAGCGGTTCAATGGGTAGGCTTAAAACGCTGGTACTTGCTAATTCTGAATTTGCTAGAGAGTTGTATGTTTCAAATCTGTCGTTAAAGACTTTCATTCTGTTAAGGGGGAAAGGGTAATAGATCATTGATGATATTCCTTGTTCTTTAAGAAAGTTTTGAAGATTGTCTCTTTCACCATCCTTAAGGGCAATAGTATATTGGTGGTAAACATGGTACTCACCAGAATCTGCGGGTAACGCAAGGCTATCAATGGCAGCAAGCTCTTTATTGTAGATAACAGCTATCGCTCTTCGGCGGTCATTAAACTCATCAATATACATTAGTTTCGCTTGCAAAACAGCGGCTTGTAATGTATCAAGTCTTGCATTATATCCTATATGATCGACGTTGTATTTGTCTTTACCCCCATGCTTTAAAAGCATTCTGATCAGCTCGGCAAGGTTATCGTCATTTGTAGAAATCATTCCTCCATCACCGAAAGCCCCTAGATTCTTCGAAGGGAAGAAGCTAAAGCAGCCGGTTGCACCAATTGAACCGAGTTTTTTGTTCTTCCACATGCCACCGAAAGCCTGAGCAACATCTTCAACCACAAATAAATCAAATTCGTCAGCTATGGCCATAATTTCATCCATTTGACACGATTGACCATATAAATGAACAGGAATAATACCGACTACTTTTGTTGAGTTTTGCTTTAAATAATCTCTGATTTGAGATGGGTCAATATTGTATGTTTTAAGATCAATATCAACAAACACAGGAGTTGCACCTGCTCTTAAAATAGCATCTCCTGTAGCCGTAAAAGTAAACGAAGTAGTTATGATTTCGTCATTCTTATCAAAATACTCCTGACCTTTTAATTTAATTGCTAAGGCTCTAAGAGAAAGAACAAGCGCATCAGTGCCGGATGAAACACCCACGCAATGGTCAGCACTGATGTATTGAGCTATTTTTTCTTCAAGTGCTTTAACTTCGGGACCCAGAATCCAGTGCTGATGATCCAAACAGGCTCTGATCGCATCATCAATATCGCTTTTCATATACCCGTATTCAAGTTTTAAATCTAGCATTGGTATTTGCTTAACAATCTGTTTCATTTGTTTTCCTTAATAACTTTAAATAATTTGTCTTTTAATTGGTATTCGTTTGCACAATTACTGCACACGACTTTTTGGTCATTAAATTTTAAAGTTGTTCCGCATCTACATGACCAGCCTATCTGTTTTGCAGGAATCCCGACCACAATAGCATAGTCAGGTACGTCTTGTTTTACGACTGCACCCGCACCAATCATCGAATATCTTCCAATTGTTACTCCGCATACAATTGTTGAATTTGCTCCTATTGTTGCTCCTTTTCCAACAATAGTTTGCTTAAATTCATCTTTTCTTTCTATGAATGCTCGAGGATTATATACATTGGTAAACACGCAAGAAGGCCCACAGAATACATCATCTTCAATAACGACACCTTTATAAACAGAAACATTATTTTGAATTTTACACCCATTACCTATAACGACATCTGGTCCTATAGTTACATTTTGTCCAATTGTGCAATTCTTTCCTATTTTTGAATTTTTCAAAATATGTGAAAAATGCCATATTTTTGTTCCTTGACCTAGCTGAACATCCTCATCGACATGGGCACTCTCATGAACAAAATGAGTAAGTGCTTTTTCTCGAGAAGATAAAGATGAAAATGCATTTTCTGCGGATTCAAGGATTTTTAATACTTTTAGCCCTTCATTTCCATCAGTGTTCGGCTGTTTTCTGGATTCAATGCATTCTGCAAAGTGTTTTAATTCTTCTTTTAATGGTTCCCCCTGCTCAACTTTAATTACTTGGTGCTCTGCTTTATGTGCGACAGGGATTTTTCCTTCTTTCCATTCTATTTTATGAGGATAAAGAAAAAGTTTTTCTTTGGCGACATCATTAAAAACAGCCATTGCTTTTGAACCAACAACTATAAGCTTTTGTTCTTTATATGGATGAAGCCAGCTGACAAATATATGTCCTTTGACTCCATTTTTAAATTCTAGATTAGTTAAAGTCGTGTCGTATATTCCTTTGTTAAGATAATCACCATCAAAAGAAGACACTCTTATCGGTTCTTCTCCAAGAAGCATCAATATGACTGATATGTCGTGGGGAGCAAAACTCCATAATATATTTTCCTCAGTTCTTAATTTTCCTATATTTAAACGATTTGAATATATATATTGAATTCTTCCTAGTTCTCCAGAACTAATCAGCTCTTTGAGTTTAATAACAGCAGGATGGTATTGAAGGATATGTCCTACCATTAAAACTCTTTTTTCTTTTTCAGCTAAATTTACAAGCTCTTGTCCTTCTTTAACTGTTAAAGCTAACGGTTTCTCGACAAAGACATCTTTGCCAGCGAAAATTGCTTTTTTTGCATACTCATAATGTGTTGCTGCAGGGGTAGCTATTGCAACTGCTTTTATTTCAGTATTACTTAATATATTTTCATATGATTTAGTGAAATTAACATCAGGAAATTGATTTTTTAGTTCTGAAATAATATTAATATTGGAGTCGCAAGCTGTGTGCAAGACTCCCAGTTCATTTAAATTGCGGAGAATATTTTTCCCCCAATAGCCAAGTCCGATTTGAGCAATATTTTTTTTAAAAGTTTTCATAATTACTTATGCCTTTTTAACTTTTTCAGAACGAGCTAGTTCGCCTTTAATCAGGTTTCTAGAGTCAATTATCAGATTTGCATTCTTAACAATAAAATTAGAATCATATTCACTGTGATCTGTTGAGATCACTACAGCATCATATTTAGCTAAATTTTTAGCAGTAAGCTCGACTCCATCTTTATCCAATTTATGCTCCCTGGTATTGGGAGCTTTTGGCACATAGGGATCGTTATAATCGACAATCGCTCCTTTTTCTTTAAAGATTTCAATTAATTTAAGAGATGGAGATTCTCGAACATCATCAACATTTTTCTTGTAGGCCAGCCCAAGCAACAGAATCTTGGCATTTTTTATACTTTTCCCCTGCTCATTTAGGGCATCAATTGTCTTTTGAGCCACGAAATAAGGCATTGAAGTATTTATTTCGCCGGCTAATTCAATAAATCTAGTCGAAAAATCATATTGGCGTGCTTTCCAAGTAAGATAGAAAGGATCAATAGGAATACAATGACCGCCAAGTCCCGGTCCGGGATAGAATGTATGAAAACCAAAAGGTTTGGTCTTAGCTGCATTTATAACTTCCCATATATCAATGTCCATTCGATCGAATAACATTTTAAGTTCATTTACTAAGGCTATATTTACAGCACGATAGATATTTTCCAATAATTTTGATGCTTCTGCTACTTTGGTAGAGGAGACCGGTATAGTTTCGACCACAATTGTGTCATAAAGAGCCGTTGCAGTATTAAGACATTCTTTTGAATATCCTCCAACCACTTTTGGGATCGTTGAAGTCTTGAAATCACTATTATTAGGGTCTTCTCTTTCCGGTGAAAATGCCAGATAGAAGTCTTTACCGGCGACAAGACCTGTTTTCTCAAGTATGGCTCTCATATCCTCATCTGTAGTGCCCGGATAAGTTGTAGATTCAAGTGAAACTAATTGTTCTTTACGTAAATATTTTGAGATAGTTTCGGTGGTATCAAAAACGAAAGATAAATCAGGTTCACGGTATTTATTAATTGGGGTCGGAACGCAGATAACAATGCAATCCATTTCTTTTAATTTAGAAAAATCAGTTGTTGGTGAAAATGATTTCTGGTTCTTTTTTATATTTGAGGAATCGATGTGTTTCATGTAACTTTTGCCTTGCTTTAAAGAAGAAACCTTTTTAATATCAGTATCAAACCCCGTAACATTGAAACCGACGTTACAAAACTCAATTGCAAGGGGTAATCCAACATAACCTAGCCCCATAATACCGATATTAGCTTTTTTTGATTTTATCCGGTCAATTAAATTCAAGTGCACATCCTTCAAAATTTGCTCTTACTAAATTTGGTAAAAACTATTCACTACTTAAATAAAATTAATATACACTGTTAGATGTAATTTTCAAAGGATTTAAAGCCAAGGATTGAAAACCAAATTAACCAGCCTTTTGTAAAACAATAATCGCCTGTTATAATTTTCCTAATAGAGATTCTCTACTAAGTACATGTTTGCAAAGCGATTCTAATGGATTTCGAAAAAATTAAACAGTTCAAAAATCACTTAAAAATCCAAGATGCTGGAAAAATTATTATAGTTACTATATTGCTAATCATGTTTGCACGTGGTGTTATCTATGCGACGACGTTTCCATTATGGCAAGCTCCTGATGAACCTGCTCAATTTGAATCTATAGATTATTATGCAAGAAAGCATCTTCCTTTTGAAAACGATAAGAAGTATAAAAACGATGATAAGCTGATATTGAAAAAAGTGGAAAAAGAGGTCTTAGATTCATGGTATCGCTTAAAATCATGGCAATATATTCCTGGGGATAGGGAAAGTAACTGGTTAAAATCAGGAAAACGTGTAACGAAAATAAGCGATTCGTGGACAAGCGTTATTTATCGAACTCCTCCAGGTTATCGAATTGTTTCACTTATTTTTTACAGTCCGCTATATTTTACCGATGTCGAGGTACGCGCTTATTCGATGAGATTACTATCAGTAATTTTAGGTGTGCTGGTTGTTTATCTTGGTTACCTAACGGCAAAGGAGTTGTTTCCGGATGATATTTTTATAGTTCTGGGCACCCCTTTATTTATAAGTTTTATCCCGATGTTTACGCACATGTCCGGAGCTATTAATCCCGATAATCTAGCCAACTTTAGTGCTGCGTTATTTGTTTTTTTGTCAATAAAAATATTTAAGAAATATTCATTGCTTAACCTTTTGATGCTTTTATTGTCCGTAATTTTAGGCCTATCTGCAAAACGAACGACTTTTTTTATATTAATTATGCTTTTTTTAATTCCAATATTTATTTTAATTCTGTCAAAAAGCGATAGATTTAAAGCTTCATACAAGCGCTATGTTGCAATTATTATATATGGTGCTATCGCATTTTTGAGCGGTCTATATTTGATTCCAGTTGTTAGCAGTAAATTAGGGTTTTATGGATTTGACATAGCTTCGGTAATAAGTATCAAGGATGCCATAATTAACTATTTTCAAACTAGGCCAATCACTGAATTTATCAATAAAATTAGGTTATTTACTGAAAGTTTCTGGGCATCGTTTGCTTGGGGTGTTAGAATTAGCAGCATGTCATACTTAACTATTTGGAACCTTACTTTTATCCCCGCAGTTAGTTTGGTATTTGTTTTAGCGAAAGGGATTTTTAGCAAAAGACGCTGGTTTTCGCAATATCAACTTGTATCAATTGCCTATCTCGGCGTTTTATTATTTACTGCTTTTTCAATTATTGCGATTAAGCAGTTGATGATTAATGTGGAAAATATACCGGGCCGTTATATGTTTCCGGCGATTATACCTATTGCGATTTTTACTACTTTTGGTTTTTCGCAATTGTTTAAAAACAAAAAGATATATTTACTAGCCATGTTTTCAGTTTTATTTTTATTTGATATTTCAACCTTGTTAATATACATAATCCCATTTTTTTACAAAACACCCCAGGCATATAATTTAAGTTTTTTATCGTCGCTTGCGGGTCAATTCAATAAACCTCTCTTTTTAAGTTCGATTTACTTCTACATTGCTTTATTTGCCGCATACTTTTCTTTAATTGGATATTTGGCGTATAGAATATATATTTTTAAACCTACACAAGGACATCAGAATAGGTTGAGGAGTATTTAACTATTTTGAGGAGTTATTTTTGGCAATAAATTTTAAGCAACAGAAAACAATCAAAAAAGTGTCCATTAAAATTTTAGGCGATATAATCCTTCTATCCTTTTCGCTTCTTTCAGCCTTTATTTTGCGTATAGGTTTTCCTCTTGACCCGGAATTTACTCAATTTCTAATATTTTTGGGCATTCCGATAATTTTGTTTAAGATTATCTCTTTTTACTCATTTGGTCTGTACAAGAGAATGTGGCGTTACGCTAGTTTAAGAGATTTAAAAGCAATAATTGAGGCAGCGACAGTTGGTTCACTCGGAGCTATTTTTATCTCTTATATCTTGCAAACAATTGCTCTGCCGCGAACTGTCTTTGTAATAGATTGGCTTTTAACTATTGTTTTGGTGGGAGGAGTTCGTTTTTTTAATAGAAGTATGAGCGAGCTTAGGTTATTTTCAAAGACGCCGATCGGGAGCAAAAAAGTTTTAATTGTCGGAGCTGGTGATACCGGACAAGTGTTAGTTAAAGAAATGCTCAAAAATAAATCACTTGATTATATGCCAATAGGATTTTTGGATGATGATTTAGCTAAAAAAGGAATGCGAATTCATGGAGTAAAAGTTATTGGTTCAACCCAAAAGCTTGAAGAAGTTGTCAATTCAATAGATAAACCTGATGAAGTAATTGTTGCTATACCTTCCGCACCAAGAGAAGTTAAAAAGAAAATTGTTTTTGAAAGCGAAAAAGCAAAAGTAAAATGTAAAATAATTCCTGGTGTTTATGAAATTATAGACGGAAGAGTTTCCTTGAATCAAATAAGAGACGTTGAGATTGAAGATATTTTAGGTAGAGATCCTGTAAAAATGGATGTAAATAAAATATCAAAATATTTAAGAAATCAGCCGGTTTTGATAACCGGTGCCGGTGGTTCAATTGGTTCAGAATTATGCCGTCAGATAAACCAGATTAAACCATCTTTACTCATAATGGTTGATCACTCTGAAAGTAATCTATTTGATATTGAGCAAGAATTAAAATTAAATCCATCTGCATCAAGCTTAATCACGATAGTTGCTGATATTAAAGACAGTGCAAGAATGAGTTCAATTTTTATAAAATATCAACCGGCCGTAGTTTTTCACGCGGCAGCATACAAGCATGTTCCGATGATGGAAAAAAATCCAAGTGCTGCTCTGGAAAATAATTTTATCGGGACGCGCGTTATTACGGAGCTGGCTCTAAAATTTGGAGTTAAAAAGTTTGTTCTGATCTCTACGGATAAAGCGGTAAATCCCTTAAACATCATGGGTGCTTCAAAAGCGTTGGCTGAAAGAGTTATTCAGACGATGCCTGAGGTCAGTTCAACAAAATTTATAACGGTCAGGTTTGGGAATGTGCTTGCTTCAAGGGGGAGCGTGGTTCCGATCTTTAAAGATCAAATCGCCAGAGGCGGTCCGGTTACGGTTACCCATCCGAAAATGAAAAGATATTTTATGACGATACCTGAGTCTGTCCAGTTAATCATTCAGGCAGGAGCTTTAGGCAAAGGTGATGAAATTTTTGTTTTGGACATGGGCGAGCAAATAAAGATAAAAGACTTAGCTGAGAATATGATTCGTTTGTCCGGATTTGAACTGGAAAAAGATATTAAAATAGAATATACCGGTATAAGACCGGGAGAAAAACTGGATGAAGAGCTTTTTAATGATGAGGAAGCAGAATTGCCGACAGCTTATGAGAAAATATTTATGGTAGGCAATAATAATCTAGATAAATTGAATTTAAGAGAGGAGCTTTTTGAGCTGGAAGATTTGATAAAACATCAGAACATGAAGTTAGTATTTAAAAAGTTGTCTGAATTATTGCCATCATTCTCACGAGGGAAGGAACTTAGACAAAAGAAATTGTCAACACTGATTTAGAGCACCCTATTTTCTCCGATTAAACTCCCTAGTTTAGTTGAAAAAATAAGTATTATGGGTCCTTTCTCTTTAAGCTAGAAACACTCCAAGATGTTTTTATCTTAAGTCGGTTACCTTTGATATTTATGGCAGTTGAGTGATGAACCAGCATATCAGGATAGCAGTAGCCATTATTGCATTACTGTCATAATCTCGCGCGTTTACCACCGCAACGCACTTAGTAGTATGTGTGATTGATATCGCCTACGTGACAGGGGCTTATTGAAGAGAAAACAGGGGGGTTAGATTAGTTATTCTTTTTAGCAATTGTTTACTGTATAATTCGGTAGGTATTTTGAACCATGCATACTTTAACCAAAGCTAAAATAATTGCATCAGTACTTATCGGAGCAGTCATAATCTCGCTTGCCGGTGGCTATGCCTATCTGAAATATATCGAGGGCAAACTTAATAAGACTTTCTTACCGAGTTTGACCCGGTCGGTGGCGGGTGAGCCGGTCAATATGTTACTGCTTGGCAGCGATTCGAGAGGCGAGAAAAATGCCAGGTCCGACACCATAATAATTCTACGCTATGACCCCAAAAAAGAACACGCTTATTTGGTTTCCATTCCAAGGGATAGTCGTGTATACATTGACGGCTACGGTTATAGAAAAATCAATGCTGCAACAGCTTTGGATGGCCCGAACTTGGCTGTAAAGACGGTAAAGAAACTAACAAAATTAGAGATCCACCACTATATTCAAATCGATTTCTCAGGTTTTAAGAATCTGGTCGATGCCCTAGGCGGCATACAGATAAACGTGCCCAAAGCGATAAACAGTAATGCAAAAGGTTACGAGATGAAGGTGCGAAAGGGTCCGCAGAAGATGAACGGTACCCAAGCTCTTAATTACGTGCGTTTTCGCCATGATGCCAGAGGAGATCTGGGTCGCATAGAGCGTCAACAAGTATTTTTTAAAGCACTATCTAATAAGCTGTTTTCTTTGGGAAGCCTACCTAAAGCGCCCTACTTGATAAGTGTTTTTGCAGAAAACGTTAAAACGGATATGGGTGGCGGCCAGCTACTAAGTTATGCCCGCCGCATAAAAGCTCTAGAGGATAAGGATATCATGATGACAACAGTACCGGGCTCACCAAAATATATGAATGGTGCTAGTTATGTGATAATTGAAAAAGAAGGCATGAAAGAGCTGTTTAAAGACATAAAAGCTGGTAAACGCATAAAACCGCCTGCAAGCTCACCTTAATCTTAGCCACAAGATTATTTGCATATTAGCTTCACTCCCTTTTATCTGTTGGCAATCGGTGCTATATTACAAAAGAGCATTACAAGGGAACAATAACTATATAAAATAAAAGGAAATAATTTGAAAGCTTT
>SDBV01001963.1_pt1 | contig 30781 bp, 29 predicted proteins | sample 2277081 | NCBI WGS metagenome assembly SDBV01 (sample SAMN10402039, study PRJNA504765) | marine sediment metagenome | isolation source: marine sediment core GS10_PC15, 223 cmbsf | place: Arctic Ocean: Southern Knipovich Ridge | collected 2010 | reverse complement strand
GAGTTCATTCCTGTTGGGAAGTCGCCAGTCGTTATTGCCAAGGTAATTATTTGTATTCAGACACGCTACATAATCAAGGGCTCCCTGCCATTCCTTTCTTACACCCGGGCCACAGGCACCAGGGCCAGAGGCAGGGGCATTTCCATCCGGAGTCCAGATAAGTCCTGTAAGATTGTCTGTTACTGTTGTGTCAGGATTTGCGGTAAATCTCGGCACGGGCCAGGCAACGCCTGCCCGAATGTCTCCGTCTTGCCCCGTCCCTCCACATGGAATAGGATTACCTGGCGTATCATAGCAGGTCGTCTGCCCGGTCTCAGGAAGTTCGGCTGGCTGGGCATAGGCAAGAGATGCCATCAAAAAGGGAATTAATACTGCGAATATTACCTTTTTAAACATTCTCCTCCTCCTCCTAGATGCTGGATTCCTGTCTATATTGCCCTACAAATCTCAGACCATAAAGGCAGGAAAGAAGATAGCTTATTCTCTCAAAACCTTTAAGGGACTGAAACTCTGTCTGTGCAATACAGATACCACAAACAAAACCCCCTAAGATGAGATTGAAAACTAAGGATATTATATCAAAAATGGATTTATTTTGCCAAAGCAACGAATTGCTTCATCAAAAATCTATCTGAAACCGAATCATTGCCAAAAAATAGTACAAACTTTGACTTTTTGAAAGGTTTCTTTTAAACTTCTATGAATTATGGGTGGAGATACAGCATTAAGTCTTATTTTCCAGGCAGGGCTTCTTGTTAAGCTTGTCCTTTTAGTTCTGTTTTTTTTGTCAGTCTTTTCATGGGCTTTTATCTACTATAAGTTCAGATTTTTTTTAAAAATTGAAAGGGAGACTGAAGAATTCCTGCGTACCTTCAGAAGGACCAAAGACTGGGACACGCTATATCAGTCAATAAAAAGATTCTCTCTCAGTCCCGCAGTAAATTTGTTCAGGTCAGTTTATTCTGTTCAATCTTCAGGGGACATTAGCAGAGACGAGATAAAAAGAACACTAAAAAGGGTTGAGGCGCTTGAGATAGCCCGTCTTGAAAAATATCTGACATTTCTGGCGACAACAGGTTCAACAACACCTTTTATTGGTCTTTTCGGAACAGTATGGGGGATAATGAATTCCTTCATGGGAATCGGGAGAATCGGTTCTGCCTCACTTGCCGTTGTTGCCCCGGGGATTGCAGAAGCCCTTATTGCAACAGCCGCAGGACTTGCTGCTGCAATTCCGGCTGTTGTTGCATACAATTATTATCTCAGCAGGGCCCGCAGGAATATTATTATAATGGAAGATTTCTCCCAGGAACTAACAGACGATTTTATGAGGAAATATGGATAGGCAAAGACATGCTATGTCAGAGATTAACATTACCCCGTTTGTGGATGTTATGCTCGTCCTTCTTGTAATCTTTATGGTTACAGCGCCCCTGCTTCAGCAGGGAATAGATGTTAATCTGCCCCGGGCAAAGGGAAAGGAACTGTCTCCAACCGAGAGAGTCATTATAACCATAAAAAAAGACGGCAGGATATATATAAATAAGACCCGCACAGACATCAATAAACTGAAATCCAAATTTGCCATAAAGACCGACAGGGACGTTTTTCTTAAAGCAGACAAGGATGTTCCCTATGGTCTTGTCGTAGAAGTAATGGGAGAGTTGAGAGAAATTGGAATAGAAAAGCTGGGCATGGTTACCGAGTCAAAAGCACGGTTTCGATGAAGCATTTCCTGGATGTCGGAAAGAAACCCGGCCTGCAAAAGATTGTAATTACCTCTGCCGTCCTGCATTTACTTTTCATCAGTCTCATAGTCATTCCGATAAAAACCAAGGGAAAAACGTTCAGGAGTTACCATGTAAAGCTGGTCGGGCCGCTTCATACCCCGGGTAAAAGTCGGGACTATTCAACAAAAAGGAGGAGAAGAACAATTCCCCAAAAAAAGATTGTTAAAAAATCCCCGGTGGCCGAAAAGATTGTTAAAAAAACTCCACCAGCTGATATGAGTTTAGAACGCGTCAGGATGGTGGAAAAGGAGATTCAGAGGCTTCGCGCCCAAAGTGCCATATCCAAACTCAAAAGAGACAGAGAAAAAGCTCATGAGGTGCAAATCGGGGGGAAAAAGACTCCTGGCAAAACCAAACAGCCGGCAGGTATTCCGGGTAAGGGAGCCGGTGAAGAAACAGATTATTACTACAGCATAATAAGCCGGAAGATATGGCGACAGTGGGTCTATCCTGATATTGAAACCTCAGGGCTTGAGGTTGTTGTATCCATAAAAATAGGCAGGACCGGAAAAATAATCTCACTGGAAATCGAAAAGCCCTCCGGCAATAAGCTTTTTGACCGTTCTGCATTAAAGGCTATATCAAGAGCCAGTCCTCTGCCTCCTCCTCCTGAAGAGATGGAAATAGGCGTACGGTTTTATCTATGAAAGCAGACAACAGAGTCAAGAACCCAGAGCCCAGACAAAAAATAAAAAAATCGGCTTCTTACGATGTCTATTTTCTGAGAGTTGTAGTCTGTGTTCTGTGTTCTGTGTTCTTTAGTCTGTCTTTTGCTGATGCCAAAGTCTACATTGATATAACATCCCCTGCCTTTAGAAAACTGCCTCTATCCATAAGCTACTTCGGGCCTGAAGAGACAAAGGAAATTGCGGAAATTGTAGAAAATGACCTTGATTTTACAGGTATTTTTTATCCGATAGACCCTGATCTCCCTGGCGCTGAAATCAACGTCAGGATAAATGTAGGAATTTCCGAAAAGATAAAGGCAGATGTTCTGGTCTTTGATTTAATAGCAAACAGGGAAATTCTCATTAAAAGCTACACCGCCCCAAAAAAAATTCTCCGTGCATTGGCTCACAGCATTTCAAATGACATTTTCAGGGTAGTGACAGGTAAAAAAGGGATGTTCAGGACAAAGATTTCTTACGTAAGAAGCTCATCAAACAAAAAATGGCTTTATCTTGCAGACTGGGACGGATACAGCCCTGTAAGAATAGTTTCAAAAGGACTGTCTTTAAGCCACAGCTGGTCCAGCGACGGTTTGCATATGATTTATTCTTCAGAGAGAAAAAAGCAATGGAGCATTTATTCATTGAACCTCAAAAACTATAAAGAGACTGTTCTATTTGTATCCAGGGGGCTTAACCTGGTTGGCGGAGTCTCTCCTGACAACCGCATAGCCTTTTCGTCATCGAAAGACGGCAGCCCTGAAATATATGTTATGAATATGAAAGGAAGGGGTATCAGGAAGCTTACTAAATCTTTTGGCATTGACGTATCCCCGGTGTTTTCCCCTGATGGTTCCCGTATTGCCTTTGTATCAGACAGGGGAGGCTCTCCACAGATATACATAATGGATGCTTATGGAAGAAGGACAAGAAGACTCACTTTCCAGGGTTCATATAATACTTCACCTGCCTGGTCGCCGGATGGTCAATGGATCGCCTACGTAGGAAGAAAATATGGCAAAAATCATATATTCATGATAAAATCTGACAGTACTGAATTAAGACAGCTTACTGAGGAAGGGAATAATGAAAATCCCGCTTTTTCTCCGGATGGAATTTTTATAGCTTTTGATTCTGACAGGAGGGGAAACAAGGGAATCTATATTATAAACATTAATGACGGGAGGCAAAGGAGAATTACCCCAAAGAGTGTAAAGGCAATGTATCCAAGATGGTCGCCGTATTTTAAATAAGAGCTGTCAATACCAATCAACTTATTAAAATTTTTTGAGAGGAGGTAAGGTTATGAAGAAGTATTTAGCTGTTATTCTGATGATTTTTGCGCTGGGCTGTTCAAAGCAATATGTCCAGCCCCATGGACATGATGAAGGAGTGGAGAGGAAAGGGGAAGTTGTTGAGGAAAAGATTTCGCCTGAGGAGGCAAGGCTGTCTGATTCATCCGTAGTTGAGGAATCTCTCTTTAAATTTGAAGACGCCCTGTTTGATTTTGACAGATATAATATAAGGCCAGATGCAAGGGCTGTGCTGGATTCCGTTGCTGGATGGCTTAATAGCAACAGGGGTACAAATCTCCTTATTGAAGGCAACTGCGATGAGATGGGTACAAACGAGTATAACCTTGCCCTTGGAGAAAAAAGGGCACAAGCAGCAAGGGATTATCTGATTTCCAGGGGAATCTCTTCCAGAAGAATACGACATATCAGCTATGGTGAAGAAAAACCGCTTTGCACTGAGAAAAATGAAGCCTGCTGGCAGAGTAACAGAAGGGCACATTTTGTTGTTACCAGATAAAACAATCTGTAACAGTCCCTGCCCGATTAATGACGCAGGGACTGTTGTTTCTTCCCTAAAGAATAACGGTTTGTATTTTTTGTTATGTGCCCTGTTTCCTATGCTTATTCTTGCGGGCTGCGCTACACCAGAGGATATAGGAAGGATGCAGTACGACCTTATTAATTTAAGGTCTAAGGTTAATGATATAGAAAGCCGTATACCAGGACAGGGGGGGCAGTTAAATGAGCGTCTCGCTGGGTTAGAAGAGGGACGGGAGGCCACAAACAGGTCTGTCTCTGACATGCTTATGAATGTGCAGTCACTTACGGCTGAAATGCAGGTTTTGACAGGCCGTCTTGACGAATTACAGTACTCTTCAGAAAAAAGCTCAAAGGAACTGACGGGAAACAATGAAACAATCACAGCCCGGATAAAAAAATTAGAAACTGCTATAAATGAGCTAAAAGAAAAACTTGCCGGATTAGAATTACAACGGGTTTCTCCTGAAAAACAAAAAACAGTAGAAAAAGCTAAAAAGACAGACGACGAGGGAAAGACCCCTGAAACCAAGGCAAAAGACATTTATATGGAAGCATACAGAACCTTTAAGGAAGAAAAATTCAAGGCGGCAAGAGAACAATTTGAGGTTTTACTGGGAAAATATCCCGAAAGTGAATTATCTGATAATGCAAGGTTCTGGATTGGTGAGAGTTACTACAGGGGGAAAAATTATGAAGACGCTATTCTTGCTTATCAGGAGCTTTTTGATAACAATCCCCGGAGTGACAAGGTCCCGGGAGCATTGCTGAAACAGGGATTAGCTTTTTATGAATTAAAAAAGGAAAGAATTGGCAAAACAATTCTTGACCAGCTTATTGAAAAATTTCCTGATTCTGAACAGGCAGGAATCGCAAAGAAAAAGCTCAACCCGTCCAGGGATACCAAGAAAAAAAGAACCGTACCACCCAAGAAAAAACAGTGAAAGACGCTAATCTGAAACCCGTATGCAGAACCCGGGGAACCGGATTATAGGCATAAATCTAATAAAAAAATCCTTCCTCACTGCAATCTGCCTTCTTTGGATACCGTCTTTATCTTTTGCAAGTAATTTCACCCCGTTAGAAAATTTTGGCGGGGCTTTTTTCCCAATGGGGTTCAATCTCAGCGGATATATTGAGACCGGGAAAAAGACTCAGGCTGAGGATTTTGAGGAAGAAGAGGAAGACAGAGAATATACCTATCAAAAATACAGATTAGGACTAAAATACAGATTATCTGACCATGTAATGTATGAGCTTGGCTCATTAATACACGACAAAGATTATGAATCAACTGACTCGCTTGACAATATCTCTAAAATCTTTAATGCCAAAGGCTCTTATTACCTCAATAAACAAAAGAAAGAATCACTGAAACTTGATATCAGGCTTAAATATAAAGAAAAAAGATTCAGAAACTCTCCTGCAGGCGAATATGACCAGATTATTTTCTCTCCAAGGCTCACCTATACCAAAAAAGACGCTTACACAATCAATTTAAGTATAGGTATTAATGATTATGATTATAGAAACATAACGGGCAATGACCAGCTCAAGTTTTTTTCCAAAATAGAGGCAAAGAGATACCTGCTTGAGAAAAGGCTTGTGCTTGCCTCGTCGTACAAACTGGAAATTACAGCTCACAAAAGAGCGAACAGGCGGAAAAACAAAAATGATTTTATGGCTGGATTTGATTACAGAGTTGACAAACCTCTTATACATAAAATTACAGCAAGGGCAAAGCTCGGACAAAGGGATACGAAAGACGATGATGAAAGAGACGAGGACTTTGATTATAGATACGGGGAATTTTACGTAAAAATAGAGAGCAGGATAACTTCAAAAATAGGGGCAACTTCAAAATACCACTACTTCAAGAAAGACTATTTAACCGCTGACCTGGATCACAGCGGTTTTTATATTCTCAGCGTATGCAGATATGTAATACTTGCCGATAAAACACAGGGGCTTTATTTTAATTTTATTTTCAAACATAAAGAAGTGGATTATACCGTTAAACAGGGTAGTAACTATAAAAAAGAAACCCTCGAGATAAAAGGAACCTACAGGAGAAAGAAAAAATGGAAGGTTTCAGCATCTTTACAGGGCAGCATCTATGATTTTAAGGATGCAGCCAGGGACAAGAACAGATATTATTCCAAAATTTCCTTTGATAAGTTATTCCCAGAAGAAAATCTCGTTCTTTCCCTGTATTTTAAATATAAATATACTGACAACAGGCAGGCAAACGATACAGAGGCCGAATCAGTGCGGCTTGCATTTAGGTATAAATTTTAAAAGGGAACTGTTAAGAACAATGTCTGTAAACCCCGTTAAAAAGGTGCTGCGTGTCGTTGGCTTTAGACCACCGACTGCGACAGATTTTTAACCTCCGATTTCACTGAAGGCTTTCTTTTAACGGGGTAAACGCTTTCAGTGATTACTGCAACTTAATCTTCTTTTATTAAACAAGAGAACTGATTGCCTTTAAAACCGCCTTCTGGCAGTTTTCAGAGGCAAGTTTCAGCTTCCATTTTCTCCTGTCTCTTTCCCCGGCAATATTGCTTATGCCCCTTATTTCAAGCATGGGGATTTTATATATAGAGCAAACATGCGCAATCGCTGCCCCCTCCATGTTTTCACAGATAGCATTAAACCTTTTTTCAAGTTCAGTTGCTCTTTTAATGGTACCGGATACCGCTGATACAGTTACAAAATTACCGGACTTTATCCGGGTAACAATCGATGAGGGACACGAAATAAGATTAAAAGATTTAACTACCTTCTTTAAGAAAGACCTGTCCAACGGGAATTTATTATAATATTTTTTGTTTCCAGCCTGCACAAAAGGAATACCAATTTCCTGCATCCCCCTGAATATTGTTGCAGAGCGGCTCCGGCCATTTGAAGCCAATATTCCCTCATCTCCAAATATCTCCTGTGATGCTATTGCAATATCTCCTTTTTTAAGTCCTGATTCAGGATAAGCACCAGCGACTCCAAAATTAATAATATACCGTATCGGAAAATGCTCATTAATACCTGTTGCTGAATGTGCGGCATTTACCTTGCCAATCCCTGTATTCAGCAAGAGAAGGTTCAGGCCTGAGTATTGCCCCCTGTAAACGGTTTTACCTGCTATCTTTGTTGTTCTGACGTTTGTCATACTGGCCAGGATTCTATCTGACTCAGAAGGCAATGACGCCAAAAGGGCAAGAAATTTCATAAGATAATAACCTCTGCACCTCTTAAAGGACATTCACTGCATTTTGGCTTTGTTTTACAGTAATCCTTGCCTAATTTCACAAACAGTGCATGATATTCATTAAACAGCCGGGTATCCTGTGGAAGGTTTTCATGAAATAGCGTCTGAAGTTCATGATATGTTGTCTTATCTGAAACAAGTTTATGCCTCTGCATAATCCTTTTTGTATAAGCGTCAATTACAAAAACAGGTTTCTCAAGTGCATAAAGCAATATTGAATCTGCTGTTTCAGGGCCGATACCGTTGACACTGAGAAGTCTGTTCCTTAATAGCTGTGTATCTTCTGTCCTCATTTTTTTCACGCTTCCCCTGTAATTACTTACAAGAAAATTCATGAATTCCTTGAGCCTTTTAGCCTTGATATTGAAATATCCTGCAGGTTTAATCAATGCGGCAAGCTGTTTGTTCTGCATTTTATACAGAGAGTTTATACTACAAACCCTGTTTTTCTTTAAATTATTTATTGCCTTCTCCACATTCCCCCAGCTGGTGTTCTGCGTCAAAATGGCGCCGATTATCACTTCAAAAGGGGTCTCACCGGGCCACCAGTACTGCGGACCAAAGGCATTGTAGAGTGTGTCATATATCTCAATCAGTATTCTCTTATGTTTTCTTGTCTTTTTGCTCATGTTAGTAAAGGATTTAAGTAAAAATTATCAATTAACAATTATCATTGCAAATTGATAAATGCTCATTTTGCATTTTAACTTTGACAAACTTGTAATAAAATCCTGAAAAGCAGTTTTTTGTCATTCCCGTGAAAACCTGCCTGCCGGCAGGCAGGCGGGAATCCAGTCTTTTCAGGTAGTTACATGTTTTCTGGATACCCGCTTTTGCGGGTATGACGACTTTTTACGAATGTATCAACTTTTGTTTGTTGCTACCCCGGCGGCCAATGCATTGGTCTGCCTGCAAGCAGATGGAGATGCACGTGATAGACAGTCTGGCCCGCCTCCCTGTTACAGTTCATAACGAGCCTGAATCCCCTCTCAGCCACGGCTTTGTCCCCTGCTATTTTGTTTGCAATCTGAAATAAATGCCCGATCAGTTCATTATCTTCAGGTGTTGCTTCAAGCACTGTTGATATATGTTTTCTGGGAATTATTAGTATGTGTATCGGCGCCTGTGGATTGGCATCTTTAAATGCCAGTGCTTTTTCGTCTTCATAGACTATTTTTGAGGGTATCTTCTTCCCGGCAATCTTGCAAAACAAACAGTTCATATCTTTTCAACCACCTCCTATGTCATTCCCGCTCCCGTTCTCCGTAGCACTGCGAAGGATGGAACTGCGAAGGATGAATGTCCGGTCAGAGCGACTCTTTGATCGATTCGACTGAACTCCGACTCGCTTCGAGAATCATTCTTCTGTGCTACCCGTCATTGAACGGTTACTTTTTTTTAATAATTTATATTGGCTTTTTATTATAATAATATATATGGAACATTTCAGTATTGAAGAGCTTCAACAAAGTAAAAAATTTATTGACAACATCAGGTGGGATGTCACTCCAAAGATATTCTTTCAACCCAGACTGCCCGTGTCAGGGAAAAAAGCAGTCAATATTAACGGTAATATGTTCTATGTTGACATCGTATATAACAGGCCCACCCTGGTCATCATGAGAAATACATCATCCATGAGTAAAACAGTGGGGTATGTTGAAGATGTCCCTGAGAATTTATTAAAGGAGGCTATGAACTGCTTAGGGGAGGAATGTATTTCAGGCATGTATCCAATAACCAGGAAACTCGAGGAATGGCTTAAGAAAGAGCTGGGATTATTTTAACTATCCCGGCTGGTTTCACCTTTCCTGCCCGGGTTTAACTAAGTCCATTTACAAAATCCTTATAAGCCTGCGGGAGAGAAGTCAGTTTTATTCCCATCCCGTTTTTGAAATCTATATTTCCTGTCCTGGTTGCCCAAACTACTATGCCTGTAAGGTCTATTTTCTGGTGCTCGTCTAACTCAAGAACTATTTTTAAAGATGTTCCGGGGTTAAAGGCCTTTCTTGTTCTGATAAAAAGACCGGTAAGCGAAAAATTAGAAGACGTACCGAGATGGTCTACCTTTCCATCTGAAAAGGAAATATTCAATCGTTTAGTCCTGCGTGGCGGTGGGTTCCGTTTTTCCATGGTATATAATATTAATAAATCTTTTTTTTAATAGCAATAAAAAAATTGTACTGATAGTAACCATTCAGTGAAAGGTAGATTGTATATTTATAAAAAATGATTCCGGACAAGCCGGAATGACAAAAACCTTTATCATCCTTCTCTGTTGTCATTCCGGCTTGTCCGGAATCCCTCTTCTATGCCTCCCGCCATTTTTTGTTGCATCCTTCCCGGCACAGGTTGATTCTGATAACCACTTAAGATAATCTTCCTGCCCCTGAACAATGGGCAACGCTATAATCTCGGGTACGGTATAGCTGTGAATCCCCTTAACCTCTGCTGCCAGAGCATCAAAGAGCTTCTTTTTTGTTTTTACAATCAAAAGAATTTCTGTGTCATCCTCTATCTTACCCTGCCATCTGTAGATGGAACGTATATCCTTTATTACATTCACGCAGGCCGCAAGTCTTTTCTCTACAAGAGTTTTTGCAATTTTGACCGCCTCTTCCTCTTTGGGTGCAGTGATAAGGACTACTATTTCTTCTGCACTATTCATAATAATTTAGTTATTCGTTTCCGCCTCGGCGGATTCGCTGAGGCGAAATATATTAATCGTTACCAGTCTGCCGCCTGCCTGCCGGTAGGCAGGTTTGTAACAACCAATAACAGTTTTTTTACGTTGCAATTATACCATAGTTACCTGTCTGTTAGTTTGCCGTCTTTGAGTAGTAATTCTCTCCTGCCATTTTTATGAATTAATGTCACTGTTGGTTTGAAGAATACAAAATCCTGATGAAACGGGGTTGTTACCCTGCCTCCAAAGGTGCTGTTGTCTCCAAGTGCTATATGAATTGTTCCCAGTATTTTTTCAGATTCAAGGATATTGTCAGGCCTTGAGGCTTTATCATTTGTTCCTATACCCAGTTCTGCAATATTTGCATTTTCTGCCCTTTCTAAAAGTTTAGTTTTTAGATAATCAGCGTATTTCTCTTTGCCCCTTATCTTTTTCACCATGCCTTTTTTAATATAAAGAGTTATTGGTCTTTTCAGTTTGCGGATAGGTGCCCATTCAAGAACAAGTCTGCCATTTGCTGTTCCTTCAATTGGTGCCAGATAAACCTCCCCTGCCGGCAGGTTGCCTGAGGATCCCGGTGTTGTAATAATTCCTGTGTCTTCTCTTGCCTTCCGTCCCTTTTTGGAAAGGAAGAGGTATGTCCCGGCTGGGGTTTTTATCTCTATATTTTCACTTTTGTTTATTCTTTTGGCTATTTTTTTTGTTCTTTTGGCAAGGTTTTCCCAATTAACCCTCATTGCTCCTTTAAGCATTGGTTTATCAAAAAGCGGCATGCTTGCATACCGGGTACCACAAATTTCAGTAAGGAGACTTTTGAACCTTGTGTGTGTTGTTGAATAGTAAGAAAGAGCTATGACTGCGTTAACCGCCTGCTTTTTGAGTTTTTTTACTATCCTTTTTATCTCTCTTAATTGTTCCGGGTCTGCTTTTTTTGTTAATAATGGTTTTAAGAGTTTTTTTGACTTAAGGGTACTTACTGTGTTTTTTCCAAATGCAGTTACCCATAGCGATTCCGGCGGCTCAGCCCCGTGGCTGCCTGTTGGCTTGTACTCTGCATAGTTTATTTTTTTTGCATGCTCTTTTCCTGTTTCTGCAACAAGTTTTGCAATTTTTTTTAAATTTTTGTCAAAACTGTCTGTAAAGACAAGAACCTTTTCTTTTTTACTGATTTTAAGGTTTACTTTGTAAATGTCTGTTATTGTTTTTAAATGTGTGTGTTTTCTCATTTTTAGGATTAATTCCGGGTATAATTAAAAACCTATTTATTGTCAACCCAAAATAGAAATGTCCTGTTTTATGTTATTACCTCAGTGCAGTTGTTATTTCCGCTCCCGTTTTCCGTAGCATTGTAAAAGATGAATATCGGGAATTCAGTTTCTCTGTCGTCTGCTATTGAATAATTACTTATACCCTGAATTCTTTTTATCTTATTATTATTATTTATATAAAGACTTATAATAGTAGATAATAATAAAAGTGTATATGTTAATTGGACAGTAAAAGCAGGGAATAATAAATAAAAAGATATTGTGAATACATCGTTAAGGAAACTATATACTATCTTGACAAACAGTAACTGAAATGATACGCTTTTAACCAGCTAATGTCTTTATTTAAAAAAGATTTTTACTTCCTGCTTAAAACTATCTGTATACAAAAAAATTAGATTTATATCCGACAAACAACAAAAAAATGCTTAAAAGATATCTCTTAGCTCCAGGACCTACGCCTGTTCCTCCTGAAATATTGACAGCTATGTCAATGCCGGTTATACACCATAGATCCACAGATTTTGTACCGGTACTCGAATCTGTAAAAAAAGGGCTTAAGTGGCTGTATCAAACAGAGAATGATGTATTAATCCTTTGTTGTACAGGCACAGGTGGCATGGTAGGCTCTGTGAATAACTTTTTCAGCTCCGGGGATAAAGTGTTGGTAATTAACAGTGGTAAATTTGGCGAGCGCTGGATAGAGATATGCCGGGCATACGGACTTCAGGCACAGGAAATAGAAGTTAAATGGGGATACACAGTAAAACCTGAAAAGGTAGAAGATGCCCTTAACAAAGATCCAGAAATAAAAGGGGTTTTTGTCCAGGCAACAGAAACCTCTACAGGGGTATATCATGATATTAAGGCCTTGGGTAACGTAGTGAATAAAAGAGATAATACCCTTTTTATAGTTGACGCAATCTCTGCGCTGGCAGCCCATGACCTCAGAACAGACGAATGGGGCGTTGATATCATGGTTGGAGGCTCACAAAAGGGATTAATGCTTCCACCGGGCCTTTCTTTTGTAAGTGTAAGTCAAAAAGCATGGAATAAGTCGGAAAAGGCCAAGTCACCAAGGTTCTATTTCAACTTTAAAAAAGAAAGAGAGGCACAGGCAAAGAACCAGACTAATTTTACTTCTGCTGTAACGCTTATAATAGGACTTAACGAGAGCCTTAAAATGATGCAGAAAGAAGGACTCGGCAATATGTTTAAAAGGCACGAAAGGCTTGCCAACGCTACAAGACAGGCAGTGACAGCCCTGGAGCTGGAGCTTTATTCAAAAGAATCACCTTCAAACAGTGTTACAGCAATACTTGCGCCAGAGGGATTAGACGGGCAGGAGATATACAAAAAACTCAGAGACGGATACGGCATAACTGCGGCAGGAGGCCAGGGCCGGGCAAGAGGTAAAATTTTCAGAATAGCCCATCTGGGCTATTCTGATACCTTTGATATTATCATTGCAGTTGCAGGCATTGAAATGGTACTGGCCGGTATGGGATATCCTGTAAAACTGGGGATTGGCGTTGCTGCTGCTGAAAAGCACCTTTTAACATAACATAACAATGAAAATTCTTGTAAGTGACAACTTATCCGAAAAGGGCATAAATATACTTAAAAAAGCTGGTCTTGAGGTAGATGTAAAAACAAGCCTCAGCGAAGAAGAGCTTAAGAAGGAAATAAAAAAGTACGATGCCCTTATTGTAAGAAGCGCCACAAAAGTAACAGCTGATATTATAGAGTCTGCTGACAATCTCAAAGCCATAGGAAGGGCTGGCTCAGGACTTGATAATATTGATAAAATTGCTGCTACCAAGAAAGGCATAGTGGTTATGAATACCCCCGGGGGCAATACAATAACTACGGCTGAACATACCATTGCATTGCTCCTTTCAATGGCAAGGCAGATACCGCAGGCAACAGCTTCAATGAAACAGGGAAAGTGGGAAAAAAAGAAGCTGACAGGTGTTGAGTTATACAATAAAATTCTTGGAGTTATAGGACTTGGCAATATCGGCGCCCACGTTGCAAAGATGGCACAGGGCATGGGAATGAATGTTGTAACCCATGATCCTTTTCTGAGCGAAGAAAAGGCAAAGGAGTTAGGGGTAAAGACTGTAGAGCTCAATGAGCTGATAAAAAAGTCAGATTTTATTACAGTTCATACCCCCCTGACCAATGAGACAAAGGCGCTGATAAATAAAGAAAGCATAGCAATGATGAAACAGGGTGTCAGGCTGATAAATTCTGCACGGGGCGGCATTGTAGATGAAAAGGCGCTTTGTGAGGCGCTTAAATCAGGTAAAGTCGCAGCAGCAGCGCTTGATGTCTTTGAAAAAGAACCTCCGGCAGACTGCCTGTTTCTCGAGTTTGATAATGTAGTTTTAACGCCTCATCTGGGTGCAGCGACAGAAGAGGCGCAGGAGAATGTGGCAATCGCTGTGGCTGAGCAGATTGCTGACTATCTTTTGAACGGGACAATAAAAAATGCAATTAATTTCCCTTCTGTGTCAGCAGATGTACTGCCGGGCCTCCAGCCGTATATAAATCTTGCGGAAAGGCTTGGCAGTTTTCTATCACAGCAATTTGACGGCGGCATAGATAAAGCTGTTATTGAATTCAGAGGCGGAGTTACAGAGCTTGTTCTTGAACCGATAACAGTGGCAGCACTGAAAGGCATTCTGACACCAATACTTCAGGAGACAGTGAATTTTATTAATGCCCCGTTGATTGCAAAAGAAAGGGGCATTCAGGTTAAAGAGATTACTACATCTGATGCCGGTGACTATCACAGCATGCTGGTTATCAAGATAAAGGCAGGCTCCAGGGAAAGCAGGGTTGCCGGAATATTGCACGGCAAAAAAGAACCTCGCATAATAGCAATAGACGGCTTTGCAGTAGAGGTTGTTCCTGCAGGCAATATGCTCGTGATTGGAAATAAGGACGAGCCGGGAGTAATAGGCAGTATAGGCACATTACTTGGAAAGAATAAAATAAATATTGCAAGGATGCAGTTTGGAAGGGAGAAACCGGGAGGCAAAGCTATATCAGTTGTGAGTGTTGATATCCCTGTGTCTAAGGAGATTATATCCGGAATAAAGAAACTTCCCAATGTGCTTTCAGTAAAGCAGATAAGCATGTCTTGATAAAACTGCAGAATTACAATAACCAGATTCCGGTTATTCAATATTCAGATTAATAAAAAAAAACTGCTGCTTGTTATCACAAATACTAAAAATTCGGGAGTTGAATGATGGCTAATATTGTTGTTGTAGGCGCCCAGTGGGGCGATGAGGGAAAAGGAAAGATTGTTGACCTCCTTACTGAGAATTCAGCGGTCATAGCAAGATATCAGGGAGGTCACAATGCCGGTCACACAGTAGTTATAAAAAACAGGAAATTCATTCTGCATCTCATCCCGTCAGGAATACTGCATAAAGGCAAAACCTGTATTGTAGGCAATGGTGTTGTAATTGACCCGGGTGCGCTCATTGAAGAAATCAAGGGACTTAAGCGCAGGGGGATTCCGGTGGGCAGGAACCTTTTTATCAGCGATAATGCCCATGTCATTATGCCTTATCACGTTGCACTTGAGAATGAAAGCGAGAAGGCCAGGGGATCGAGACAGATAGGAACAACAAAGAGGGGCATTGGCCCGGCATATGTTGATAAAATGTCGAGGGCGGGGATAAGGGTAGTGGATTTAATGGATGGCAGGGCATTTAAGGAAAAATTAAAATCAAATCTTTCGTGTGCAAACTATCTTCTTGAGAATCTGTATAAAACAAAAAGAATAAGCATTGGCAAGGTCTATGCTGAATATATGAAATATGCCGAATACCTTGCCCCTTTTGTCACAGATACAGGTGTACTCATAAACAGATTTATCGATAAGGGCAAAAGCATCCTTTTTGAGGGTGCTCAGGGCACACTGCTTGATGTTGACCACGGGACTTACCCTTTTGTCACATCTTCAAGTGCTTCTGCAGGCGGTGTGTGCACGGGACTTGGAGTATCTCCCGACAAAATAGACGGAGTTTTAGGAGTAGTGAAGGCATATGCAACACGGGTTGGCAGCGGGCCGTTTCCAACTGAATTAAAAGACGGTCTCGGCAGGCTTCTGCGCTTAAGGGGCGGTGAATATGGGGCTACAACAGGAAGGCCCAGAAGATGCGGCTGGCTGGATGCGGTTGGTTTAAGGCATGCGATGAGGATAAACGGGTTCAGCGGAATCGCCCTGACAAAACTTGATGTGCTTGATGGACTCGAAAAGATAAAAGTATGTGTCGCCTACAGGTATGAAGACCCGTATAAAGAATGCAGCTGCCCGCCTCGCGGCGCGGCAAGCAGTAAAAAAGGAATGAGCTGCAGGTTTACTGATATACCGCACAATATCAGAATTATGCAGGGATGCAAGCCGGTTTATAAGGAATTTGACGGCTGGGACAAGAGCACGCAGGGAATAAAAAAGCTGAAAGATCTTCCCAGGCAGGCAAGGGCATATATCGATTATATTGAGGGCCTGCTTAATGTAAAGGTGGATTTAATCTCTACAGGAGAAAAGAGAGACGAGGTTATTGTTTTAAGAAATCCGTTTAAAGGCAATAAAAAAGGCAGATAAGGGTCCCCCTTCTTTCCCCCTTCCTTGTTTCCACAAGGAAACACGGGGGACTTTGTTTTCACCTGCTGCCACGTCTTGCGACGTGAGTCGCAGAGGCAAGCAAAGAAAACAGGGCGACGTGGTCAGGGGAATAGTATTTAGATCCTTTTTATTCCCGAAATGGCGCTGAACACTAAAAGCAAATGCTTTTAGTGAATTGTCTATAATTGCTGGGGCACTTTTACCCGCCTTGAAGTGTGGCGGGCCCGCCCGCATACCCCTGGGTCGATTCGCCCAAAGAAATTTGTGGGGTTGCGCACCCCACACCCGCGGTTCTTTTTTGCGTGGCCAAAAAAAACCAAAAAAGGCCACCCGTGATTATTTTTATACGGCCTGCTTCACGCCTGTTCGCTAAACTCTATAAACTCCCCCCCCCGCTTTGATTCGCAAATCGAAGCAGTGGGGGTCAAACAGTATAGAGTTTTTAACCCTCACAGTCGCTCACAGACCTAAAATAATCAATGGGTAACACTACTGCGTTACTGCTCTATTGCGCTTTTTTCGCTCTACATTGAGGTTTCCGTAGGGGAACATTAATCTCTAATGGGAGCCAGAGAACGCTGGTGACGTCAAGTAAATCAAATAGTGCGCTTACAATTACCGTACAGGCAACTCTTAACTTGTGCAATTTACGATTTAATTTTTTTATAATCTGCTAATCTTTCTTTTGCTTAACTCTTTTTGTTACACTAATCATTGCCTGAAAGAGTTTTTAGTTGTGTTTTTTAGTCTACTTTAAAATTTTTGGGCCGCTAGCTCAGTTGGTAGAGCATCGCCCTTTTAAGGCGGGTGTGCTGGGTTCGAACCCCAGGCGGCTCACCATTTAAATGCAGTTGTCAGTCGTTAGTAAAAATCGGGATGTGCTTTTACTGTTAACTGTCGTTAATGTCCCCATCGTCTAGTCTGGCCTAGGACACCGCCCTTTCACGGCGGTAACAGGGGTTCAAATCCCCTTGGGGACACCAATGGTTTTTACAAGGGGCTGTAAAACGCAGTCCCTTTTAATATTCCTTACAGAAATATGAATGTAAGGATTCATTTATTATTATATTCGTTCACCCTTGGCTCACTATTTATTCGGTGACCCCTAAGGTAGGAAACAATGGACTCTATGGAAATGCTTAAAAATCAACAGATTAAGGGAGACCAGCCACCAATTATGGAGGTTGAACCTCCATAATTTAAATCAATCCCACCTACGAGGTGGGATCAGGTAGGATTATGAGTAACACCTCCCCGAGAGAAAAAATGCAGTTTTTTTGTTTTGCCAAGGTATATATATGAAAAGTAACACGCTCAAATCTTCAGAATTAAGTAATGTCAAAATTGATGATTACGGGTTGAAATAAACAATTAAAATCAGACGTTGATATGTGTAAAAGGAGGCGCCGGCTTTGCAAAGAGGAATCCCTGCCCAAGGCTTACCCCTATTTGTTTTAATGAGCCTAACTCTTCTTTTGTCTCGATTCCCTCAGCAATTACAAGAGAATTCATTCGTTTTGAAAGACCCATAATAGCTTTAATCAATTCCTGTTTTAGCATATTCTTATCAATTCCTCGTATGATAGAAATATCAAGTTTTATATACTGAGGTTTTAACTCAACAATGGTCTCAAGACTTGAATAACCTGCCCCCATGTCATCAACAGCAATTGAAAAGCCAATGTCAGAATAATATTTTATTGCTTTTCTGAAGAGGTCGAAATTTTCAATCGCCTCTCTCTCTGTAATTTCAAGGACAATATTACGAGGATTAAGTTTTAAATCTTCAAGAAGAATTTTTAGGTAATTATCTCTGAATTCAGGATCCAATACTACGGATGGCAAACAGTTCAAAAAAAGTTTATGCTGCAAACTGATTCCGTTTGCATTTTTTAGTGCCATTTTCCGGCAAAGTCTATCAAGTTCGAAAAGCATTTCTGTTTCTTCAGCTATATCGAAAATTATATAAGGACTTTCGTATTCTGTTCCCTCGGGTCCACGCGTGAGCGCCTCATATCCCATAATTTCATTCTTTGTCAAATCAACAATTGGCTGAAAAAATGTTCTGATACTTTCCTTTAATATCAATTCCTGAAGCTTTTCTTTGTTTCTCATCTTTTTCTTAAATTCCTGATATGTGGACATGAGCTTGGCATCATCAATTAACTTACTAATGAGTCTTTCTTCTCTGATTAGAGGATTATATAAAATAACAGCGTAACCAATTACTATATTTGGACTTCCTCTCAGATAATGGAATGCAAATTTTGCAATGGAGTTGTTTAGATAATCGGTAATCCTATCGCAGAGACTTTCGAGATCTGTAGACTGAAAATTTTTATCCTCTCTTTTCTTTGCCAGAAATATAATAAATTCGCTCCCCCCTTTTTCATGAGATACAATTATGTCATCTTTCCTGATTTCTCTTCCTTTCATATTTAAAAGTAAATTATGAATGTTTTTCAGGATATCCAAGTAAATTTTCTTGCCGAAATATCGTTCAATACGGTTAATCCGTGAACAGTTGATATATAAAACAGCAAGAGAGAGATTGTTAATGAGACTAGGGCATATTTTTTCAATTATATCCTGATATGCAGGAATTACCTTCTGTTTTTCAAGTTGCTTTTTCATATCATTAAACGTGTATTCTTTTATGAAACCTTTTCTCCATGTAGAAATTTCCGCTATCTCTTAAATAAAAAAACGCCACTACCTGATTGGTGATGGCGTTTACCCTTTACTACTTCGGCAACCTTGCTATCCATTTCAGGACCAATGGTTTTGCGCCCTACCTTCCCAGATAGTTTGCTCTTATCGGTAGTAGTTCTATATTTCCTATTATTTATATTATATAATATCTAATAAGAAATGTTGTGATTATGATCACATTTTTTTTTAAATTATTGACAGCATTTTATTGATAACAGAAAAAAATACCCGCAGTATAATATTTTCCGGACACGTTTTCACATTGCCCTTTTTTGTGTCTTTGTTCCTGTATTTATATACATCACCCCGGGATGGATGGAGGGGTAGGGTACCCCATACTGTGACCAAATTGTGACAGAATATTGCTAAACGTCAGGGGAAATACGGAATTAGAAAGAAAATCCTCATCTGTGCGCCTGAGGAGTGTTAGGGAATCAATCCCACCTCGTAGGTGGGATTAGGTGAAATAAAAAAGAGGGCAACTTTTATTCATATCCAATACTTTTATCAGAAAACAGTACAGGCTTGTGCACTATCATCCGGTTTCTTCCTTCGGTTTTTGCCTTATAAAGTGCGGTGTCAGCAAGCTTGATAGCCTTTTCGATTGTATCTGCATCCTTGGGATAGCTCGCTATGCCACCGCTTATTGAAAGAAACCCTAAAGGCTGTTTGCCGCCATGGGGGAATGTATGATTGGCTATTGTACCCTTGATACGTTCGGCATAAACAAGGGCATCTTCTTTAGTAGACCCGGGCAGCATAATAATGAATTCTTCGCCGCCATACCGTGCAATAATAGTGCCTTTACGAGATGATTTTGTTAGCAGATCACTAAATTCCTTTAAGAGACGGTCGCCTTCCTGGTGCCCGTTCGTGTCATTATAATGCTTGAAATTATCGATATCAAACAGGCAAACTGATATGGGCAGGTCTTCCTTTAAGGATTGTTCTGCATACCTCAACGTCATGTAGAAAAAATAACGCCGGTTGTAAAGTCCGGTCAAAGGGTCTGTAATAGAGTCATCTTTCCATTCTTTCAGATATGACTGGTTAATCAGAACAACACTTGCAATATCAGCAATCATTTTCAAAAGATTGCGATCATTGCCGGTAGGTTTTTTAATCTCTCCTATTCCGATAACACCAAGCAGTTTGTTTTTAAAATGAATCGGAGCTGTCATCAAAAGTTTCTCTTCTGTTTTCCCCTGGTCTGTTAACCCGATGCCCTTATAACTATGTCCTTTTACTTTTATAATACCGTCTTTGCCGGCCTTGCCGACCATTCCTTCTCCAAGTACGTATGAGACCTGTTCCCCTGTGCCTTTCCCAAGCTGATTTGTTTTCTTAAGAATGTTTTTTTCTGTGTCAAAAACATAAAATTCAATTGTATCAGTATTGATAATATCCTTAACCAGAAGAATAACAGTTGATGTTAAATCATCGAAACTGAGTGAAGAATAGAGCTGCTTAACAACATCAGTGAGCTTTTGAGTAAAATTGAAATAACGGGCATTAAGCTCGTTTAAATTATTAATTTGCGCATTAAGCGTGCTTAGCTTATTATCCAGATAAGCAGTATCTCTGGAGTAGGCAGGAATATTTTTGTTTATTGCTTTCTGCTCTTTTTGGATTTTGCTGTGCTCTATTCCTTTGCCTATCCGGTAAGCGATAATTATTATGATACCTGCTGCCAGGAATATAAAAATTTTTATTATGTATTCTAAGTTTTCCATGAATAATCTAATCTAATGCCGTTACATTTACATATTACTTTGCAGTAACTTTTTAATCAACAATGTTTATTATGAGATGTGAAGTCCCCTCCCGACACCTTGTTTGACTAAAGGCGTTTTTTCATGAAATGGTTAGAACTTATTTAATTATTCTGAAGGGACTGAAAATCCATTGAAATTGAACTAAATTAAGGAATTTAAGTATATAATAGTGTGAAGTGCGGGCAGGAGAAGTCTGAACCGGCTTTCAGATTTTATTTTTAACTGCTACTTTTTTAAAAAAACCGGCTAATGCATTTTAAAAAATGGTGAAAGAATCTAAAGTCACTGTTTCCAGGGACTATCTTAAGAATTTAGAGAGAAAAGTGGAAGACCTGAAGACCCTTATAGAGGTTTCCACCATTATATCCTCAACCCTTGATTTTAGCGACCTTATAACCCTTGTCATGGAAAAGACCAAGCAGGTAATGGATGCAGAGGCGTGTTCGATCCTTCTTTACAATAGTGATACAAACAGGCTTGAATTTGAGGTTGCCCTGTGTAAAGAGGAGACAACATCAGAGAAATTAATGGAAAAGATCACCCTTGAGATGGGCCAGGGCATTGCCGGCTGGGTTGCAGAGAACCTGAAGCCTTTGGTTATAGAGAACGCAAAAGAAGACAAGCGGTTTTATGGAAAGGCAGATGAAGTGACAGGATGTACAACAAGAAGCCTGATAGCTGCCCCGCTTATCGGCAGGTCCGGTCTTATTGGTGTGGCAGAGATACTTAATCCAGAGCACAAGGATTGCTTTGACAGTTATGACGCAGAAATATTTCAGACCCACTGCAGGCATATTGCCATTGCCATTGAAAATGCACGCTTTCACAAGTTATCCATTGAAAGGGAGATGCTCAGGCATGAGCTTGAGATTGCCTCTGCAGTACAGAGGAGTTTTCTTCCTGAATCTCCAATTTTCAAAAAAGGCAATATAGTAGTATCAGCATTGAACATCTCAGCTGCAAAGGTGGGGGGTGACATCTATGATTTTGTAGAGCCTGTTGACGGCAAGGTGGGAGTCCTGATAGGCGATGTCTCTGGCAAAGGTGTGTCTGCTGCGCTGTATATGGCAAAGATTATCAGTGAGTTCAGATATATTGCGCATATGACAGACTCAACCGGGGTTATTTTTAAACGTTTGAATTCCCAGCTTTCCAATGCACCGAGGGGCATGTTTCTCACTGCCGTGTACATAATAGTGGATATTATTACAGGAGCCCTGCACTTGTCTGTAGCCGGCCATCCTCCATTTTTGTGGCTGACCAATGGACAAGCAAAGGTAATGGATGTCCCGTCCGGCCCTCCGCTTGGAATCCTGCCCGTAGACTATCCGGAAACTGCCATTTCTCTTAAAAAGGGCGACAGGCTGATTTTACTGACTGACGGGGCGTTTGATGCGAAAAACAAGGAAGGGGAGAGGATTGGATTTGACAGGCTTGTTGAATTTATAAAGAGTCATCTGGATGAGGAAGAGCTTATTCAGAAGATTGTTGATTATGTAAATAATTTTTCAAAGGACACTGAAAGGGCTGATGACCTGACCCTGGTTGAGGTCAGAATGGCTTAAAGGCGCGTTAACATGAAAAATTCTGCAGTTCTCATAATACCCTCGCATCCTAAGTTTCTCTCGGTGCTAAGGGGCTTAACAGCCGCTATGGGGGAACTGTTCGGTATGACAACTGTGGAGATAGAAGATGTAAAACTTGCAGTTGATGAGGCGTGTTCAAACGTAATAAAGCACGCATACAGTGGAGATACAGACAAGAGGATAACAGTTAAATTCAGGATTGCAAAAGACAGGTTTGAGGTAATTATGGAGGATACCGGGCTTAAAACACATCCGGAATTCATAAAGGGCAGAAACCTTGAAGATGTAAGGCCGGGCGGGCTAGGCATACACCTCATCAGGAGGGCTTTTGATGTCTTTGCATTTGATGAGAAAAAGAAAAAAGGCAACAGGCTAACATTAATAAGACATAAAAAAAACGTAAAAAATAACAATGAACATTGAAATAACAGACCATAAAGGCAATAAGGTAATTGCAGTTTCAGGGGACATAGATATGTATTCTTCTCCCGCGCTGAGAAAGGAATTACTGAGTCTTATAGACAAAAAGACTGCAAACCTGCTTGTTGATTTAAGCAGGGTCTCTTATATTGACAGTTCAGGGATTGCAACTTTTGTGGAAGGACTTAAGATGATAAAGGCAGGCGGATACGGCGGAAGACTGAAATTAATTGGTATGCCCGAGGGAATTATGGAGATATTCAGGTTTTCCAAGCTGGATAATATCTTTGAGATATACGGGAATGTTGATGATGCCATCAATAGCTGAAAACTTCTTTGGTTTCATAGGAAGAAAGACCCTGTTACTCCTGAAGGATTTAAATTACGCGTCTATACTGATAAACGATACTTTTTACTGGGCGTTTATCTCTCCATTTAAAGGCAAGGCAATAAGGGTCAGGGTGACAATATCTGAAATAGTAAAGGTAGGTTATAATTCTGTCCCTATTGTAACTGTTATCTCACTCTTTATTGGAATAATCCTTGCGCTGCAGGCGGCCTATCAGTTAAAGAAGGTGGGGGCATTAATATATGTAGCAGACCTTGTGGGCGTTTCCTTAACAAGGGAGCTTGCCCCGATACTCACGGCAATCATAGTAGCCGGAAGAAGCGGTTCTGCATTTGCCGCCGAGATTGGCTCGATGAAGGCTGCTGAGGAGGTTGATGCGCTCGTAACCATGGGAATTAATCCGGTTAGATTCCTTGTAGTGCCAAAGCTGATAGCCCTGTTGATTATGCTACCTGCCCTTACGGTCCTTGCAGATTTTATAGGCATTTTAGGCGGTTTTCTGCTTGCAGTAACAGAACTTGAAATCCATCCGTATAATTATTTCCAGCAGACTCTGAATGCACTTGTCATGAACGATATAGTTACAGGGCTTATAAAGGCCATGGCTTTCAGTGTTATTATAACAATAGTTGGCGCATATCACGGCTTCAGGGTAGAGGGAGGGGCAGAAGAGGTCGGCAGGCGGACTACTGCATCGGTTGTCACATCAATTTTTCTGGTGATTGTCTTTGATCTTTTCTTTACAACCATGTTTTACTTTTTTACTTAAAAATGGAAAAGGCAATAGAAATTACAGGCCTTGTGACCCATTACGGGGAAATAGAAATCCTTAAGAACATATCCTTTTCCATATCAAGGGGAATGACAACAGTGATACTCGGGGGAAGCGGATGCGGTAAAAGCACCCTGCTTAAACACCTTATCGGACTGTTAAAGCCGACGGGAGGAAGCATTATAATGAACGGGCAAGACATAACGGCAATGAAAGAGGGCGAACTGGATAAAGTCAGAAAAAGGATGGGTGTTTTATTTCAGGGGTCAGCCCTGCTTAATTCCATGACACTTGCAGACAATGTTGCCCTGCCTATGAGGGAGCATACGAAATTAGAGGATTCCACCATGCAGATTATGGTCCGCATGAAGCTGGAGCTTGTAGGACTTTCCGGGTTTGAGGAATACTATCCGTCCCAGCTTTCAGGCGGCATGAAAAAGAGAGCTGGCATTGCAAGGGCAATGGCGCTGGATCCCGAGTTCCTTTTCTTTGATGAACCCTCTGCAGGACTTGACCCGGTAACAGCTGCAGGCATTGACGAGCTTATACTAAAACTTAAAAAAGCATTTAAAATGACCTTTGTTGTTGTAACACATGAGCTCCCAAGTATCTTTACAATTGCAGATTATGTGATTATGCTTGATTTTGGCGAGGTAATCTTCTCCGGCACGCTTGATGAATTAAGGGCCTCTGATAACCAGAGGGTGCGGATGTTTCTTGAAAGAAAGCCTGAGAAAGAAGTATATTCGCCGGAGGACTATTTCAGGATTATTGCAGGGGATTAATCATGGAGGGCAGATGGCATATTTAAAAGAGGAGATTAAGGCAGGGATAGTAATTTTTGCTTCACTTGTTGTCCTGAGCGGATTTACAATCCTGATTGGCGGCAGCCAGCTTTTTAAGGAATTTGACGTCTATTATGTAAAAGTAATGAATGCGGCAGGTCTTGAGTCGGGTTCACAGGTTAAACTTGGCGGCGTGAGAGTCGGAAGGGTCCTGAGCATAGAGGCGCCGGACAGCGCGGGTGAACCTGTAATCATTACAATAGGCTTAAAGAGCGGAACTGCAATTTATAAAGGGACCAAGGCAGTTATTACTCAAATTGGCTTTGTAGGTGATATCTATCTTCTGCTTGCTGTAGATGATGCAAAAGATGAAAAGTTCAGAGTTGAAGACACTATTCCTTCAGTTGAGGGTATTGATTTTGGAATCCTCATGGCAAAGGTTGGTAATATTTCTGAATCTCTGGATGATTTAATCAATAATATAGAGATGCTCTTTAGTCAGAGCAACATAAAAAATATTGAAAAACTTGTTAAAGAAATAAACATTGTCCTTAATGAAATCGGGGAACTTGTAAAAGACACCAAGGGTGAAATCTCAAGTCTGATAACAAAGGCAGGTGAAGACCTTGAGAAGGCAGGTGACATGATTAAGGCCATGGAGGAGACAGCAAAAACAGTTGGACGTACATCGGAAACCGTAGAGGGGGCTGTTGACCTGCAGTCACAGAACATCTCTAACCTGATTGTTACACTGCAGGAAACCACTGAGGACCTGCAGGAAGTTTTACAGGAGATAAAGAATAAACCATGGAGCCTTATTTACAAAGGGAGAAAAAGCAGGGATGAGTAGAATAAAGAGGGTTCTGATTTATTTTTCTGTCCTGTTGCTTGCGGCATGCACTATGCCTGAAACACGGATGTATACCCTGCATGTACCTGTCCCGGGAGAGGCTGAAAATCCAAAGACTAATGCATCTATTGTTGTACAAATAAATTCTGAGCGTTATCTTAAACAGCCCTACATAGCACACAGAAAATCACCCTATCAGCTTAAGATATCAAGGTATTCAAGGTGGGAGCTGCCGCCGGGCAGGATGGTAAGAAGGGAATTTAAAAATGCTCTCTTATCAACCGGCCTGTTTAAAGAGGTCAGGACAGCCAATGTCATGCTAAAGGGTTTTTACTCTCTCAGGATAGACCTTAAGAGATTTGAGAGACTTGATGATAAAGAAGGTTTATCCGGTATACTTGTCTTTGACGCTGTCCTTCTGTCCCCTGATGGTTCGGAGCTGTACCAGGGGACTATATCAAAAAAGGCAGGGCTTCTTGACAACAAGGACTTCTCAGGTCTTGCAGAGGGGTTAAGCAATGCCCTGCAGCAGGGGATAGCTGAGGTGAGCGGTCACGTAGTCAATATCATTCATCAGCATCACAATAAATAATTTCCTTTTGCCCTTTGTGTTAAAGATAGTCTTAAAATTTAACTTATACCCACAGCCTACAATGTCATTCCCGCTTGTCGGGAATCCTTTTTAACAAGGGGATATCATATTGGATAAACGCTTTGCAGTATATATTATGGCTAATGCCAGGCCAACTCTTTATACTGGAATAACAAACAACCTCATAAAAAGAGTCTATGAACATAAAAACAATCTGAACCCACGCAGTTTTACAGCAAAATATAACCTCCACAGACTTGTATACTACGAGTTATGTGACAATAGCTTCAGTTCTATAATCAGGGAAAAGCAGATAAAAAATATGAACAGACAGGGGAAGATAGAACTTATCAGACAAAGCAATCCTGCATTTAGGGATTTATACGAAGATATTGCAGGAACGATTCCGGACAAGCCGGAATGACAAACTGATTAGGTGTTTTCAACCTGATGGATACCCTGAAAAAACGCTCACCTGGCATGAAAAAGGCACTCAGCTTCACCATCATCATTTTAATCCTTTTAATCTTCCTTGTTGTTGTTTTCTCCTTTTTTCTGAAGAGTCCTTCATTTCCGAAACTTGTCGAATATATTATCAAGACAAGTATACAGAGGCCTGTTGAAATAGGTTCTTTAAGTTTTACAAATGGACGGGAACTTATTATAAGAGACCTTGTTATAAAGGAAACAGGGGAGAAAGAAGGGGCTCTTATCAGTTTGCCGTACCTGAAGATAGGGTTCAGTCTTTCAGGACTTTTAAGAGGGCGTGTTCATGAGGTTATTGTAAAAAAACCGAAATTCTTTTTAGACATGAAGATAAAAAGAGGGCCTGCATCAGGCGTGGGCAGGCTGTCTTTACCGTTCAGGCTTAAAAAGGGGTCTCTGACTGATGGCAAGGTTGTACTTAAGAATGAAACGGGCACATTTTTCCATATTAATTCTGTAAACATCCTGTTTGAAGAAGCAGACCGCAGAAAATATTCAGCGATACAAGGAACAGCCTTTATCCCTGAGTGGGATTCAAAAATTTCAGTAGATTCAAGTGGTGCATATTCATTTAAAACTGACGGAATTGAAATAGAATCTTTCATAGCACAGGTTTCCGGATTGGGGTCTTTGACCCTGCGGGGGGCTATCAACAGGGTGTCCTCTGCAAACCCGGACTTTGACCTGAAGGCAGAGGCAAAAGAAATTTCCCTGCATAAGATTAAAAGGTTAATTGGCGGGTCAGCTTATACCTTGCTTGATTCCATAGATATAAACGGGAATGGAAGAGCAGACATTTCTGTTACAGGGGATTTCAAATCCCCGGAGATTAAAGGCTCCGTTTATGTAAAAGGCAGGAGCCTGAAAGTGGATACAGTAGAGCTTAAAACATTTGAGGCAGGATTGCCCTTGCTTGAGTACAGCAGGTCAAAAGGGCTTTCAGGGAGTTTTAATCTCAGCGCCGGCAGTGCGGTTATCTATAGAAACGGAAAGAAATACCTTAGAGAAGAAAGAGTCTCTCTTAAAGGTGCGCTGGAGGGCAGTGCTGATGGCCGCCTGTTTCAGTTAAAAGATATTTTACTGGAATCCGGGTCCATTAAAGGTGTTACGGGCAGTGTCACTGTGGCCCTGAGCAAACCAATAATTATTAATACCTCTGTTGAGATGAAGGGTATTGACATAGGGAATATATGGGCAGAGTTAAACGATAAATTCAAAAAAAGCAGGGGGTACACTGTTAAGGGAGAAAGTGAAATTATATCCGCCTTTAAGATAACAGTGCCTGAAAATGAATCTCCAAAGGTAACCGGAAAGGCAGATATACGCATTACTGACGGAGGCTTTTCTTCGCGTGATGCAACAACAATTGGTGAAGGCATAGACCTGCGGGTATCAGTAAGCATAAAGTCCTCTTTGCCTCCTGGTTCTGCAGAATTTACAGTAAATGCTCAGGCTTCCGGTTTTGAGATTTTGATAGGCAGGTTTTACGGTGATTTCAGGGACAAAGCCCTGAAGTTATCAGCAAAAGGCCGCTATACAGGGGCTGATGATACTCTGAATGTGTCTTTTTCAAAACTGGATCTGGCTGATATGGGTCACATGTATATTTCAGGTAAAGCATCAGGACTTAAAGAAACACCAGGCTTTAATGCAGAGATTAGTCTTACAGAAATCTCTAACAGCAGGGCCTATAATTTTTTTATTCGGGAAACATTTAAGCTGCAGTATCCGTTTCTTTCTCAGCTTGAAATAGGCGGGATAACATCTTTGAAACTGTTTTTGGATGGAACCGCTGACAGGTTTAATGTGCGTGGAAATATCAAGGTCAGGGATATGGATATCGTGAATAAAAATTCAGGCCTGGCAGTAAAGGGAATACAGATTGCTCTGCCGGTTGATGCATCATATCCGGAGGTATCCGGTTTCCGGGAGAAAGCGCATTTTGGCTCTTTCCGAATCAAGGATATCTCATGGAAAGAATTTAATTTAAAAAACATGGAATTTTTTCCTTTAATCCGGCAGAATGCCCTTGTTTTCAAAGAGCATATCAACATACCGGTCTTTGGCGGCAATGTCATACTCAAAGATGTTGTCTACAAAGACCTTTTAAGCCCGCAAAGAAAACTTACCCTGTCAATAGCCCTGGATAGTATTGACCTTGCTCAAATAAGCAATGCATTGAATATCCCCGGATTTAACGGACATCTTTCCGGCGTTATCCCTCATGCAAGCATTGTTAACAGCACTCTGCTTACTGACGGTGAAATCAGCATGAGGCTGTTTGGAGGGGAAATGAAGGTGAGGGATTTCTCAGTGAACAATGTTTTCGGCCCTGTCCCTGCTCTTAAGGCCTCTTTTGAGATTGAGGCTATTGACCTTAGCAAACTGACAGAGACCTTTGAATTCGGTCATATTTCAGGGATACTTCAGGGCTATGTTAATAATTTTGTTGTTACAAACGGACAGGCTGAGAGCTTTGACGCCTTAATAGAGACTGTGAAGATTAAAGGAATCAGTCAGCGGATAAGCGTTGAGGCAATTAAGAAAATATCTATTCTCAGTTCAGGTTCTTCTGTCTCTGCTCTGAACACAGGGATTTACCGGTTTTTCAAAGAATACAGGTATGAAAAAATAGGATTCAAGGGTTCACTGAGAAACGATAATTTTCTCCTTTTAGGCACTGAGACCGAGGGGAACAGGCATTATATTATAAAGGGAGGGCTGCTTCCCCCGAAAGTTGAGGTTATAAGTTATACCCAGAATATATCGTTTCAGGAAATGGTAAAGAGGCTGAAGAGGATAAAATCACTGGAGAAAAAGACAGAGTGAACGTTTACCCCGTTAGAAGGGCGAAGGTCTTCTAACGGGGTAAACATGGTAATCATTCAGTGACGGGTGGCATAGAAGAGGGATTCCGGACAAGCCGGAATGACAACAGGGAAGGATGATCAAGGTTTTTTTTCATTCCTGCCTGTCGGGTCGGAGCGACTCTTCGCGGATCATTCTTTTAAAATGGGAAAGATTCCGGTCCCCGATAATGTCGGGATCCCGATTTATCGGGGAATGACACAGCAAAAAATGTACAGAAATCTTAGAAACAGTACACTAGAATGTATTCAGTTTTTTTGTGAATAAGACTTGATATTCTTTTTTTATAAACCTATTATATAGTCAATATGAGTATTGATATTTTAAGGAGGCAGACATTATGAAAACATTGGCAAAGAAAACAGGCTTTATTTTAGCATTACTGTTTGTAATCCACTCTTGTGTAACCATAAATATTTATTTCCCGGCTGCTGCAGTTGAAAAGGCAGCAGACGAGATTGTCAAGGAAATCTGGGGAGAAGAAGGATTGCGGCAAGAGCCGAAAAAAGAACCACCCAAAGAAGGGCCTCAGAGTTTTATTGGAAGACAGATTCAACATGTATTTGGAGTGATAGGGCCTGAAGAGGCCTTTGCCCGGGAAGCTGATATAAATGTTACCACCCCTGAAATAAGGGCCTTTAAGGAAGCTATTAAAAACAGGGCCGGATCTTTAAAGAAATTTATGGATAATGGAAATGCAGGCATATCAAACGATGGTTTGTTAATTATCCGCACAACAGAGGGGTTAAATTTAAAAGACAAGGCAGTGCTTTCGCGTCTCGTGAGTGCTGAAAACAAGGACAGGAATGCCCTTTACAGTGCCATTGCAAAGGCCAATAACTTTAGCCCTGACAGGGTATCAGACATTAAGGCGATTTTTGCCAAAAGCTGGATGAATAACGCGAAAAAGGGATGGTGGATGCAGATGACTGACGGAAAATGGGTACAGCAGAATTAGTGTAGTACGTCTAACGCTTCTTTACTTTTTTGGAAGTGTCATTCCGGCTTGACCGGAATCTTTCTCCTTTTAAAATAAGGATTCCCAACAAGCCCTGCACCAGACGGTGCATGGGCAAGCGGGAATGACAGAATTATATAAATTTATTTATGAAGCACGGTACTAGGCAATACTTCTCCGCGACAATTTTTCCTGAAGGCTGATTTTGTCAGGGGTATAATCTAATTTTCCTCCCCCTTTTTATTACTAATGAGTTTATAAGTAAGACTACGTTCTATGTCATTCCTGTCTGCCGACAGGCAGGCTTGTCGGGTCGAAACGACTCTACGGTTGATTCGACTGAACTCTGACTCGCTTCGAGAATCTTTCTTGCGATTCCGAACAAGTCGGAAGGATTGCGGACATTCATCCTTCGCAGTGCTACGGAGAACGGGAGCCACAATGACAAAAACTGCTCTGTTAATGTCGCTT
>SDBV01001962.1_pt1 | contig 30794 bp, 27 predicted proteins | sample 2277081 | NCBI WGS metagenome assembly SDBV01 (sample SAMN10402039, study PRJNA504765) | marine sediment metagenome | isolation source: marine sediment core GS10_PC15, 223 cmbsf | place: Arctic Ocean: Southern Knipovich Ridge | collected 2010 | reverse complement strand
GATGTATAGAATACCGCTGCCAGGAGGTGACAGCAGCCATTTGTGCAAACTCGAATAATAGGCATCACAACCAATTTTTTGTACATCTAATTTTACATGGCCTACACACTGTGCTCAGTCAAGAATGGTGAATATTTCGCGTTTCCTGGCTTCTTCACAAATTGCTTCTACAGGCATCACTGTTCCATAAACAGAAATAATGTGTGGAATGGCAATCACCCTGGTTTTATTGGTAACCTGGCTGAAAATTGCATCAAAGACCTGTTGTGGATCATTGGCAGGAACAGGCATTTCGGCCTGTTTGTAGATGCACCCCTTTCTTTTGGCCATCAATTGCCAGGCGCCAAAACCGCCTCCGTGCTCCTGGTTGGTATTGAGTAACTCATCCCCTTTGGCCAAATCGAGTCCATTGCCAACATAGTTCATTCCGAAGGTGGCATTTTGTGTAAGCGAAATAGATTTGTAATCCGCATTGATGATCGTACCAATTTTCTTTCGAATAGCTTCGTATTTGAAATATCCCGTAAGGAGCTCAGGACCAGATCCGTTGCTGTAATCCACTTCCGCGGCATGGGTATTCCAATGCATCATATGATCTATCATTTTGTTGAGCACATAACCGGAATTGGGGCCAATGGTGCCATTGTTAAAGTACGTCTGACCTTCTTTAAGGGGAAACTGCCGTCGTACCATTTTCCAATAGTCTTTTTCGTTTCCCTCTATAGAAGGACTCAGATTGTCGAGCGTATATTGATAACCTGTAGCTGGTGAAAGAAAAGGCAATGATGCTACACCAACCATCCCTTTTTTTAGAAATTTTCTTCGTGAATCCATAGGTTGAATTTAGGAAAAATTTCGACCAAATGAAGATTTTATTAAGAATGGTCAGCTAATCAAAGCAGATCTGCGGACGGCCCTCTTTTACGACATGAATTATTTGAAGTATTATTCACTGAAGTACTCCTGGAACTCTAAAACAGTTGTTTACTTGGACCTTCACGGAGCTCATTCTGGAAGTAGAACCTATATAATTGGCAGAAATATGAATATATACTCTTAACAATGATAAGTTTGTTCCTGAATTAATTTCAATGATAATACTCAGCAAAAAATGTTCTTGGAATCTTAAAGTAAATCATTAGGCAAAACTAACCGCCACTTCAAACCCTCAACTAGATAAGTCTAATGACAATTCTGGAAAAAATTTAACACTGAAAGATTCATGATAAACCGCATAGTATATTATTTTTTTATTTTGCCAATATCTTTTTTGCCTTATCCGGTCCTCTACTTATTGTCGGATTTCACTTTTTTCCTGATGTACTATTTGGTGGGATACAGGAAAAAAGTAGTGCTTACAAACCTCCGGAAGTCATTTCCTGAAAAGACTAGCAGGGAACACCGTTTGATTATGACCAAATTTTATTCTCATTTCATTGACCTTGTATTTGAGGGTTTAAAAGGATTTACTATTTCGGAACAAAACTTACGGAATCGATTTAAACTTATGAACCCCGAACTGATTGACGGTCTTTATGAGGAGGGCAAAGACATTATTATTGCAGGCGGACATTACAACAACTGGGAAATGCTTGCCCTTGGCATTGGTTTAAAAATGAAACACTACCCCATAGGCATATACAAGCCATTGAGTAATAAATATATTGGTGATAAAATGAAACACTCGCGAGTGCGGTTTCGCCTCGGTTTATCCTCCATGAGGGATACAAAAAAAACATTTGAAAAGAATTTCGGCGAACCAAATGGAATTATATTCGGAATTGATCAGAGCCCTTCCAACATTAAAAGATGCCACTGGGTCAATTTTCTAAACCAGGATACTCCTGTATTTTTTGGAGCGGAAAAATTTGCAAAGATGTATAACCGCCCAGTTGTATTTGTTACCATTCATAAAGTGAAACGCGGTTATTATGAAGGCGAATTCAAAATAATTACTGAAAATCCTGCTGATCTTCCTCATGGTTCAATAACGGAAATGAATACGCGTGAACTTGAAAAAGACATTATAGAAAAACCTGAATTCTGGCTCTGGACCCACAATAGATGGAAACACAAACGTCCTGTGATTAACAAGGAGCGGGAAATGCTAACAAGTTAAATTCCGGGTTTATAATTCAAAACCTGCAACTTAATACTCTCATTGTTTACTGATAATCAGCGACATATAAATTAATTGTATTTAACGGTTTTGTATGCTACTTTAGACGAAATTCGAAGTATAAAGAAATATTAAAAATTATATCTAAAAACAATGAAAAAGAACAATCAACACATGTTATCAAAGATCTTAATGGTTATCGCAACAATCATCTTTTTGTCCTGTGATTCCGGATCTAAATCATCGTCAGAGGCATCAGGAACTGAGGAGGAGGAAGCTACCCCTGATTTTCAAATTTCCCTTGCGCAGTGGTCTTTGCACCGAACTTTTTTCGGAGGTCCTCCGGATTGGGCGTCGTTTGGAAAAACACTCCTGGAGTCGCCCGACTCTTTATTGCAGGGTGAAGATCCAATGAACTTCCCTGCAATGGCTGCCGGCTATGGGGTAAACTCAATAGAATTAGTCAATATCTTCTATTATAGCAGGGCTGATGATGATGCTTACTGGACAGAGTTCAAACAGAAATGTGACGACGCTGGAGTTACAGTTGGATTGATCATGTGCGATAGGTTAGGTAATCTTGGAGATGCCGATGCCGATACACGAATGGCAGCTGTAGAAAACCACTATAAGTGGGTGGACATAGCTAAATTCCTGGGAGCACATTCTATCCGTGTTAATGCAGACGGATCAGGAACGATGGAAGAAGTGGCAGCCAATGCGGTAGATGGCCTTTCCAAATTGGGTGAGTATGGTGCTTCCAAAGGAATCAACATCATTGTTGAAAATCATGGCGGGTACTCATCGGATGGAAAATGGTTGTCGGGTGTGATGAAGGAAGTTGGCATGGACAATGTTGGAGTACTTCCGGATTTTGGCAATTTCTGTATTGAAAGTGGCCCTGATGGTTGTATCAACGAGTATGACCGGTACCAGGGCATGACTGATCTGATGCCTTATGCAAAAGGTGTAAGCGCCAAATCACATGAATTTGATGAAAATGGTAATGAAGTGAGCTCTGATTTTCTTAGAATTATGAAAATTGTAAAAGAGTCGGGATTCAAAGGTTATGTTGGAATTGAATACGAAGGAAGCCAGCTTTCCGAGGATGAAGGAATCAAAGCTACAAAGGCATTACTCGAAAAAGTATTTAAAGAAATATAAAAGCGAATCTTTAGCTAAACTTTTCCACCTTGTTGGTTTTTTCCCCGAAAAAATCAATTTATGGTAGAAAATTTTTTAATGCCATAGGGGTGCACTGTTCACAGCATTGGCTAAATTGGAAATTATCCGGGAAAACATAGCCATACAAGCCTTTCTGGCATTTATTCCAATTTTGCTTTCGGGAATCTTATTACTGGGATTACGCTGGACGGCAAAAAAAACGATGCCAATAGTTTATTTAGTGGCAGCGGTTATAGCATTTTTTGCATGGGAAATGTCATTTAATAGAATACTGGCATCTACTATTCAAGGATTAGTATATACTGCTGCTATATTATGGATCATATTTGGTGCAATATTATTATTAAACACCTTAAAAAATTCGGGTGCTTTATATGCCATACGAAATGGATTCACAAATATAAGTGCCGACAGGCGGGTACAGGTAATAATTATTGCCTGGTTATTTGGCTCGTTTATAGAAGGAGCAGCAGGTTTTGGTACACCGGCTGCCATTTGCTCTCCATTACTGGTAGGTTTAGGATTTCCCGCGATGGCAGCCGTCACCATGGGCATGATGATACAAAGTACACCCGTATCTTTTGGGGCAGTAGGAACACCTATTATTATAGGAATTGAGGGTGGATTAAACCATGAAGTAATTAGTTCTGACTTAATAGAACTGGGTAGTAACTGGGATCAGTTTTTGGCGTTAATTACGACTGAAGTAGCAGTTACACACGCTATTGTTGGCACGTTAATTCCGTTGTTTATGTGTGCGACAATGACGCGTTTTTTTGGTAAGAATCAATCCTGGAAAGAAGGATTCTCAATATTCCCTTTTGCTATTTTAGGGGGTTTGGCATTTACTGTTCCGTACGCCCTTACGGGTATTTTTTTAGGTCCGGAATTCCCTTCAATTATAGGAGCTTTAGTAGGGTTACCAATCGTTGTATTCGCCGCAAAAAATAAATTTTTAACCCCTAAAACAACCTGGGATTTTGCTCCGGCAACGGAATGGCCGGCAGCGTGGATGGGTAAACTGCAAGTTAAGGTAGATGAACTATCAGATGCCATACCAACTAAAACGATGTCTTTGGTAAAAGCCTGGGCTCCTTATTTATTGGTAGCAATAATTTTAGTATTGACCAGAATAAATTCTTTAGGTATTAATACGCTTCTTAATAAAGTGAATATTCATTTCACTGATATCCTGGGTGAAGGGCTTAAAGCTGATTTCGCGCCGCTATATTTACCGGGAGGAATCATGATTTTTGTCGTGCTGTTCACTTATTTCTTTCACAATATGAAAGCAAAGCAATTAACAAGTGCCATTTCAGAATCAGGTAAAACATTAATTGATGCAGGGTTTGTTTTGGTATTTACGGTACCTATGGTAAGGGTTTTAATTAATTCGGGAGTCAATGATCTGGAGCTGGCAAGTATGCCTGTAGCCATGGCAGAATTTGCCGCGGATTCAGTGGGAGAAATTTATCCTTTGTTTGCCCCAACTATCGGAGCTTTGGGCGCATTTATAGCAGGAAGTAATACAGTTAGCAATATGATGTTGAGCGAGTTTCAATTTGCAACTGCCAAAAGCTTATTGATGCCAGGGACTATATTGGTAGCTTTGCAGGCAGTGGGAGCAGCGGCCGGTAATATGATTGCGATACATAATGTAGTGGCAGCGTCTGCAACGGTTGGTCTGCTGGGTAGAGAAGGAAGCGTTTTAAGAAAGACGATTTTACCTACGCTTTATTATGTGTTATTTACAGGTATTATTGGTTTGATTATGATCCTGGTTTTAGGAATCACAGATCCACTTCATCAGGAATTAATAAAATAATTATCTCACTAGTATAAATATGGATTGTCTGATATTCACCACAAAAAAATCAATTATATTTATCATTTCAGGAATATGAAGATTAATAAGTTTATAGTAATTGCTTTCGTATTAATTGGTTTACAATATGGTGCGAATGCTCAGGGTAGTGAGGAAATATTTACCATTTATTTAGTCAGGCATGCGGAAAAGGCGGTATCGGCTCACAATCCCAAAGACCCGCCCCTGTCCCAATGTGGTCAGCAAAGAGCCGGGAGCCTTGCCGGTTTTCTTGGAAAAGTGGACCTGGATGCGATATACAGCACTGATTATATCCGCACGAAAAGCACCGCGCAACCAACAGCCAATGCAAATGGGATAGCGATTAAGTTTTATGATCCACGGGATTTGGAAGGTTTTGCGAAGCAATTAATCGATGGTAAGGAAGACGTACTGGTGGTAGGGCACAGCAACACAACCGGTACATTGGCCGGCCTGTTAGCCGGTGAAGAGGTAGGATCAATGACCGAGGATACTTACAACCGGATATACCAGGTAGTAATTCACAAAGAATCAAAGCGTCTTATTTTATTACAGTCAACTTTTGTTTGCAACAATTAAAACAAACATCATGTTTTATAAGGTCAGAGCAAATTACAAAAAAGAGAAAGTGAGTGAATTTTTTGAAAAGCTTACCGATGGATCAATTAGCAATCAAAAGCCGGATGGAACAGAGATAGTTGCATCCATGAAGAGGGCAAAAATTACTGAACCAGGAATAATTGAATGGTATGAAATGTGTTTTTGCAGTACCCCACTTAAGCATGAAAAGGCAACTGTTTATGATTATTTTTTGTCGGGGATAACCACCGAAATAGTTGACGATTATGGAGAAATAGAGGGTGGGGGTGAGTCGTTTTGGTCTTACCTCAATTCGGTTTCATAGTGGTAATTCGTGACCACATTAAAATGACTTCCGGTCACTCATAGTAAACTGCGAACTACCAACTTTAAACTGCCCACTGCCAACTGAACACTGACCACTTAATTCATTGCCTTTAACGGGTTTTGCATGTTATTTTTATAAACGAGGATTTAGCAGTCCTATACACTAAGGAGACGATTAAAATGAAATTATTAATTGCATTACTGACCTTTCTATCCTGCCTAAATCTAAATGCTCAAAACAAATCCCAGGTTGAGGGTCCGAAAGAATACATTTATGATTCGTTAGGAAAGTCTGGTTTAAAAGTTTAAATTTTTTCCCCTGTTAAGAAGAATATAAATAAGAGGTTACCGGCAATTCCTGTTTACACCCACCAATCAACGGGATGATGGAATTCCCAACCCCGATAAAGAAATACAGGCAAAAGCGTATGATGAAATTGATATTTTTTTGAAAAAGTTGGGATACCTAAAATAAACTGTGCGACCGGGAAAATAACTCATGAGAGCCATAATCAAAATTATAAAAACGGTTTGTTTTTTGGTTTTAATCATCTTCTTATCCTGCTCAGAGGATGATGTTGGATTTGAAAGAACAAATATTTCCGTCAGAGGTCAGCAAATTGAAATACTAACGGCGTATAAGATATTTGATAACTATCTTCTGAATAAAAGGGATTATAATAGAAATGTTTATAAAAAAATTGAGCATGAATTTAAAGAAAATGCCGAATATCCCTTCCTTCTGGAGACAATTCAAAGCAACATAAAACCAGATGAAAGTTTGAAAGAGGAACTTGAACTTTTAAAAGACATTGATTTCAAACAAATTGTCGATTCTGTTTTCCGGATTATAATAAAGGAACTACCCGGACCAGATACAAAAATTCTTTTCATCCCGGCAAATCCGGAATACAGAGAATTGTATAAGAGATTCGGAATGGGTATTCATGCGGTCACTTTAGGAACCGGGAAAATTATAGTATCAATTGACCCGACCTTTGATAACTGGCCACAATTAATTCCCTATGTACTGGCACATGAACATCACCACAGCGTATGGACATCAAGAAATTTTGAAACTCCTGATTTTACGCCGTTGGAGTACCTGGTTTTAGAAGGGAAAGCAGATTCCTTTGCCAGGGGATTGTTTCCAAATGCTATTATCCCATGGTTTAATATGTTGACTGAGGATGAGGAGAAAAGAGTTTGGAACTTAATAAGACCTGAATTGAATGTGCGAAATTCTAAAATGAACGATAATATGATGATCGGAACTGAAGAGATTCCATATGCCAGTGGTTACACAATTGTCTTCAGTATTGTTGAATCATTTAAAATGAATAATCCTCAAATAAGTGATATTGGATTAATTGATATGAAACCTGAGCAAATTCTTCTGCTAAGTAAATATGATGAATAAACCCATCAAGATCTGACTTCTGACAACTTACTAAGTTTCTGATGCCTAATTTCTAATTTTTAATTTCATTTCTCTATTATTGTTGAAATGATCAGGATTATAGTAATTCTTGTGTTTATTAGTATCCCTTTGTCTGTAAGTGCCCAGGCTGACTTAGACCTTGCACCTCGCCCAACTACGTCTGCTACCTTTACAGAAATACCTCCACAAATCGATGGGAATGTTTTAACTGATCCACTTTGGCAGAAAATAGAACCCATTAGTCAGATGGTCCAGGTACGACCAGACAATGGAAAACCTGCTACTGAACCTACGGAGATTCGAATCGCCTACTCTTCGTCAATGTTTTACCTTTCAGTGGTTTGTCATGATAGTGAGCCTGATAAACTTGTAATTTCAGATTCCCGAAGGGATGCTTCCCTGGATGGCACGGATAGTTTTCTATTTATTCTTGATACATATCATGACAGTCAGAATGGCTTCATCTTTGGCACTAATTCGATGGCAATTGAGTACGATGGTCAGGTGGACAATGAAGGCCAGGGAAATTTTAGTAACAATCGTCAGCAGGGAGGTGTAATTGGAGGATTTAATTTGAACTGGGATGCCTCCTGGACAGTGAGAACCGAAGTGGGAGCCTATGGCTGGAGCGCTGAGTTTGCAATACCGCTGCGCACATTACGCTTTAATTCCGGTGATGACCAAACCTGGGGAATTAACTTCCAGCGAAATATCCAAAAGACGAATGAGGTTGTTTACTGGGCGCCACTCCCTTTTCAGTTTGATCTTAAACGGCTCTCACTTGCCGGTACACTGGAGGGGCTTAATCTGAAAAATCCGGGTAATTTAAAAGTGATTCCTTACGTTTTGGGAAGAGCGATCAAGGATGCTGAAGCTGTTGATACCAGCACAAAAATTGAAGGAGAAATTGGCGGAGATATTAAGTACAGTATCACTCCTTCTGTAACACTTGATCTTACCTATAATACAGATTTTGCCCAGGTGGAAGTGGATAATGAACAGGTAAATCTGGATCGTTTTAACTTATTTTTTCCTGAGAAACGACCTTTTTTTCTTGAAAATGCCGGACTATTCAGTGTTGGAAGCCCCGGGGAAGTCGACTTGTTTTTTAGTCGAAGAATCGGGCTGGATGAAAATGGAGAAGTGATACCCATCATAGGTGGGGCTCGGATATCCGGAAAAATTAAAAACACATCGGTAGGTTTGTTGAGTATGTTTACGGAAGCTGTGACAACACCCGAGGTGGCCATAGAAAAAAATAACTTTACGGTGGCCCGGGTCAACCACCAATTTGCAGAAAGGTCTTCCATTGGTGCATCGTTTATGAACCGGCAAGGATTGGGGGGACTTGACGATGGCGTATCACCAACCAACCCTTATGAATATAATCGAACGTATGCTTTGGATGGACGATGGGGATTAGGAAAAAAAGCCCAGCTATCAGGATTTTATTCACAAACGCGCACGCCGGGTATTTCCGGTGAGGACCACTCCTATAAATTGCAGGCGAACTATAACTGGAATGGATGGAACCTGAATGCTGCGTATACAGAGGTAGGTAAAAACTTTAATCCGGAAATTGGTTTCCTGGCCAGAACTGCCTTCCGAAAACCGGAATTTTTAATTTTCTACCAGTTCAGGGCCAAAGAAAACAACAAACTGAATTTTATGGAGTTCAGGCCGCACGTCTCTTATCGAGGATACTGGAACTTCGATGGATTCCAGGAGACCGGGTATTTACATGTTGATAACCACTGGGTTTGGAGAAACGGATTCGAACTTCATACAGGGATTAATTTTACTACAGAGGGAGTTCTCGAACCATTCGAAATATCCCAGGGTGTAATTGTGGATAGCGCAACATATAAACATACTGAAGCTCAAATTGTATTGATTACAAATCCAAGTAAAAAAGTTTATATAAGTACCCGGCACATTCTTGGCGGATCATTCGGGGGAAAACGATTCATAAATAATGTAGCGCTGGGATGGAGAGTGGGGGAAAAATTCAATTCCGAATATTCTATTCAGCAAAACAACTTTGACTTACCTAACGGTTCTTTTGTAGCAACTATTCTGGGCGCCAGGTTATCCTACTCATTTACGCCCAGAATGTTTGTTCAGGGGTTATTTCAATACAATAGTGTTGCCGAAACTGTATCCGCAAATATCAGGGTTGGGATTTTGCGCGAAGCCAATACCGGCTTGTTTGTAGTCTTCAACGAAGCACGTACTTCCGAAAACCTTAAAAACAGGACCTTCACGATCAAGTACACGCACCTGTTTGATGTGATTAAATGATTAAATGATTTAGTGATTTAGTGATTTGAAGTTTCTCACGATTATCGGAGTTTTTTATGAAAATTTCCGATCCAGACACTTCCGACTTCCGACTTCCGACTCCCGACTTCCTGCTTCCGACTCCCTACTTCCGACTTCCAACTTCCTACTCCCTACTTCCGACTCCCGACTCCCTGCCAAATGCTCACCTAACCCAGCAGCCAGACCATCAATAAGTAAAATACAGAAGGACAGAGGAGAACACCAATACCTGTATAGAATGTTGCCGTCATTGCACCATAAGGAACAAGCTTAGGATCGGTTGCCGCCAGGCCGGCCGCAACTCCACTGGTGGTACCTATCATGCCGCCAAAAACCATGGCTGTACCCGGATTGTCCAGACCAATTCTTTTTGCTACAATAGGAGTAATAATGGTAACAAAAATGGTCTTTAACACGCCTGTTGCTACGCTTATGGCAATAATATCAGATGATGCCCCGATGGCCGCTCCTGTTACAGGGCCCACAATATAAGTACATGCACCTGCACCTATTGTGGTGAAGCTAACAGCATCGGTGTAACCCATAGCATAGCCGATCAGTCCACCTATGAAAAAGGTTATTGTTACACCAAAGAGCAGTGATAAGATACCTGCCAGGCCGGTTTTCTTTAGTTCGGATAAACTTACACCCATAGCCGTAGAAACAATGGTAAAATCGCGTAACATGGCCCCGCCTAAAAGAGCCATGCCAGAAAATAAAGGAAAGGTGGCTATACCTTTTTCCTCGCCAAAATAAGCCAGTACAAGTGCTGCTAATATGGCAATGGCTACTCCTGGTATTCTCTTCCTGAAAAGTTTTTTCGACAGTAGATCTGATAGCCACATCATTATGCCTACAACGAGGAAGGCCATTATCAGGCCATTCTTAATGAGCAGGTTTTCTAATACTTCGATCATTCTACAGTACCATTAGTTTTGGCCAGCCTGGAGAGCATGGGGATCAACAGGTAACAGCAAGAGGTAGCTATTATGCCGGAAAATACCGCTACCCAGCCGCCGGTGAGCGCCACCTTAACATTCAACACAGAGGCCATAGCGATTACCACGGGTATGTACATGCTGCTCCAGAAAAGAATGCCACTTTTCGTTTCAGGGTGGATGGATGTTTTATTGTAAAAACGATCGTTTATAAGCACCAACAATAACATAGCCAGGCCAACACCGCCCACATTTCCACCGATACCAAGTGCAATTCCTAAATATTTGCCAGCCAATTGACCCACTAAAAAGCAAGCAGCAAGAAATGCCACACCATAAATTTTCATACCCTATGATTTAAGATTTCTTTGAGTTCTTTTTTTACTACCTTGCCCATCGCATTTCGTGGCAACTCTTTCAATTCCCTGAATACAGTGGGAATTTTATACCTTGGGAGTTTATCGGACAGCCAAAGGATCAGTTCGCTTTCAGTAAAGGAATCGCCATCGATAATTAAAGCAGCAGCCACTAATTCGCCCCACTCCTCATCGGGGATGCCTACAACTCCACAATCGCTAATACCAGGATAGCTCCGTAATACTTCTTCAATTTCTAATGCCGACAGCTTGTAGCCTCCGGATTTTATGATATCGATGGAACTCCGCCCTATTATTTTATAGTAACCTTCGTTGATGAGGGCTATATCACCTGTTTTAAACCAGCCGTCATTTGTAAATGTGGCATCCGTAGCCTCAGGTTTATTCCAATATTCCTTAAACACGTTGGCTCCTTTAACCAGTATTTCACCCTGCTCACCAATTTGTACATCATGCATTTCTTCATCGACTAATCTTAATTCCACCCCCGGCAAGGCCAGGCCAATATGACCGGGACGTCTTTCACCAATATATGGGTTACTGATCGCCATGCCAACTTCTGTCATACCATATCGTTCCAGAAGCGTGTGACCGGTGATAATTTTCCAATTTTCTAAAACGGAAACAGGCAGTGCAGCGGAACCGGAAACCATAAGTCTCAGGGTTTTAAGACCTGCTGAAATCTTTATTTGCTCAGACTGATCGCAAGATTCCCAATAGGCTATTAGCTTATAGTAAATGGTGGGTACCGCCATAAAAAGCGTTACCTCCGGCTGGCATAATTTATCCAGTAGAGCTTTTGGCTTAAAAGCAATGAATTCACAAGTAGCGCCGGCCCTGAGGGCACAAGTCAGAATATTTATGATACCATGTACATGATGCATGGGTAGCACATTGACGATATGATCGGTTGCCGACCATTCCCATGCGTCCACTAAAGTTTTTGCCTGGGCTTCTATATTGTCATGGGTGGATACCACCCCCTTGGGTGCGGCTGTTGTTCCACTGGTATAGAGGATCATTGCGGCCCGATCTGCAGCTATATTGGGAAGATCGGAAGTGAGCTCCGCCATCATATCTGATGTGAGCAGGCGAATTTCTGATTCAGATGTGAGAGCTTCAATAACAGCCCTGTAAACAGGAGAAGTAACTATAATGTCAACGGTTGCATCCTCTATCACATAGCGGTGTACGTCTATTGGTGCTTTTGGATTGAGTGGTACCGCTATTCCTCCTGCCTGCCAAATGGCCCATTGCACCATGACATAATCCATTCCGGGTTGCAACAGAAAAGCTACGCGTTTTTGATCCAGGCTTTTTGCGTCATTGCACAGGAGGGAAGCAAAATTTTGTGAGCTTATAAGCAACTGCTGATAAGTATATGACTTATCTCCATCTATTATGGCGATATTATTCAGGTGGAGTTCAGCCTGGTTGATTAGCGAAAGCATGAATCCCTAATATAGATCAAAGTATTGAATTAGATAAGGAGAATAATGGTTTAATTAGGGATACCGCTAATAGTCAATTGAATAGCCCGCATAATCAATGTAAAATAAATTGATGAATTTTGTGAGTTTTGAATTTTTTTGGGCCTGCTGCGCTTATCGATAACGTTACACCCTGATGATTTTTAAATTAGGTTGTGCAGCAATTAGTCGATATTTTGATTCAGATTAACCCGGCTACTAAAAATCCAAGGTATGTTCCCAGCGCGTTACCCAGCGTGCCGATGAAAATTGCCGGTAATATCAGATCGTTTCTACCAAACGTTTTGGCCAGTGCCATGGCCGTTGTTGAACCTCCAATATTTGCCTGGCTTGCAATGGATAACAGGTTCCAGTCTTTTATAAAAAATCCACCTATTCCATAAATTACAAGCCCATGGATCACTACTGTAATACTTGTAAAAATAAGGAGTACGGGTCCCAATGATTTTAAAGCTTCTAATGCTGCAAACTCACAATAGGCGCCTATTACAGCAAGAAAAATATAAACACATATCAGGCCCAACATCTGAGCTCCTTTTACCCTGCTGAAGTATTTAGTTTGAGCGAGAACCAGGGCGATCGTTGTAATTATAATAATGCCCGGGACATTCCAACCAAATGTTTGCAACCAATACGCAATTAAATTTGAGATCCAAAGGGCCCCCAGACCTGTTGCTGCCAGGACCGCTAAAGACAGCAGATCCAATTTTTCTACAGACTTATCCACTTTCATATCTTTGTCTCCTGAGGTAATTATTTTAGAGCGGAACAATCCTGATAGAATTTTTGGTAAAGTAATAGAAATGAGCATCCAGAGAGTGGTTACAATATTATCTACCGCCACTGAGCCGGCATACAAAGTTCCGTTCTCATTGATTTTATAAGTTAATGCCAGTGCATTAAAGTTAACGCTACCCCCAGTATAGGTTCCTACAAACATTCCAGCAATACCATTGTACATCTTCCCAATTGTTGCTTCACCATTTATGAACCACATGCTAAATACAACCCCAGCAACAGTGCCCAACGATCCTAGCAGAAACATTGCCAGCATGGGCATACCGGCCTTCTTTATATTATTAAGGTTTACACCCAGGAGCAATAAAAAGATTGAAATTGGTGCCAGATAGTTGAAAATCCCATTGTATAAGGGAATGGAATTTGATGCCGTTGGTATAAGTCCTGAATTAGCTGCAATTGCAGAAAGTATTATTATAATGAGCGCAGCACCCATATTTTTTCCTATACCTTTCGTCGCCAGCCATTCTGAAATAATAACCAGGGAAAAAAGGAAACCCAGGACATACAGGGGGTTGGTGGTAAAGGACATGCATCTAATATATATTACTTAAGCAAACTGTCAGATAATAATATGGATGAACGGTAGAGGGTAATGCTGTTGCATCAGCACAAGTTGTACGGATTTAAAAGATAGTTTATGGTCATCCTCCTAATATTGATTTTGGATCTTTTGAGATTTGTGTGTGCCTGAATAAAGATGAGGGGGTATCTAATTTCTAATTCTGGTTTTGTTCCTTTGACGGTATTTCATGTTAATTTTAAAAATAAAGATAGAAGACCGGCAATCTATAATTTAGAAGAGAAGTATCAGGAATGAATGAACGTTATACATACGTTGGAGCCAATTTATTCATTACTGATTATTTTTATATTATATAACAATCCCTGAAGACATTTTCTCAAGAATTTATTATATCAACATATACTATTTTTCCATCTTAATTTGGATAGTCAGTCTGGCGCATGTCGCATGTGCTCAAAAGATAGAAGTGCAAATTCAAGCTGAAGGGGCTTATTTTGTCGAGGGCAGCGACAGTGTGTTAACATATCAGGCGGCTGAAAAGTCTTTCAATGGAACTTATAAAAGATCTAATTACATCCACCCGCTATATACCTTAGATGGGAATATACTTACAGAGGATTTCCCTGCGGATCACCTGCATCATAGAGGCATTTTCTGGGCATGGCATCAGTTATACATTGGGGATAAACGGATAGGAGATGGGTGGGGAATAAAAGATTTTCATTGGGAAGTACTGTCAGTCCGGGAACTCGAAGGGCAGGGTGATGCAAGGGCAATTCAGGTAGAGGTAATGTGGAGATCTCCTCTATGGGTAGATGCTGAAGGGATAGAGATACCTGTTGTGAATGAAGTGACGAGGATTAAAGTATATCCGGCCAAAAATCGTTATCGACAGATTGATATTGAAATATCCATACGTGCACTTGAGCCAAATATGCGTATAGGTGGATCAGAAGATGAAAAAGGTTATGGGGGTTTTTCTCCTAGAATTCGGCTTGTAAGTGATATTAAATTCACAAGTTCGGCAGGTAGGGTAGAGCCCGATATTTTACCAGTCAAAGCAGGTGGATGGATGGATATTTCGGGCTCTTTTGGCAAGAAAGGAGCACTTGCCGGCCTTAGTATTCTTTGCCACCCGGATAACCCGGGCTTCCCAAATCCCTGGATCTTGCGTTCCAAAGGTAGCATGCAAAATGCTGTTTACCCCTATCCGGGAACATATGCAGTCCCTCTTTCCGAGAACCGGCCTACCATTCTACGCTATCGCTTGCTGGTACATGAAGGCGATGCCGAATCCTTGAATATAGCAGAAATTCATGCTGATTATGGAAAACTATGAAAGCGTGGAAACTATAAACTACCGTAACTACAATGCCATAATGAAATAACAGGAATACATTCCCATTATATTTACATTTTACACAATAATTAAATTTAGTTGCTTAAAACAATCCGATGAAAAGATATAATGCTAATTTAGTGTTTCACATTAATTATTAATCATGAGCACAGGAACAGTAAAATTCTTTAACAATGCAAGGGGATTTGGATTCATCACACCGGATGACGGTAGCGAAGATGTATTTGTTCATAAGACCAATTTAGTAGAAGACATAGCAGAAGGAGATAAAGTAAGCTATGACGTGGAGGAAGGTTCAAAAGGATTGAACGCAGTAGATGTCAAACAAGTTTAATATTTTGTTTGAATTTCTGGCATTGTTGAAGCCTGTCATTAATGATAGGCTTTTTTTAATGAATTCAGTCAGAATGAAGGCAATTGTATATACACAATACGGACCTCCGGATGTTCTAATGCTTAAGGAGGTGGAAAAGCCTGCACCTGAAGATAATGAGTTACTGGTTAGGGTACGGGCAACAACGGTAAATCGTGCAGATTGTGCTAACCTGAGTGCTAAGCCATTTATCATGAGGTTTTCTTTGGGTCCATTGGTTTTAAAAAATACATACACTTTATGGCCCATCGAATCTACCTCCTTTTAGCAGGGTTCTTTTTACCCTCCATACTATTTTCTCAAACGCAGGAACAAGTATATTTTGAATGGACCTCATTGCCATTTTCCAAAGAAGAACTTGCACAGCGCCGGGAAAAATTAACCACCATCTTACAAAGACAGGACATAACCGGTGTTGTGCTAATACCTGCCCGGGACGGTTTTTCTTACGGTGAGACATTTCGCCAGTTAGATGACTTTTATTACTTCACCGGATTAGAATTGCCCAACAGTATACTGGTATTAGATCCGGCCGAAAAATCGGCCGTTGTTTATACACCTGAGCGGGATCTGAGATTTGAGAGTAATTCCAGGCCTAATGATTTTCCCGGAAGATCCTTACTTTCTGATACAGCTATTGCCGGTCAATCAGGGCTATCCCTGAAAAATATGAATGATTTTTCCACTTTGATGGATCAGAAGGCAGGTGAAACTGTTTTGATTAATAGTGGTCGACAAGGGGCAGTAACATTTGCCTCAGGAGATTATATTGCCACGCACTCACCTGTTCAGGTGCTGATGCAAGCGCTACAAGGTAAGCATGATGGATTAACCTTCGAAAATATTTATGGTTCAATCGCAGAGGTGAGGATGATCAAATCTCCGGCCGAAATTAAGCTGATGCGTAGGTCTGTTGCTATTACCGTAGAAGGGATTAAAATCGCGGCAAAAGAAATTAAGCCCGGTGTGGACGAAAGATACCTGGAAGGAGTATTGGAAGGTAGTTACAAAATTAATGGTTCTCACCGGCTGGCATTTGGCTCGATCATTAAATCAGGACCAAATTCGTTATGGCCATGGAGAATTTTAGCGACACATTACAATCGACGCAACCGGATTTTGGAGAATGGAGACCTGGTAATTTTTGATGTGGGATGTGAATATGAAAATTATGTCAGTGATGTAGGCAGAACTTTTCCGGTCTCAGGCAAATTTTCAAATACACAAAAAGAAATTCTAGAGATGGAAATAGGTATTGCCGATCAAATTATTGCCTTTATCAAACCAGGTATTACCTTCAGCGATATCAGGCAATTGACTGATAGCATAATACCCGGAGATGCTAAAAAATACATGCAGGTAGGTCTTTATTTCGGTCATCACCTGGGCCTTTCTACCGGAGACCCTAACCTGTCAGGTGCAAGGTTACAACCCGGTATGATATTCACAGTGGAGCCATGGTATTATAACCACGACGATCAAATTTCTGTATTTACTGAAGATGTTATCCTTGTTACAGAAGATGGGAACGAAGTTTTAAGCAAAGGTTTGCCACGAACGCCCGAAGGCCTGGAAAACCTGATGAAGGAATAATCCAGGAGAATATAAAAGGAAGGGACATCCCTAACTCTTAATTGGAATTAACGGTTTTGTGAAGTATTTTTAAAAGTGAAGAGAGGATACGGATAAATTTTAAATTGTACGAGAAATAAAAGGAATACGTACACATATTAATTACGTTTTGGATGTAATTGGAAAGGCATGAAAATATTATTTATAGTAGTTGTAGTAATTCATGCATTGATTCATATAATGGGATTTGTGAAAGCATTTAACCTGGCTGAATTAAGTCAACTTACGAAACCTATATCGAAAATTTTAGGTGTGATATGGATGGCAACTGCATTGTTGTTTTTAACTGCACTTGTGCTGTTCTTGCTAAAAGATGATAAGTGGTGGATTGTTGGTTTCATTGCAATTGCCATTTCTCAAATTGTGATTACTAATAGCTGGTCAGATGCCAAATGGGGAACCATTGCGAATATTATTATTCTGTTATTTGTATTAGATTCATTTATGGGCACCTTGCCCTCTGGTTTTAGCAAAGTTTATAAAATGGAGGTAGATAAAAAACACAATACAAAGTCTGATATTTCATTATTGCTCAAGAAGGATTTACAACATTTACCAACTCCAGTGAACAAATATTTACATTATGTTGGCGCTGTTGGCAACCCTAAAATCACCAACTTCAGATCGGTTACCACAGGTAAAATGAAATCTAAAATTGAAGACAAATGGATGAACATTAAATCACAACAATTCAATTTTTGTGATGATCCATCTCGATTTTTATGCATAGTTTCAGAAAAGTATGGAATCCGAATGGATGGTTTGTATATGTATAAGGATAACAAAGCAACAATGCTGATAAGACTGGCATCTGCCAACAATATTGTGTTTTCTTACGCTCATAAATAAGGAATAAGCATGAATAAAATGAACAAACATGTTAGAAATATCTTGTACGGGTTTTTCGCATGGCTCATACCATTTGTCGCATCATTCTTTTTTTACACAAGAGAAGGAACGCTGACAATTGATATTTTCTTGTTTAAATCTATTATGATTATAGTTGGTTTAATTTCCGCAGCGTTTCTTTTGATTTCTTATTTTAAGAAGATTGACAGCAATTATTTAAAAGAAGGAATTGTTGTCGGGATTGTGTGGTTTGGCATAAATATCTTGTTGGATTTACTTGTATTGATTCCAATGTCAGGGATGTCTATTGCAGATTATTTTACCCAAATTGGACTGAGATATCTTGTAATTCCCGTAATGACCATCATGGTTGGATTTGTTTTAGCTAATAAAAAATGATAGATAATTATAAATTATCATTTGTTGATCCGTATGGGATGAACGTTGAAATTCACAACTAAAAGGAGGTATTCATAATGAAATTAAATGTACAAGCTTTTGCTCTTACCTGTGGAATTACTTGGGGTTTCGGACTTTTATTGATTACATGGTGGATCATTGCTGTTGGTGGAGCGACTGGTGAGAGTACATTTATCGGTCGTGTCTATTTGGGTTATCAAATTAGTCCATTAGGAAGCATTATAGGTTTTGTATGGGCATTTATAGACGGGCTTATCGCAGGTGCAATATTCGCATGGTTATATAATCGAATTGCTTCGCGCACTTCAGGCACAAAGGAAGTGTAAATGTTCTGTTATAAATCAGTTTGAATAACATAATTCGTCTGAAATGAAAGTGGATATGTACGAACAATATATAGTGGCTGTTCCTATATTATCTTATCGGAGCCACAGATATTGGATGCAGATTTAAAACAAATTAATGAAATACTGTAGAAATAAAGTTCAGCTGATCGCTGACTCCTGATCAATTATCCCTTATTGGATTTAGCCGTTTTGCAGGTTATTTAAAATGTGGAGGCAGAACACACATAAATTTTAATTCATATAGAAATAACAGGAATGAGTGCACATTACACATTCGTTATTGAAATTTTAAGAATGATCAAATTGAATTGCAGAATTCTTAAGAAAGAAATTAACCCATGGAAAAGAAAAGCGAATTAACTCAACAAGAAATGAAGTCTCTGATAAAAAAACTCATTATCAGATTTTCGTTCCTTCCTGTTTTTCTTGGGCTTCTTATTCTTTTACCTGCGGGGACATTTCACTATTGGCAGGTATATATTTACTTCGTAGTTCTTATTGTTCCTATGACTTTTGTTTTGTTTTATTTTCTGCGAAAAGATCCAAAATTTTTAGAACGACGGACAAAAGGAAAAGAAATGGAAAAGCAACAATTTTTAATTTCAATACTATCTGCTTTGATTTTTCTTACAGGATTCATTATTACTGGATTAGATCATCGTTTTACCTGGTCTAATGTGCCAGTATTTATAAGTATATCGGCAGACATAATCATTTTAATGGGCTATCTGATTATTTTTTTTGTGTTCAAGCAGAATAGTTTCGCATCGCGAATAATTGAGGTTTATGAAAATCAAAAGATAATATCTACAGGCCTTTATGCAGTTGTTCGTCATCCAATGTATATAGGTGTTCTGATAATGTTTATACCAACACCAATTGCACTTGGTTCATATTGGGGACTAATCCCTTTCGCTTTACTTCCTGTTTCCCTTGTATTAAGAATTCTTAATGAGGAAGAAGTTTTATCTGACAATTTAAAAGGATACAGAGAATATTGTCAAAAGACCAGGTATAGGTTAATTCCATTTGTATGGTAATAAATATTATATTATGCATTCACAAAAATAATATTGACAAGTATATGGCGACAATAGAGAAAAAACACCACATAATAATACCTGGGAGCAATAGTCGCGCAAAGGCCAGCGCAAACCAAACTAATACTGCTTGCCGGTGAGTTCTGTGTCATGCAACATAGCTTTAACAAACCTTAAAAAATGAAAAAATTAATAAAGAAAATTGTAAAAGTATTCTTGTACTTCGTTGCCGGATTACTTGTAATTATTTTAGGACTCGCTGCCACATTATGGATTAAAAGTCCCGGGAAAGCTGATCCAATTACCGATTTAAAAGGGGAAACGATTATAGGGAGTATTTCAACTATTGAAAAAATAACACTTGGCGGGCAGGAACAGTATCTTATTATTCGTGGTGCAGATACTACCAAACCTGTAATGCTTTTTCTGCATGGCGGGCCGGGAAGTCCGGAATTTGCATTTATGAAAAAAGCTAACCAGGCGATTGAAAATGATTTTGTGATGGTGTATTGGGAACAACGCGGAGCCGGGAAGTCCTACTCAGAACAAATTCCGGTTGAGAGCATGAATCTGTCACAATTTATATCTGATACCCGGGAGCTTAGCGAACTTCTTGCTAAACGCTTTAAGCAGGAGAAAATCTATATTATGGGGCATTCATGGGGTTCGTTTTTAGGGATTTTAACAGCCCATCAGTATCCTGAACTTTTCCATGCTTATTTTGGCATCGGTCAGGTATGTTACCAATTTAAAGGAGAACAAATATCCTTTGAATGGGTTAAAAAACAGGCTAGTAAATACAATAACGCAGATGCTGTTGAAGCACTCTCAGAAATGAGTTTTCCTGATTCACTGGCAAATAGCAATACATGGTTAGATTTTTTAATGGTAGAAAGAAATTATGTGACTCAATTTGGAGGTGGCGGAACCCATAAAATGAGAGGAATGTGGCCGATGATTAAAATGGTACTTGATGCTAAAGAATACACATTTGGTGAAAAAATGAATTATATGTCGGGCAGCTTGTTTTCACTAAAACATCTTTGGTCTGATGTAATCAATAAAAACCTTTTTTACAGTATTGACAGCATGCAGGTACCAGTATATATTTTTCAGGGAATACATGATTATCAAACTCCTTATTCTGTTGCAAAAGACTTTTTTGATCAGTTAAAAGCGCCGGAAAAAGAGTTTTTTACTTTTGAAAATTCTGCACATAGTCCGGTTATGGAAGAAGTTGATAAATTTAATTCGATCGTTAGGGAAAAGGCTCTAAAAAAGTAGATTGGTTCCCAGATTCCTAATTCTTAATTCCCAACTCAAAGCTCCCGACGCTCCCAACTCCCAGACTTGTCCATCCTTGAAATAGGTTGACAAAAGTTCTATGAATCATGAAAAAGAATATTAACCTGAAAACTTAGGCAAAGGAAAGTGTTTGGATTATTTTTATAAGGAATAACTGATAAGCCAAATGAAACGTGATACCTCTCACCTCATATTTTTGTTCCTCACTTCCGTTCTGATATTAACTCAATTCTCCTGCGGCACAGAAGCACCGGAGGAAGGAGAATATACACACCTGGATTCCCTTCTTAATTCCAGAAGGGTGCTCCTCCCCAATGGCTGGTCTCTCTCGGTCGCGGGAGAATCTATTCCACTCGGTGATTTCCCCCTGAACCTGGTGGGGTCAAAAGACGGCCAGGTGCTGGCGGTTACCAATAATGGACAGAGTGTGCAATCTATCATGCTTATCGATCCTCATACATTTACAGTGACAAGTGAAACCGAAATCCCGAAATCATGGTACGGACTGGTATTCAATGATGACCACTCGAGACTTTTTGCCTCTGGTGGGAATGACAACATGATCAGGATTTACGACACCTCAGATAATGGTCTCGTTGAAGTAGATTCAATCGTACTTGGGGAGGCATGGCCCGAAAGGATCTCCCCGACAGGATTAACTTTGGATCAGAAAAATGAAAACCTGTATGTCGTCACGAAAGAGGACAATGCCCTTTATAAAGTCAACCTGCTAAGTCGTGAAATTCAACGACTATTTCTAGCGCATGAAGCCTATGCATGTACGTTTTCAGAGGATGGATCTGTTTTATATATTTCTCTTTGGGGGGGTAACTCCGTCGTTTTCATTGATCCTGAGGATCTTTCCATTTTGCATACAATCCCGGTCGGGAGCCATCCGAATGACCTGGTCCTGACCCATGACAGTAAATACCTCTTTACCTCCTGTGCCAATGATAATTCGGTGCACATTATTGATACGGAATCAGCAAAAGTGATTGAGAAATTGCAAACAGCCTGCTTCCCTGACGCGCCAGCGGGAAGCACGCCAAACGCGCTGGCCATTTCCAGTGATAACAAAAGGCTCTACGTGGCCAATGCCGATAACAACAGCCTGGCAGTATTTGATATTTCGGAAGTGGGTGAAAGCAGAAGCCTTGGGTTTATTCCTACCGGCTGGTATCCCACATCCGTAAAGGTGATAAATCGGAAGATATGGGTAACGAATGGCAAAGGATCGTCCTCTTTTGCCAACCCTAAAGGCCCCAATCCCTATATCAGTAGAACGGATACAACAGAATACATTGGAAGGATGTTCAAGGGAAGCCTGACAATGATTGACGAACCCGATGAAAGGACATTGGAGGTTTACACCGAGGCAGTTTATAAGAATACCCCTTATTCCAGGGAACTGGAAAAACAGTATTCCGGGGAGGAAGGAAATCCCATTCCTCAAAAAGTTGGTGACCCCAGTCCGATCAGATATGTATTTTATGTAATCAAGGAAAACAGGACCTACGATCAGGTATTGGGAGATATGCCCGAGGGGAACGGGGACACCGGGCTTTGCCTCTTTCCAGAGAAAGTCACGCCTAACCAGCATGCCCTGGCAAGGAGTTTTGTGCTCCTGGATAATTTTTATGTAAATGCAGAGGTAAGCGCTGATGGCCATAACTGGTCTACGGCAGCCTATGCAAACGATTTTGTCGAAAAAACATGGCCAACAAGTTATGGGGGCCGGGGTGGATCGTATGATTACGAAGGTTCGAGGGAAATTGCTTTTCCCTCGGAAGGATTCATCTGGGATTACTGTCAGCGGGCAGGCATCAGCTACCGCAGCTACGGTGAATTTGTTTCGAATGGCCATACCGGTCTGGAGAGTCTTCAGGGCCATTTTGATGCTGATTTCCCCAGTTATAACCTTTCCATTCCGGATATGGTACGTTTTGAAAAATGGAAAGAGGATTTTGATTCACTTGTTGCTATCGATGCTGTTCCGCAGTTCAATTCAATCAGGTTGCCCAATGATCACACATCCGGTGCCAGGGTGGGCACGCCTACCCCTAGAGCTATGGTGGCGGAAAATGACCTTGCCGTGGGAAAACTCATCGAGCACATCAGCAACAGTCCCATCTGGGGCGAATCGGTTGTATTTGTATTGGAAGATGATGCCCAGAACGGCCCCGATCACGTGGATGCACACCGGTCACCGGCGTATATAGCCAGTCCTTTTACCAAACGAAATACCAGGGTGAGTACGATGTATTCTACGGCCTCTATGCTCAGGACTATCGAGTTGATCCTGGGACTGCCTCCGATGAGCCAATACGATGCTGCGGCTACGCCGATGTGGGAATGTTTTACTGCATCACCGGATCTTACCCCTTTCGTTTCTCTCGATCCCGGTTACGATATCCATGAAATGAATACGGAAGAGAGTGCAATCTCCAGGCTGTCCGATAGTTTCAATCTTGAGGTGATGGATGCCGCTCCGGATCTTTTGTTCAGCGAGGTGATCTGGAAAGCAGTGAAAGGACTTGACAGCGAAATGCCGGCGCCGGTAAGGGCGGCCTTTATTCTGCAGCAAGCAGAGAATGAGGAGAATGAAGCGGAAGAGGAAGAGTAAGTGACTGAATAGAACTCCCGCAAACTAGAAATTACAAGAGAAATAGTACGGGTTTTTGGCATAGCTCATACTTCAGGCACAAAGGAAGTGTGGACGCGCTGTAAGGAAGTGTGGACGCGCTGTTATAAAATAGTTTGAGTAGCATAATTCGTCTGAAAATGAAAGTGGATATGTACGAACAATATATTGTGGCTCCGGATGATTTCAAGTCAGAGATTTATGCTTTACCATCACCTTTCTCGACACTAAACACAAGGATCTCTTTTTTCTTCCCTCTTGGAATCAACTTCTCTTCAAACGGATAATTGTATTCTCCCGTCAACGGTAAGACGTCCAAAGCCTCACCGGAGATCAAAAAATCCCTATCCAGTCTTTTACAGATCTCCTGCATGCGGGAACACGTATTCAGGACATCCCCGATAAACAATATCTCCCGCTTCAATTCTCCCACCCAGGTTACTACCACGCTACCGGTATGGAGGCTGGTCCGGAATGTGGGAACAGAGCCATATTTGTCTGTATAGTAACTTTCCCTTTCATCAATTTTGCGCCGGATCATTTCATGGCATAGAATGCTTCTCTGGTTTTTTTGGGGAGTATCCGTTTTCCAATATATAATGATTTCATCTCCGACATACTGGTATACATCACCCTTGCACTCAAATATGGGTTCTGAAATATCCGAATAATAATCTTTCAGGAAGTGCGCATATTTTACGTCACCCATGGACTCTGCCAGCGTGGTAGATCCTTTAAGGTCAGAAAAAAACAATATTATATTCTCACGGATGGGATTGTGATATTTTCCGAATATGAAGTTGAATAATTCGTTTTTGCGATGCAGTTTACTGATCTGAATTGAGAGGACCATCACGATTGTAACAGCAAAACTGAAGACAAGGTTAGGTAGATACGAATTATCGAGGTATTCTCTGAACGCAAACAATGTTCCATTGAAATACATATACATCGCATTAATGGCAAGTAACCAGATGTTGACAATAAGAACAAAGAAGACAGTCTTAATTAGCATCAGCAGCCAGACGGCAAATTTCCGTTGCGAATAATACGTGACTACCTCAAAAAAACCTATGGAAGCCCCTATAATTGCCCCGATTATCAGGCCCCGAAAGATGGGGGTTAAAATTTCAACGAATGTAGTGCCTTCTATTAAGTCTTCGACTGTTGCATAGATTACTCCTGCTATTGCCCCAATCACTATCCCATTCCGAATATAATAGGAATGCCAGCGCAGCATATTTCGAAGTGTTTGACCCATACGCATTCTATTTTAACATATGATGATCAAAAGAGCAAATTAATTAGCAAAAGCAAACTGAAATTACATTATTAAAAATGACTTCCGGGCACATGCAGCCAACTGCTTGTTGTTAGATTAAAATACAATTGCATAATTAGTCAACTGGACAACCTTATTTAGGGATGGTCAAACCTATGGACTGACACTATTGCCTAAGCAACTAAAAGTGGACATTTTGAATATCAGACAAAAGCATAACAAGAGATAAAGAAACATAGGGCTCTTCTGGTATCAGAAAGATCATCGGGACCTGACTCGATCGGCTAATGGAAATTGTAAATCAGTTTGTAACTTTTTCATTCGGACAGAGTTTACATATTACAACTACCATCATTTCACCTAAACCAAACAGGCCATGTTAAGCAACTACATCACAACCGCTTTCCGCAATTTTCTCAAAAGCAAAGGATATACATTCATCAGCATTTCCGGCCTTTCAGTTGGGCTTGCCAGTTGCATTCTCATCCTATTATGGGTGAGGGATGAGGCAGGTATGAATAAATTTCACAAAAATGGAGAACGCATTTACAAAGTATGGCGCAATATGTACCAGGCTAGTGGGCAGATCAATACAACGCCGGGCATTCCGCAACCCCTGGAACTCGTCCTTGAAAACGAATACTCTGAAGTGGACCAGGTGGCACTCATTGGCTGGGAAATTGAAAATCTATTTCAAAAGGATGACAAAATATTTCGTGAAAAAGGCAGGTATGTTTCACCGGAATTTCTGCAAATGTTTTCCTTCCCGTTTCTTGCAGGTGACCTCAACACTGCCTTGGATGATATTCACTCGGTAGTAATCTCCGAAAGCCTGGCCATAAAGTATTTTGGAATTAATTGGAAAGAAGCGGGAGCATTGGGCAAAACTCTTCGGATTGATAACCGGGAGGAATTCAAGGTAACGGGAATTTTTGAAGATCCGGGATCAAACTCCTCGCTTCATTTTGACTGGTTGCTTCCTGCACAGGATTACATTAGCAGAAATGAATGGGTAGAAAGCTGGTACAATGGCGGGTTCAGAATGTATGTGAGCCTGAAAGAGGGAATAAATGCAGAAGAGTTTGCAACCAGGGTAGAGCAGGAGATAAATATCCACACCAATTATGAAGCGAATGAACCCATTATGCTGCAGAAATTTACAGAAACCTATTTGCATTCGAAAATTGAGAATGGTGTAGTCGCAGGCGGCCGGATCGATTACGTACGTATCCTGTTTATCGTTGCAATTTTCATCCTGGTGATAGCCTGTATCAACTTTATGAACCTTGCTACAGCTCGTTCCACCCGGCGTGCGATGGAGATTGGCTTACGAAAGGCCATGGGCGCTCGTCGGGAATCACTCAGTTTACAGTTTTTAACCGAATCCCTGTTGATCTCCGTTGTAAGCGTACTTCTTGCTGTTCTTTTTGTTTACCTGGTTCTTCCATACTTCAATAATCTTACAGGGAAATCAATGGTACTTGATTTTTCAGACCCCCAGGTATTGATGCTGCTTGGCTCGATCACAATCATATCTGGATTTTTATCGGGCAGTTATCCGGCATTACTTCTGCCTTCTTTCAATATTATAAGTTCACTCAAGGGTACCATCAGGCATTCGCGTGGTTCAAACCTGTTCCGTAAGGGGCTGGTGATCTTTCAATTCGCAATTTCAATACTGCTACTTATCGGGACCCTGGTGGTTTACAGGCAACTGGAATATATTTTAAATAAAAACCTTGGTTTGGATAGAGAAAACCTGGTTACGATTGAGTTGGAAGGCGAAGCTGCAGGGAATTTTGAATCGTATAAGACCGAACTCTTACGTATCCCGGAGGTAATGGATGTGACCTCCATAAGTGGCAACCCACTATCATACGGAAGTTCAACAGGTGGGGCATCGTGGGAGGGTAAGAATCCAGATGATGTGGTTGAAATCAATGTAATGAATGTGAGCCTCGATTTTGTTAAAACCATGGGGATGGAATTAAGCCAGGGTCGTGGTTTTTCAGAAGATTATGGGCTGGATTCAGCTAATGTTCTGGTAAATGAAGTTGCAGCTGCTATCATGGGGTATGAGAACCCTATCGGGAGCAACCTTTCCGTATGGGGTACAGACGGTCAAATAATAGGTGTGATAAAGAATTTTCATATGGACAGTATGTATGAACCCATTGCCCCGCTTATTGTCCGGTTTGATCCTCCTCAGGGAAATTTCATGACGTTTATCAGAATCCAGGGGAATACCCAGGATGCACTCCTTGCGATTGAGAAGGTGACCAGATCAATAGATCCCAGGTCTCCGTTCAATTATGGATTTCTGGATGCTGAATACGAGGATTCTTATCGAAGTGAGATAACCCTGAGCACACTCACGAATTATTTTGCCGGCATTGCCCTGTTAATTTCATGCCTTGGACTTTTCGGCCTGTCTTCTTTCTCTGCTGAGTTGCGCTCTCGTGAAATAGGTATTCGTAAAGTTCATGGCGCAGGTGTAATGCAATTGATACTAATGCTTTCCAGGGATTATACAAAGTTGATCGTATTCGCATTCATTATTTCAGCGCCACTGGCTTACTACTATATGGAAAACTGGCTGACTCGTTTCGAATTCAGGACCAGCCTGGATGCAGGCGTATTTGTGTTTTCCGGAATTGCCGCATTCGTGGTTGCAGTGCTTACGATAAGTTTTAAGTCGTTCCAGGCAGCTTCGGCCAATCCTGTGAAGACGCTGAAGGAAGAGTAGGAATTAAGTAATACTTGAGATGGTTTGGTGGAATAGAAATGGATTTTGAACAATAAAAATACAGTTGATTAAAAAAATTTAATCCAGATGAACCATAATATATTTTGCCTTTGATATCTGTAATCATACCTGCAGCCAATCCTGAATATTTAACCAGGATCCGACAAAGTTTATCAGATTGTTCATCACCCATTGAAGTGATTATTGTTGTCAGTAAAGATCAGCAAGGAAAAACATTCAAAAAATATCCTTTTGAGAAAATTGTCATTTCTGAGGTTAAAGGAAGAGGATATGCCTGTTCCCGGGGAATGCGATCAGCTAAGGGGGAAATCTTTATTTTTCTACATGATGATACTATCCTGCCACAGAACTGGGATAAATTTGTATTAAACGCCTTGACCGACATAAAAGTAGTTGGTGGAGCATTTTCATTAGCATTTGACAGGGACCACAAATATTTAAAGTTTCTCATTTTCTTTTCAGATGTATTCTTTAAGCTAACACGGGAATTGTGGGGCGATCGCGCCATATTCATTCGCTCTCAAATTCTGAAAGATAATGCGAAGTTTATGGATGTACCCATAATGGAAGATGTGAAACTGTCTTGTTTTATGAAAGAAAAGGGAAAAGTTGTTATGCTCAAAGAAAAAGTAATAACAAGCGCAGACACTTTTATAAAATACGGTTTACTCCGGCATACTTTTAGAATTATTAAATGTCGCCTTTGGTATGCTTTAGGAGGGGAACCTGAAAAGATTTATGACTATTATTATTCATGAGGAGGCTCCTGCCTCCCGCCTTCATGTCTTCCCCCGACTTCCGACTTCCGATTTCTCCGAACGCTGACTACAGGAGGTAACCTTATAAAAACTGACAATTGTCATTGGAATTTGATCCATTATTATAGTTTTTGAGCATTGAAGGTATGTCATGCACAAATTATAATTTATAACCTCAATCAGACATTCGAATGAGCGAATTAAAAAATATAATAATTGTTTTTTTGGTAGTACTGTTCTGTGGTAATATTCAAATAGCACATGGTCAAAAATCTGAATCCACAATGGTAAAATCAGATTCGTTGTATTTTGAAAGTCCGGCGCTTTTTGCATGTAATTTACAGTTCCCGGACAATTATTATCCGGATGATCCTTTCACATTGGTAATTGCCTTACATGGGGGCGGCGGGTCGTACGAATCCTTTCGGAACATTTGGAAACATTTTGAAAATCCACAATTTATAATGGCTACGCCCCAGGCACCCTATAAATGGTTGATGGGGGATAAGATTGGTTATGACTGGTCTGCCTGGCCAACCGGGGAATTAGAGATTATAGTGGAGGCCCTGAAACTAACATCCGGTTACATTAAAAACCTGGTACGGGTCTTGAAAGAAAAATACAATATTAATGAAGTGTATTTAATGGGATTTTCCCAGGGATCCATTATTACGCAAATAGCGGGAATAAATAATTACAATCTGTTAAGCGGGATAATAATTCTTTCCGGTCCGGAAGTAAATCATCCGGGAAAGCCTGAAATCGTATGGCCGGAAGAAGAAACTATCCGGGCTGCAAACAATTTAAAAGTCTATATTGCACACGGTAGATCTGATGAAATAGTTCCTATTGAACTTGCGTTTAAATCAGAGGATTTTTATAAACAATCCGGTTATGATGTATTACTGTTTGAATTTGAAGGAGGTCATGTGATAAATGCAGAAGCAATGAAGAATATTGGGAAATGGATCAATAAACAGGAATAACGCACTATAACAAAATGCGATAACCAATAAGGATTAAAGTGCTGTTTATTCCTTTAAGGGACATTAAAAGAACAATGTTTACAATAATTAAATTTTAGCTGTACAAAACAATCCGATGAAAAGATATAATACTAATTTAGTGTTTCACATTAATTAATAACCATGAGTACAGGAACAGTAAAATTCTTCAACAGAGCAAGGGGATTTGGATTCATCATCCCGGACGACGGTAGTGACGATGTATTTGTTCATAAGAACAATTTAGTGGATAAAATAGATGAAGGAGATAAAGTAAGCTATGAAGTGGAGGAAGGTGAAAAAGGACTGAACGCAGTTGATGTCAAAGTAGTTTAATATTTTCTTTGAAATTCTGGCATTAGGTAAGGCCTGTCATCTTTGATGGGGTACAGGAATGATTGCACATTAAAATTTCATTATTCTGAATTTTACATTCTGAATGTTGATTGTTGAATTCTAATTTCTGGTTACTGCCAACTGATCCCTGGTCCCTGATCCCTCTAAATATTTATGGGACCCTGCTTTACAATCACAATTCAAAACTCGCAACTTAAAGCTTCAGCATTCAGACTAAGACTTCCGAATCCTGCCTTCGGACTTTTTCTTTCTGCTTATTAACTTTGGGTGGTTGTTATGAACAAGCTCATCACCATATTAGGTCCGACTGCTACAGGAAAAACAAATCTGGCAGCGCATGTAGCCTATGAAATGAACGGTGAAATCATTAGCGCTGATTCCAGGCAGGTTTATCGCAAACTGGATATTGGTACGGGTAAAGACCTGGATGATTACATAGTAAACCAGCAGCAAATTTCATATCACTTAATTGATATCAGGGATGTTGGCTACGAATACAATGTATTTGAGTTCCAGGAAGATTTTCATAAAGTGTACCGGGATATTCAAAGTCGAAATAAAACGGCAATATTATGCGGAGGAACCGGTATGTATATACAAGCCATCCTCGATGGGTATAAATTGTACCCCGTGCCAAAAAACGAAATCCTGAGGACGGAATTAGAATCAAGATCAGAAGAAGAACTGGTACGGCAACTGGAATCGATTTCC
>SDBV01001961.1_pt1 | contig 30797 bp, 20 predicted proteins | sample 2277081 | NCBI WGS metagenome assembly SDBV01 (sample SAMN10402039, study PRJNA504765) | marine sediment metagenome | isolation source: marine sediment core GS10_PC15, 223 cmbsf | place: Arctic Ocean: Southern Knipovich Ridge | collected 2010 | reverse complement strand
GTAAAGAAATGTCTAATTAAGTCAACCTTATTCAGGCATTGACCTGCGGTTGAATCAAACCCTATGATAGAGAAAACAATAACTGTGGCTTGATAATTTTACAGAAAGAAAGTTGCACAACTTTTAATTCGATCTTCATATGCAAAATACTATACACTATGTGGTATAAAACTGTTTAGGAATGGTAATGAAGATTATATATGGCGCTTGATCTCCTGAATGAATTCTTAGAAAGCAGAAGTGCGATAACTGCATAAAAATTAGCATAGTAGAGCCGATTTACCGCAGAATTCCACCGCCCATTCTCAGCTAAAAGTTGAGCATCAGCAAATGATTCATCTGCTTTCTGCAGTCTGTAGCTTATGTAATCCTGCTGATTTTCTAGGCAATTAATTTATTTGGCTCTATTGAACTATATTTTCTGCAACGATCAGAATCACCCTTTTGCATAATGGTGGAACTGAGCCGCCGCGCCAGCGGTCGGCTTTAGTGCGTTGTTCTGTGGTTTCATTGCTATTTTAAAGGATATTGCGAACTAGGAAGATTTAGGATATAATTTGTACTTCTTCCTCCTTCTCCTGAATCCGACAAGATACCCTTCTCTACTAGATTTTGAATATCTCTGCGGGCTGTATCCCTATGTACTTTTGTCATCTTTGCCCATTTGGATGAATGCAGCTTACCAATGAAGTCAGCAAGTAATATATTGATCATTTTAATTTGTCTCTCATTTAATTGGGTAGTCTTATGCATTTCCCAGAACCTTGCCTTATGCAATACTTTCGATAATGTTTCATCAGTTGCCTCAAGTGCCTCCTTTAAACGCTCAAAGTACCAAACCAACCATTGGCTTATATCCATACTTCCCTTCTGGGTAGATTCCAATATGGAATAATATCCCTTTTTTGATTTCATTATCTGAGCAGACATACTATAAAATCTTTGGTTGGTCCTGTCTGCTCTAGCCAGTTGAGCATCAGCAATAGCTCTTGCAATTCTTCCATTGCCATCATCAAACGGATGGATACTAACGAACCATAAATGGGCTATTGCTGATTTAATCACTGGTTCCATGCTATTGTCGGTATTGAACCAATGCATAAATTGATTCATTTCATCCTCAAGACGCTGAGCTTCTGGTGCAGTGTAATGGACCTTTTCTCGTCCCATTGGGCCAGATACAACCTGCATTGGGCCATGTTTATCATTCCTCCATTCACCAACAGTTATCTTATACATCCCACTCCTTCCCGTTGGGAATAGAGCTGCGTGCCATCCACACAATCGATCCTTAGTAATTGGGGCTTTATACTTTTGAGTTGCATCCAACATCATTTCCACAACCCCCTCGACATCACGGCTTACCTCTGGTAATCCAGAGATATCGAAACCTAATCTTCTAGCCACCGAGGACCTTACTTCATCCGGATTCAAAAACTCTCCTTCAATAGCACTGGTCTTAACAATATCTTCAGTTAATGTCTCAAGAACAGCCTCTTCTCTAAGCTCGAATCCTAAGCCCTCCATCCTTCCTATTAACCTACCTTGAAGATCACGTACCTTGCTCACATATGGGATTAATGTTTCGTTGTCCAGGATAAAATTCGGCCAGTCTTTGCGTTGATGTAAATACATTTAAGATGTTTATTTGCCGTAGTTTATACGTCAAATATAAAACCTATTTGCCGTATTATGAAATAAATGGCGTGGTTTTTACGACGAAAAGAGTCTTTAATTGCAGGACTGATTCATATCCAAGTATAGTTTCTATCCACAGAACGGTGGAATTAAGCCGCCGCGCAAGCGGTCGGCTTTAATGATTTGTTCTGCGATCTGACTCTCATATTTGCCCATTTCGACTAAGCGTATACCGTCTGGGTATTTCTTCCATTTACACTGAACAACACCTCCGGCTCCAAATTGCAAGTGTTAATCCTCAGGGCTCCTATTGATTGATTATAACCTGTATTTCGAATTACCGAGATCTTCCCCTTGAACTGGACGCCAAACGTCCCTGCCTTAACGGACGGTACATGCGCCGCTAAGACTGGCGCGAGCTTTTGCCTATTCGTAAAAGGCGTGACAGTGAATATGGCGTATGTTCGTTGTTAGAGTCCGTAAATTATTCATCCAATCCAGTTAAAAATGTCTCCAATGTTCTATTAAATAAATCGGGATTATCAAGATTCGCAAAATGCCCTGTGTTTTCTAAATCAATCAAGTTGAAATTGTCTCTTACTTTAAATGTCTCAATAGTGCTTTCAAGAACTTTATTGATTTCTTTGTCTTTATCACCTCGGATTATCTGAGCCCTCACTTGAGAGTTTTTTATCACTTCCAAATAATCAAAATTGCCTAAATGTGGTACTAAATTCAGCACCGTTGATTTTTGTGCTTGTGACATCATCTCAATAATCTTTGTTTTCGAGTCTTCACTGACACCTGCCGAACCAGATAGTTTGCCAATCATATTCATGCTCATTAGTTTGTAAGTAAATTTCATCAGCCCTATTGTAAATCCTGATTTTCTTAATTTACCTGTTGTTCCATACGAAGTAAAAGATAGCATTCTGTCAGAATGGGCTTTCATTAATTCATAACAGACATTTCCACCCATAGAATTACCAACGTAATGCACATTATCGATTCCTAAAGTGTCGAGAAGCATTATTATATCATTACCAAACAGAGATAATTTTAAGTTTGATTCCGTTAACTCACTTGATGAAAATGTATTACCATGACCTCTAAGACTAATAGAAAGCGTTTTGTACCTGTCCTGAAAGTATTTATGTTGGTTTTCAAACTGGCTTAAATTTGCTCCAAGTCCATGAACGAAAAGAATTGTATCTCTATTTTCAACACCAGTCAGTAGATACTCCATATTAATCTCACCTAACTGAATTTTCTTAATCTTTCTCTTTAGTGAATCAGACTGGAAATTGTAATTAACTTCATTCGTCTGAGAATAACTATTTGCCATTAAAATCATTGCTAATATTATAATTCCGATTGACTTTATTTACAGTTCTATTAAAGAGCTCTAACTTTAAATAAACGTACCTCTCACATATTCCCATCCCTTTTATTGATTGCAGAACATATATTCTACTGCTTTTTGCAGTATAGTACTCTATTTTCAAGGGTATTCTGTCATTTTAGACTGGATATTACGATTGTCACCGTTGAGAAAACCTGAAAGGTCTATATAGAAATTAAACAATACAAACTAAAAAATCAATTCACAGAATGCGCAATTGTTTGTATTATTTGGTACTTCAATAGTCGCTGCCTATGCTTCGTGCCAACATTACTGATGACTACGTAAGACTCGCTTCCGGTGGATGGCTAGCACTTTCCTGACAGGATTGGTTACCTGTAGGGATCAATACTTGTCGTATTTGCCACCCATTCATTCCAGGCGTTCACAATAATAAGGGGGGCTGATCCGTGCGTTCATCCACGTACTCCCGGGCCTCCAGGAGATATGCCGCAAAGCTTTCGGGGGTATTGCCAATGTGTACCACCTTATCCTTGCCGTATAGAGGGTACCTGGGAGTATTATCCCATCCCATCGATACACAGGGTATGAAGGGGATCTCAAGGTTTGCGTCCCACCAATCCCTCATGGTAATCCAGTTTTCCGCCCATCTGATGTAATCCTCATCAAGGCTTGCCAGCGCCCATGAATAGATAGTTACGCTATTGATCCCTAAGTATTCCACCATTTCATTCAGTTCCATTTCACTGGTATTATTACGAATGAACTTTGCGAGACGACTATAATCCAGCTGCAAATGCAATCCTGGGAAGCCTGCCTTCATTACTTCGGCCCGTAAATAATCAAGGGCCTCTTTAGTCCCTTCCAGCCCTTCAAAGCTGTTTACCAGATCGCTGAAACTGAAGATCATAAAAACCGGTTTGTCATCTATCATGAAATAGTTGGGTTGTTTAAAGTACTGGTTGATTACCCGGTCCACCATAATCCGGTAATTTTCCCAGTCCACCTCGCCCTCCCAGATGATTGTATCCGTTTTATAGCGGTGATGGTTCCACGCATTTCCGTTCGCATCATGGTTGCCCCACAAGAGATAGAACTTCATTCTGTCCCTGTTGGCGGCTTTCAAAAAACCGTTGTTGAGCGTGGATTCAAGGAAGGGTTCCCCATTGAACCAGAACCAGTCGAATATGAATATATCGACGCCGTGGTCGGCTGCCGCATCGATCTTCTTTTCCATGACGGAGGGATCGTCCCCCATTTCATAACCCCACAGGGGAACCCGGGGCTGGTAATGTCCCTTGAAACGGGGATCAGCCTTCCGGATCATTTCCCATTTCCCTATACCTTCGCCCCAGAAGACCTCCCAGCTGCGTGGTTCATCATGTTGGGAAGGCCAGTAAAATGCAGCTACATGATAATCCTCGATAAAGACCTGGCAGCCTTTTACCAAGTAGATACCAAACAATTTAAGAGAGCAATACGCCGGAATATATATCGATTCCCGGATGATTTAATGTTTGAATTGACACTGGAAGAGTTCCAATACTTGAGGAGCCAATTTGGCACCTCAAGTTGGGGTGGCTCAAGATATGCTCCTATGGCATTCACCGAGCATGGAATTGTAATGATAGCTAGTGTCGATTTCACGAAAACGGAAAGTCACAGGTTGGTTACATTTCACAATTTTGTGACTTGCCTGCACATTCCATATTTTCAAAGACATTCGCTAATCTCTTTATTTTTAATGACATAGAATCATCACAATAGAGGAGGTATGGTTTTTATGAGTCACGATAATAAGCAAAAGTCACAAGGTTGTTACTTCCTGAAATCCCAAAATGACTACCCCCGCTTCAAAATTCGCATATTAAATGGAAGAACGTAAAGCAGAACAAGACCGCTCTTATTTCACCCTCTTTTAGAGGGTTGTGTTAATAAAGCCACCTCCTCTGGGGGCGGTGGTTTACTCTGAGATTTCCAAAAGTTGTTTTACATCGTAGAAGAACGTTTCACCAGCTCACCCAGGAGGTTTACCCTGACAGGGGCAAAACCGGTATTGGCAAGCCGGTTGAGCATTGTGTTCACTGCAGTGCGCCCTATCTCAGCACAGGGTTGGCGGTAGGTGGTAAGTGGAACGCTTAATAAGCCTGCATATTTTACATCATCAAATCCGGCCACTTTCAAAGTTTCGGGAATCCGGATGCCGGCATCGAGCAGTTTGCGCATCAGGTCGGCGGCCATTTCATCGTTGGCACAGATTAATCCGTCTGGCATATGTTTTATAATGTCCGGGAGCTCCCTTTTCGAGCTCATTTTCACCACACTGAGGGTTTCCGGGGGGAGGTTTGCCTGCCTGATGGCTTCCCGGGCCCCGATGATCCGGATATCAATCATGCCGGTGGAGTTTTCGTGTTTGGCAAAAACGATCTTCTCACATCCCTGCTCTATCAGGTGGCGGGTAACTGCCATTCCGGCCTGCATGTTATCCACTCCCACCAGGTCGCAGGAGGTCTGGTTGGGCCAATTCAGAATATCCCGGTCAAGCAATACCACGGCAATTCCGGCTTTTTTGAATTGATTGAGAATGTTTAAGTTGAAATTCACATTGTCCGGTATGCGGTTGGGAGGGGAGAAGAAAACCCCATCGAATCTCTCACGAATAAAGCTTGCACATAGCAGTCCTGTGGTTTTTTTAATGTCTTTTGGGTCAAGCAGGTCGGAGGGTAGATGCACCTGCCAGCAATGCTTTACTGATTCTTCCCGGATGGTTGAGCAAATGGGCTCGAAGATCTCAGCGCGCCCAAACTGGGGGATAAGCAGTCCGATCTTTTTCCCATCTGTAAGTTCAGATTGCAGAACAACCGTGCCATATCCTGCCCGGCTTTGGATTAGTTTTTCATTTCGGAGTTTGTCAAATGCCCTGGCAACTGTCGGACGGGAGGTTCCGAATTCTTCAGCGATTTCAGTTTCACTTGGAAGAAAATCGCCCTCGTGATACCTTTTTTCCGCGATCTTCGTTCGGATGTCTTCGTAAATAACCTGGTATTTCTTTTTCATGAAATGATGATAAAGCCTGGTAAAAATCCAGTAAATGATAATAAAATGTAAAGGTATAGAATATTTTGATTATGTCAAGTAAAGCCTTATTTAAATTGATTATATGACAATATATGTCTTATTTTACAGCACCATTAGCAATATTAAATGTAAATAAAATGTAATATTTCTAATCAAATTTCGAATATACTCCCCATGAAAAAGTGTTACATAGGAATTGATATTGGCAAAACCAACATGCGCTTTGCGGTAACCGAAGATGAACCTGTTTTAAAATATTACACCAAGCATAAGTATAGCAGAGGTTCCAAAGAGGATGTGTTTAGCAAAATATTTGAGGGTATTGATGAAGCCCTAAAGGAATCTGGATACAATGAAAAGGATGTTCAGGGAATCGGGATCTCTGTTCCCGCAGTGGTTGACCGGGAGACGGGTGTGATTGCCTGGGGTCCGCAATGGGATTTTCTGGGTGGAGTTTCAATTACAAAGCCCCTGGAAGAGCGCTATGGGGTTCCTGTTGCTGCCGATGTGGATACAGTGATGGCGGCCTGGGGAACACAATGGGCAGGAATCGGAATGGAGTGTGACAGGTACGCACTTCTCACCTGGGGAACAGGTCTTGGAGCCGGTTTTATAATGGATGGTGAGGTGGTGGAGAATGCCGATAACCTGTTTCCTGAATTTGGGCACTCGGTAGTGAGCGATGACGATTGGCCCTGTAAATGTGGTGCCACGGGTTGTATAGACACCCTGGTCTGCGGAAGCGGAATTGCCAAGCACGGACAGTTGGCGGTTGTGAAGGAAAAAGAGTCCCTTCTTCATGAGCTCTGTGGAGGATATCCCTCCAAACTCACCTCTCCAATGGTTTTTGAAGCTGCAGAGAAAGGGGATAAGGTGGCCATTTCCGTGCTCGAAAGGGTGGCCACACTGCTGGGGCGTCTCTGTTCAAACATTGTGCTTACCATGCAACCCAAAAAAATTGTCATTGTCGGAGGGCTTGCCGAAAGAAGCGACTTTGTCCTGGAAACCATCAACCGGGTGATGAGTGAGAATTGCTGGCTCATCTTTAAAGGATTGACCGATTGCGAGGTGATCTGTTCCGAGCTGGTTGATGAGGCAGGTGTGCTGGGGGCCATCCGAAAGGTACAGAGATTAAGGTCTGAGAACGTCAAATAACAACTTAAGAATGATTATCGATTTAGAAGACAAATGTGGACTGCCCGTATCCCTGAATGCAGAAACCTGTGAATACAATCTTGGGGGGCTGCTGAACGATACCGGATACAGAACCAGGAAAGTGAATGATTTGGCAGGTGTCTGGGCAAATCCGGTAGAAGAGAACGACGCGGTGGCATACCGCTATACTGCAGGATTGTGGCTTCCCGAAGATGAGGAAATATGGAAAAACTCCAACATCATATACGGTATTGTTTCATTTATGCCCGGCACACATGGTGGGGAATATGTGAAGAGTTCCGGTCAATACCATCCCATTGTATCACCCAATAAATCAGCCACTCCCGAAGTATATACCGTGCTTCACGGAACAGGGCATTTTATGCTGCAGAAAGCTGCTCCACCCTATGAAAAGATTGAAGATGCTGTGCTGGTAAAAGTGAAGGCCGGAGAGACTTTCGTGGTGCCGCCCGATTATGGCCACCTCCAGATTAACCCGGGCAAAGAACCGCTCATCTTCTCCTATGTGGTGATGGATGGAATGAGTGGGGTATACGATCCTTTTAAAGAGAAACAGGGGGCCATTTATTATGAGATGGATACGGAAAATGAATCGGAGAGATTCGTCTTCAATCCAAACTATGACGATGAAGTTCCCCTGAGTATTATCGAAGCAGGGGAGATCTGCCAGTTGCCCTGGCTAAACGAGAATGTTAACTACCACAGTGTGAAGCAAAACTTAGAGAAACTGGAATTTATCACGGATACAGATAAGTTCTCCGAATATGCAAACCTATAAATAATCAACAGATATGAATTTGAATGAATTGATTGAGCTGAATCATGTGCTAACCCCGGGTGAAGAGGAGTTCGTGCTGGAAATCGAAACAAAGAACACGGAGGAGGTTCATAAAACAACGGTGAGAAGAGAAGATATCTGGTACATCATCCAGGATGTGAAGCTCTCCTCTCACCTGGGTACACATATTGAGTTTCCCTACCACCATATGAAAGATGGCAAGGATGCCTCTAACTATCCGCTTGACAGGATGGTTGGGGATGCGGTGATATTTGATTTTACCCACAAGAAAAAGGATGAAGAGATCACAAAAAAGGAGATCATCGACAGTGGGGTAGAGGTAAGAAAGGGAGATATCGTAATTATCTATACCGGCATGCAGGAGCTCTGGAACACCCCCACGGGTCATGACCGGCCTGCGCTATCCATTGAGGCCACGAAATACCTCGTTATTGAGAAAGGCATTCATTGCATAGGCACCGATGCCACCGGACTGGAGGTGAGGGGAACGGACGATCAGCCGGTACATCAGATCCTGTTTGCTCATGACGTGGCCATGATTGAGTCAATGACCAACCTGGATAAACTGAGCGGGAAGCGGTTTTCGATCATGGTATTACCAATCCGGGTAAAGGGGATGGATTCATGTCCGGTACGGATTGTGGCAAGTGAAAAGTAGAATGATTTAATAGAGAGGATATGGATAAGAAAGAATTACTGGGACTGTATCAAAAGATGCTCCATTTAAGGCTCTTTGATGACATGTGCAGAAGCCTGAAGATGCAGGATATCGTGTGGAGCGGATACCATCCCTATACGGGTCAGGAAGCTGTCCCGGCAGGGGCGATCTCACAACTCAGACCAGAGGATTGCCTGCTGGGTAACCACCGCTCACATGGTCATGCCGTTGCAAAAGGCTCTTCTCCCCGGGCCATTTTAACTGAAATGATGGGCCGCCAGACAGGTGTGAGTGGCGGACTAGGAGGAGCGATGCAGTTTATTGATGCGGAGAACCATGTCTACTGTGGTTCCATCGTAGGCAGTGGTATCCCAATTGCTGCAGGTATGGCTCTGGCCAAGAAACAAAAAGGCACAGACCATGTGGCCATGTCCATCTTTGGGGATGGTGCGTGCAACACCGGGGCCTTTCACGAAGGACTTAATCTTGCGGCCATATGGAAATTGCCGGTGGTATATATTCTTGAAAACAACCAGTTTGCCGAAGCCATGCCGGTGGATGAATTTGTGGCCTGCAGTCCCCTTTCCAAAAGGGCACGTGCTTACGACCTCGAAGAGATCACTGTGGATGGCAATGATGTTGAAGCCGTATATGAAGCTGCAAAAAATGCCATTGAAAAAGCCCGGTCAGGCGGAGGGCCTTCTCTGATCGAGGCATATACCTATCGTACCCGGGGGCACTATATAGGAGATCCGGAGAATACCTACAGGACAAAGGAAGAAGTGGCCGAATGGAAGAAAAAAGACCCCATCCTGCACTGCAAGAACAAACTGCTGGGAACGGGAGTTGCGGAAGTGGAGCTGGAAAATATAAAAACGGATATTAAAACAGAATTAAAGGAAGTAAAGGAGTGGGCCCTTGAGCAGCCATTTGCAACCTTCGAGCAGGCTACAGATCATGTCTGGATTCCTCTCGAATCATAAATCAGAGATATGTCAGAGATGCAGAATATTACATACGGAGAAGCGCTTGGCCAGGCCTATCGCGAAGAGATGCTCAGGGATGAGAATGTATACTTAATGGGCGAGGATGTGGGACGCTGGGGAAGCCTCTACAGGGCATCCCGGGGTCTTCTGGAAGAGTTCGGGCCCGACAGGGTGAAAGATGCTCCTTTGTCCGAGGCTGCCATAGCAGGTTGTGCTGTGGGTAGTGCCGCCATGGGAATGCGTCCGATTGCAGAGATCATGTACATCGATTTTATCTCCATAGCCATGGACCAGATTGTAAACCATGCGGCCAAGTGGCACCAGTTGTCCTGTGGAAAGGTGAAAATGCCGCTTGTCATCCGGACGCAGGGCGGAGCGGGAAGACGGAATTCTTCTCAGCACTCCCAGTCCCTCGAGAACTGGTTTGTGAATATACCTGGGCTGATTGTGGTAATGCCTTCGTCGCCTTACGATATAAAGGGCTTATTGAAGTCTTCTGTACGCAATGATAACCCTGTGATATTTATTGAGCATAAGTCGCTCTATTTTACCAAAGAAGATGTTCCGGCAGAAGAATACCTTATACCACTTGGTAAGGCAAATGTGAAAAGAGCGGGAGAAGATGTGACCATCGTTGCCACATCCTGGATGGTAGGTTTTGCCATGGAAGCTGCAGAACAACTCGCCAAAGGGGGAATCTCCTGTGAGGTGATCGATCCGAGGACCATATGGCCTTTGGATAAAGAGACCATTGTGAAATCTGTGAATAAGACCAAGCGCTGTATCGTGGTTACCGAAGCTCCGGCAGAGGGCGGATGGAGTGGTGAAGTAGCCTCGGTAGTGAGTGAACAGTGTTTTGATGCGCTGGAAAAGCCGGTGAAAAGAAATACGGGAATGCGAACCGGAATTCCATACGGGCCGGTGCTTGAGTTGAAGGTTATCCCAAGTGTGGAAACGATTGTGCGGGATGTGAAAGAAATCATGAACCGTAGCGAAGCGGAGCTCACGAGGCGATAGCCGAGTAAATAATTTTATAAGAATAAAGAAAAATAATATGTCTACTACCATAACAATGCCTAAATATGGGGAAACCATGGAAGAAGGGATCGTGACCGGGTGGCTCGTTGAAATTGGCGATACGGTGGAAGAGGGTGATATCATCGCTGAGATCGAGACCCATAAAGCCGTGTTTGAACTGGAAGCGCCTGTTTCGGGAAAAATGATAGAATATTTGGTCGAAACAGGAGAGTCCGTTCCTGTAAATACACCCATCGCAGTTATTAATTCATCTTTATAAAAAGGAAGGAAAAACAATGGGAATTTTATCCGGATTACTGGTGGCAGGCCTCGGGGGTACTTCTGCAGGAGCACTCAGCTGGCCCATGAAACTGATGAAAAAGTTCAAATTCGAGCAAACCTGGTTTCCGGGCATGCTCTTTGGTTTGTTCATTCTCCCCTGGTTCGTAACCTTACTTTTCTGTCCGGACGCCATCGGGGGTTTCCGGAGTCTTGATCCGGGAATCATAATTAAATCGAACCTGTTTTCCCTCGCATGGGGTATCGGGAACGTGCTTCTGGGCCTCAGCCTGGTTCGGATCGGTGCCTCGCTGAGCTTTGCCATATTGAGCGGTGTGGGCATTCCCCTGGGGGTGATCATACCAATGATCTTCAAAGGCAGCGGGCGGTTCCAGGAGGCTGCTGATTTAAATTCTCCCACCGGACTGGTTATTTTAGGCGCCACAATATTTATGCTTGTTGGTGTGGTCTTTGTCGCATTGGCAGGCTTTGGCCGTGATAAAATACTTAAAAAAGACGATGAAAGATCCGGAGGTTTTTTCGGAGGACTGGTCATGTGTGTGATCTCGGGGATTTGCTCTGTGGGTCCGGCTTTTGCATTTATATACAGCCAGGCCCCCATCAGAGGCGCTATGCTGGAGCGGGGAGCAGGCGAATGGCCCGCTGCAATTTCTGTTTGGGCACTGGGCATGTTTATGGGTGTCCTGGTCAATGTGCTCTATCCGGCATTTCTTTTGACCAGAAAAAAATCATGGGGGGTATTGAAAGAAAATCCGAAAGAAATCGGACTCTCATTGATTGTTGGTCTGAACCTTTTTCTTGCCTTTGCACTGTGGGGCCTTGGTATGCTTATGCTAGGACCTTTGGGAGGTTCATTGGGTTTTGGAATCTATTTTGCTTTCCAGATCCTGGCTGCACAGGGCCTCGGCTGGATCAGCGGTGAATGGCGCGGTGTAAGTGGCAAACCGATCAGGCAGATGATGATCGCCGTGATCATCCTGGTGGGTGCAGCAGGCCTTATGGCCTATGCAAGTACCATATCTTGAGAGGTTATTAAATCATTCATGAAAACATGAAATCGACGTTTTACAACACTTTATTGTGGCTGATAATGATGAGCTGCCCGTTTCTGAACCTGCCGGCTCAAACGGCCGTAAAAAGCACGGAAGCCAACATGGTTGTGGAAATTTCTCTCCAGGCCGGGAAGGTACACGCTGATCCGTTTAGTGATGCCATCCAGATCGTATGCGGGCCTTACCCGGATGAAGACATGATGGAGCCACGCTGGGAAAACGAAGCCGGTATGCCTTATCTGACCCAGGATTTCAGTGTCGTAAATCCCAAGTATTTTGAATATTCAGATCGTCGTATGGAGCACCTGATCGATGCCGGCATGGTGCCGGTGATCGTAGGCGGTTGGGGCCGTCCGCAAGGCGGCGGCAAGAGCACGTTGATGCAAGTGGGGCTGGATGGATTCAAGCGGCATTGGCGAAATCTTGTGGCCCGCTACGGCGCCTACCCCGCGGTCTGGATGGTCGGTGGCGAAGTCAAAGATGCCTTTGGCCCATGGTCGGAGCTGGCCCGGTCGGTTTGCAATAATATGATTCATGGTGCAGATTTTTACCCGACTCTTCTTGAGATGGCACACCTACCATTACGCCCCGGACAACACCGTGATGGTGTAAGTTTAGTGCCGTTACTGAAAGGCAAAAAGGATTTTGATCGCGGTCCATTAGTGTGGCATTATCCTGTTTCACTGCCACGGCATAACTCCAAACCGGGGAGTGCGATCCGGAGCGGAGACTGGAAATTCATTCACTATTACGAAGACGGAAGCCAGGAGCTCTACAACCTGAAAAATGACATCGGGGAATCCGACAATCTTTCCGGGCGCATGCCTGAAAAAGCAGCTGAAATGAAGGCCCGGCTGGATGCGATGCTGAATGAACACGGTGCGAAGATACCCTCACCTGATCCCCAATAACAGAGGAAATGAAACAAACAATAGGAATGTATATGTAACTAAAAAGAAAAGTCATGAAACAGCGCATAACCCGCCGATCTTTTGTCAGAACCACAGGAATAGCTGCCTGCCTTGCTCCAGTTGTTCCCTCTATGGGAGCCCTTGCAGGATACAGGGAGCCGGTAACCACCCCCCGGGTTCCTCAGATTCCATATGGAGCTGTTTATTTCAGGAAATCAAATCCTCCTCCCGAAGACTGGGAGCAGGATTACCAAACTGCTTCCGGGGATGGCATCAATACCTTCAGACACTGGTTTATCTGGTCGGCCATTGAGACTTCTCCGGGAGTCTATAACTGGAAGAATTATGACCGTCAAATGGAGCTTGCAGGCAAATACGGTATCCGGACAGTCATTGCCGAAATGACTGCCCTGGCCCCGCAATGGATATTTGACCGCTACCCTGAAGTCCTCTACGTTGATGAACAGGGCAGGCGTCCTGTAAGCGGGATATCACCTGCCACCGCCACCGGGGGCTATGCCAAGGGGAATGCCGGTGCCATATGTATGAATACAAAAGCCGGAAGGGAATTAATCGGTTCTTTCCTTACAGCTTTGGCCGAAAGGTATAAAGGCCATCCGTCTCTGATGGCCTATGATGTCTGGAATGAATGTTTTTACCCGCCCGATATCTGCTTTCATGAGGCTACAAGGCAGGCCTTTATCGGCTGGTTAAGGGAGAAATATGATTCACTGGATGAGTTAAGTAAGGCATGGAGAAGGTTTTCACTTCGCTCCTGGGACCAGGTTCAGATTCCAAGGACCACCTGGCCCTGGCCCGAATGCCAGGACTGGCTTTATTTCAGAAAGGACAACTTCTACGATCATATGCAATGGAAGGTCGATCTCCTGCGGGAGGTGGATCCACAGGTCCTGATGACCGCTCACGGGATCGGAAACAGTATCAACTGGGTCTTTTCGAATGGCTCCGACCATTGGGAGGCTGCAAGTCATGTACAGTCCTATGGATTTACATTCGTGCAGACCCGGGAAGGCAATGATCCGGTTACCCAGTGGTATTCAGTGGACCTTGTGAGAGCAGGATCCAGGGGCAAACCATTCTGGCATTCTGAAGCCCAGGCCGGCCCTTCCTGGTACGCAAGTATGATCGGAAGGGAGAAGGAAGACGGCCGCATTGCTGAGCCGGAAGATGTACGAATCTGGAATATGATCACTTTCGCCGCAGGAGGCAGGGGTATATTATATCCCCGTTGGCGTCCATTGCTGGATGGTCCTTTGCATGGAGCATTCGGCCCTTACAATATGGACGGAAGCAGGAACGACAGGAGTGCCGAGATGAGCCGTGTGGCAAAATGGGCCAATGATCCGGCAAATAAATCCCTTTTCGAAGCCATACCGGTAAAAGGGGATCTGGGTATCCTTTTCCTGCATGAAAGTGCTTCACATAGCTACCTTTCGAGGAACACGGCCGGTGGTGACTGGTATCCACAGGCACTCTGGGGTGCCTGCCGGGGTTTTATCCTCAACAACCTGCAGGCCGACTGGGTCCACCCGGATGATCTGGAAGAATACGAGGTGCTTTACCTTCCTTATCCTGTGGCCATAACGGATCAGCATGCAAGCCTGTTGACGGAGTGGGTCCGTCAGGGGGGGACACTGATTTCCGAAGGTTGCCCGGGCTATTTCGGGGGAAATCTGCATGTGGGAGAGACCCAGCCCAATCTGGGTTTGGATAAACTTTTTGGGGCCAGGGAAAAGAATGTGGAATTCATGCCGGATATCGATACTCCATTCAGACTGGAAGGAAATGAATCAGCATTTATGGGTGGAGGATACAAACAAGAATACCTGGTTGAAAAGGGGAAGGCAATGGCCTGGTACGAGGATGGAGCTGTGGCTGCTGTTAGTCACCATTTTGGCAAAGGCCGGACGCTGGTCGTAGGCACCCATCCCTCCATCCATTGCCACAGGGTCAAAGGGGGGATCAATACCGGGTATTTCAGGGAAATATTCAAGTTCGCCCGGCGTGAACAATTGGTATGGGCTTCCAATGCCGCCATTCAGGCACGATTGCACAGGAATGATTCCAGCTACTTCCTCTGGATTGTCAATCCCGAAAGGGAGCCACAGGAAACCAGGATAAAGGTCTCAGGTGAACTGGGCGAGTTGCAATTTCTAGCTTCTCAATGGAACGAATATCACACTGAAGTGGCGGATAATCGTTTTACTGTACAAGTGCCAGCCAGGGATGTGCTCATTTTAGAATTTGGAACATGAACTAAAAGGTCTATAATCGTATGAAAGCAATAAAACAGTCCCTGGTTATTTTTTTGTTTGCGTGTAGTTTGACCATTTATGGTCAGGCCGAACAGCGTGCTCAACAATGGAAGGTGTTCGAAACCTCATTCGAATCATCAAAAAGCTACAGCAATCCATTTATGGACGTGCAGGTGGATGTGGTCTTCGAGAAAGATGGGAGGAGCTGGAAAATTCCTGCCTTCTGGGACGGAGAAAATAGCTGGAAAGTACGCTTCGCTTCGCCTGAAACCGGAAGCTACTCGTATCGCGTTGTGTCCAATGATAAGTCAAACAAAAGCCTCAACGGGAAAAAGCAATCCTTAACCGTTACGGCTTACAATGGCGATAACAAGCTCTATAAACACGGGATGATCGGCATCAGTGAAAACGGACACCATTTTGCCCATGCCGACGGAACCCCATTTCTCTGGCTGGGTGATACCTGGTGGAAAAATCTATGCAAACGGATGACCTGGGAAGGTTTTCAGGAACTGGCAGCCGACCGGAAGGAAAAAGGATTTTCGGTGATCCAGATTGTGGCCGGTCCGTACCCGGATGAAGGGCCTTTTGAACCCATGTGGAAAAACGAAGGCGGATTTATGTATGAAACACAGGACTTTACTGTTTTGAATCCTGAATACTGGACCTATGCCGACCGGCGTTTGCAGCACCTGGTCGACATGGAGCTGGTGCCCGCCATCGTCGGGGCCTGGGGAAGGGCGGATTGTGATGCCATGAAGCACGTGGGTGTGGAAGGCCTTAAGCGGCACTGGCGTTACCTGATTGCACGCTACGGTGCCTATCCGGTTATCTGGATCCTTGCAGGCGAATTGCATAACGACAGCAAATGGGGCGTGGGTCCCTGGGGTGAGGTTGGCCAGTACGTGCGAGAAATTGATCCTTACCAACATCCTATCTCCGCGCATACAGGAGGTGGAAGACGGGGGTTTCCTGAAGATGAACTGATTATTTCCTACGACATGGTGGGTGGTAGTCACAATCAGGAGATTGCGATTAGTTCGGCCATCAATAACTTTACAACAGCCTACAGCAAAGAACCTGCCATGCCGGTGCTGGTGGGGGAAACCTGTTATGAAGGGCATATGCAGACTGGATTTCCCTACGTACAGCGGCACATGTTCTGGCAATACATGCTCAGCGGTGCGGCAGGGCATACCTACGGTGCCGCCGGCATCTGGCACGCCAGTGTGGAGGGCGATGCAGGCTGTGCTTCCAGTGCTTTTGGCGGTCGCAGGGTATATGACTGGACCACCTGGCGAGAGGGAATGAACTATCCCGGAGCCATCCAGGTGGGGCTTGGCAAGAAATTGCTGGAAGAATATCCATGGGATAAGTTTGAACCGCATCCCGAGTGGGCAGAGGAAGGCAGTTTTGCCGCCGGAATCCCGGGAGAATTGCGTTTCATCTACCAGCCGAGACGTACTATTTACAATTGGCAGGGAGCAGTGGTGAAAGGGGTTGAAAGAGATGTGAATTACAGGGCATATTATTTTGATCCCGCAACCGGAAGGCGTTTTGATGCAGGAAAAGTTAAGGTGATCTCCAACAATCTGGATGACCTGGAGGGGCATACACAGGCGCTGTTGTATGAAGATGATTTCGACAGGGAGGCAGTAGGTTTTCAAGCCAAAGGAGATGCTGCCGACTGGAAAGATTACGGTACCCGGACCAAACGTAATAAGGGTATTCTTTCCGGAGGTAAAGGTGTATTGAGTACGCTTGAAACGGTTGAAGGAAAAGATGTGGTGGTGAGTTGTGCAAAAGCCCGGAGTGATGCGGAAGCCGGACTGGTATTACGTTTCCAGGATCCGGATAATTACATTGTTGCTCTTTACAGTCCGCGCCACAAAAGCATCTTTATTCACGACCGCAGAGACGGGAATTTTGGCGGCGCATTGGGACGGGTAGATGTGTCAGGAATTGGCGAAGAATTTGAGCTTACAGCGGCTGTTTCAGGTGAATATGCTGTAATGGTTGTTTCCGATGGCAAGAAGACATGGCGCACAATTCCGGTAAAAGTGAGCAATACAAAAGCAGGAAAAACAGGGCTCTGGTCTCTCCATATAGGCGACCAGCAAGAGTTCGGAAAATTCGAGGTTTCTGCAATGGGAGGCGATGATGTTCAGGATGCAACCGGCCTGTATCTGGCACCGGATCTTCCCTCGCCCCAGGACTGGGTGCTGGTAATGGAACCGGCTGATGACTGAAAACTGGTTTTGAATAACATGATTTAAACACTGAAAATGAAAAGGCATACAGGTAATTCTCACATTATCCCTGTGTTGGCGTTCGCACTGTTCTTTGCCAGCCCCTTATCCTCTTTTAATCAGGATAGGACCCCGGCGGATGTCCCGCTCATCAGTTACCGCATTTTCCCTGGTCAGTATGAATCGGACGAGCAGTTCTCGCGGTTCCTGGTGTTTCTGAAGGAGTATCCTGATGCGGTTGATGAGATTGCCCTGATGGATGAACCCTTTCCCAGGCCTGCAGGTCTGCCATTGGAAGCTGTCGGGACCATCACTGAAAGGCTAAAAAAGCGCATTGCCGAGTTACGCCAGGCTGGCATTCATAGCGTAGGTATCAATGTGGCTCATACGCTTGGACACTGGGATGTTCCCGGCATGCCTTTTACACCCCTGCCACCTGCGGTTGGTCATGATGGTTCCCGGTCGACCACTTGCATGTGTCCGAACAGTTCGGAATTCCGTGACTATATTCAGAAACGATATGCGATGATGGCCTCAACCGGGGCAGATTTCATCTGGGTGGATGACGATTTTCGTGCTCAGAATCATGGTCCGGCTTATCCCTGTTTCTGCTCCCTTTGTCTGCAAATGTTCGGCCGGGAAAAAGAGCGTACGGCACTGGTGGCAAAGCTCAACACTCCCGAAAACACCTCCCTGCGAAAGGAGTGGTCGGAATTCTGTGCTGTTTCTCTTGAGGGACTTGCCCGGGATATTCACAGCGCAGTTTTCAACGTGAACCCCAAAGTCGAGCTGGGTCTTATGACAATCGGTTACAGCAACAGCACCTATGCGGGTTATCCGATCCATCGGTGGATGACGGCGATGGGAGCAAGCCGTGGCCGTCCGGGCCATGGTTTTTACACAGATGAGAAGCCTGGACTGCTGATCAACAAAGCGCTGGATGTGGCTCGCCAGGTACGCGACTACCCCTCCGGGGTCACGACCATTGCCTATGAGTTGGAAAATGCACCCTACATCACGCTCGACAAGTCGGTCCGCACAGTGATTAACGAGTGTACCCTGGCACTGATGATGGGCTGCAATGGTTTTGCATTGAATATGCTGAACCGATACCAGGGAACTCTGGAGGATTTCCATCCACATATGCGGGCCATCGCTCAGGAAAGGAGTCAGTGGAAGACACTTGTGGATTCCTCGGCTGGACTCCCGCTCGCAGGCTTCTGGCCGGCCGATCATCCCATGCTTATGGCGAACCGGGTTGTGGATGAAAAGGGCTGGTTCTTTGAGGGAGGATCTTACAACATCCAGGCCCCGAATCAGCTTTTGGAGATGGGCATTCCATTCGCAGCGGATTCCCGTCATGCCCTGGGCACAATCCTGTCAGGAAAAGTTGCTGAAGCATTTACCACTGAAGAGTTGAGGGACATGCTCTCTAAAAGCGTGATGCTTGATGTCTTTGCACTCAGTGTCCTTTGGGAGCGCGGACTTGGCGATCTTACGGGCGTGAAGCCTGGTGAGGATGTGCTGGTCGCTGTCACCGAACGGTTCACCGATCATCCGCTGAATGGCACCAATGCAGGCTTCGTGCGTGAGGCATATGCCAAACCCGGGGAACGACCTGGCACCCTTATTCCCATCTCAGGAGGAGTGATAGATCTCTCACACCTGGTTCGCCATGACGGCACCGATCTGGGGAGCTGTCTCACGCTTTACACCAATGAACTGGGGGGGCGTGTGGCAGTGAGCAGTTATGCACCCTGGAATCGGATTGGATTGGGACCCAAGAGGCGCCAGGTGATTGCCATGACCGACTGGCTGTCTGAAGGTCGATTACCGGCTATCATTGATCAAACAGTACGCGTAGCCCCCTTTGTCCGACAGTCACCGGATGGACGTGTCGTTGTTGTGCTATTCAACACCTCTCTGGATGCCACAGGTATGCTTACGCTGCGTTTGCGGGCCAGACCACAACATGTTTCTCAGGTTTCTGCCTCAGGATTCAGGCCTCTGGGCACCCGGGTAAGCGAGGGTGAGACCGTAGTGGAAGTCCCTTCCATCCCGCCCTGGACCACAATCACACTGGTCGGATATTAAATTACAACCAAATGATCCAGCCTACGTGAAAAAATGAAAAGAATAAACTGGCACGAAAAAAATAATATAAGATGAAAAGAATCACCTTGGCCGTGGCTACCATAGCAATGCTATTTGCATCCTGCACGAATGAAAAAGTTCAAGACCTTCCGAACATCGTATTCATCCTGGCGGACGATATGGGCTACGGGGATCTCAGCTCCTATGGAGCAACAAAGATCCAGACGCCGAACATAGACCGGCTGGCAAAGGAGGGCATCCTCTTCACAGATGGCCATTGCGGTGCCTCAACCTGCACCCCAACCCGTTACGGATTGCTGACCGGACGACATAACTGGCGAACATGGTTGAAATACAGCGCGCTAAGCACCAGTGCTCCTATGCTGATAGAGGAGGGCCGGATGACTGTAGCTTCCCTGCTGAAATCGGCAGGTTATTCTACCTCAATCGTTGGGAAGTGGCACCTTGGTTTCGGCCGCGAAGAGGGCTTTGAAGACGATCGGGGCGACGAACCGCCGAACTACTGGGAAACCCGTGGAAACGGACCGGACTGGAACGATGAGTTGAAACCGGGCCCGCTGGAGTGTGGCTTCGACTATTCTTATGTCATTCCCATAGCCAACAGCTTCCCGCCCTATGTGATTGTGGAAAATCATCACGTAAAAGGACTTGAAAAAGATAACCCGATTACAACAATGGTTTCGGATAACAATGGATTGATGGAGGGAGGTGATGAAGCACGCTGGAAAGATGAAGAACTTGTGGATATGATGACCGAAAAGCTGATTTCTCAACTGGAAGGCTTTGCAAAAGGAAAAAAACCTTTCTTTCTGTACTATTCGCCGCATCAGCCCCATGGACCCTTCAGGCCAAATCAGCGTTTCAAAGGAACAAGTGAGGCCGGAGTATACGGAGACGTAATCCGGGAACTGGATTGGTCGGTGGGCGAATTACTCAATACGCTTGACAGATTGGAATTGAGCGAAAACACCCTGGTGATATTTTCAAGTGATAACGGATCGGGATTACGTTTTGCTACACCGAATATGAGTGATTGGGGAAGGGATACTACGGTCAACTGGTCAGAACTTAATGCAGAGAATGCCCATCGGACCAACGGACCAAACAAAATTCGTGGTGGAAAAGGTGATCTTATTGAAGGGGGGCACCGCGTGCCCTTCCTGGTGCGTTGGCCAGGAAAGATCAAGCCGGGAACACGTTCGGCGGAGACGATCTCGCAGACCGATATGATGGCAACCTTTGCTGCTATCCTTGGAAAGGAAATGCCGCCAAACGCAGGAGAAGATAGTTATAACGTATTACCCGCCTTCCTGGGTGAGAAGCTGTCCGACCCGGAACGTCCACTGGTATTCTCCAGCGGGGGAACAGGAGCACTTTCCATTCGCATTGGAAAATGGGTATATATTGACGGACAGGGCGATTGCGGGTACAGGGAATTCTTTAGCGGGAAACCCTTTCCTGAACCAAAGGCGGGAGATCCCCCCGGACAACTCTATAATCTGGATGAGGACCTTGGGGAAAGCAACAACCTTTATACGCAGCATCCGGAAATCGTTGAGCGCCTGAAGCAAAAACTGGAAGAGATCAAAGCAGGCGCTTACTAAGTTTAAGCAGAGGTAGCGCTCTGACGCTTGTTGGTCCGGGGTATAAGGATGATATCGCTTTACGAATTAAAAGGATAACGAATTAAAAGAATAAAGGAATGAGAATCATGTTTTTACCGGCTATTATTGCCGGCATGGTATTGCTTTCAGGCTGTAACACAGAACCGGAAACACCCGACCGTCCCAACATTGTATGGATTGTGCTGGAAGACATCACTCCCATGATGGGGTGTTACGGAGACGATTATGCTAAAACACCAGTATTTGACAAACTTGCTGCGGCAGGGATCCGCTACGAAAAAGCATATTCGGTGGCTCCTGTGTGCTCTCCATCCCGCTCAGGCGTGATTACCGGTATGTATCCCACTTCGCTTGGAACCATACATCACCGGAGCCATCGGACAGGTCCGGATTTTCTAACAATGATCCCTACCCTTATGCGGGAAGCCGGTTATTACACCAGCAATAATGCAAAAACCGACTATAACCTTCCCATAAATCCCTGGGAGGAACGCAGTGGTCAGGCTCACTGGCGTAATCGTCCGGATAAGAACCAGCCTTTTCTGGCAAAATTTGACTTCGGTGAATGCCATTCCAGTATCACTAAAATTCCGGAAGATGTGATTGTTGAACAGCGATTAAACCGGCTCAAACCGGGAGACTTTCACGATCCTGACAAAGCACCGATCCCTCCCTATCATCCTGACGTGCCGGAGTTCCGGAAGGCTTGGTCGCGTTATTACGATGCGGTTACACAGGTGGATTACCGTACGGGGGAGATCATTGAGCAGTTAAAGGAGGACGGACTCTGGGAAAATACCATTTTTTTTGTCTGGGCAGATCACGGTGTAGGTATGATACGAGGCAAACATACGGTCTGGGAACAGGGTACTCATGTTCCGCTGATTGTGCGCTACCCTGCAAAATACAAACACCTGGCTCCGGCAAAGTCCGGTTCGGTGAATGATGATTTAATTTCATTGATAGATATCGGACCTTCAACCTTGAATTTAGCCGGAATAGAAACACCAGATTTCATGGACGGCATACCTCTGCTTTGCAAAAGCAGGGCAGAAAAAAGGGAATATGTGTTTGCGGCGCGCGGCAGGCTTGACAGTCGTTTTGAGATGGTGCGCACGGTTCGTGATGAACGGTATCGCTATCACCGCAATTTCTTTCCGCATCTGCCATACAAACCCCATGAAGACTACGAATTTGGTGCCCCGGTTCTGCAAAAATGGGTGGAACTTGCACGATTGGGGAAACTGACAGGGGATATGGAAATGCCCGCCATGCGATTTAAACCGGTTGAGGAGCTTTACGACTCGGAAAATGATCCGCACATGATAAACAACCTGGCAGGTAATCCGGAATATGAGGAAGTGCTTGAAAGAATGCGATCGGAACTCCACAACTGGATGATTGAGACCCGCGACCTGGGGATACTCGAGGAGGCAGAAATGGTGAAGCGCTCAGAGGGTAAAAAACCTCAGTGGGATGTGGGGCAGGAGCTGGAGAACTACGAGGAGATTCTTGAAACAGCGGATCTGATGTACAAGGGTGAGGAAGCCATACCAGAGTTGCTGGTCAGGGCCAATGATCCGGATGCGGCCATCCGTTTCTGGGCCGTACTGGGCCTGGCGGTGTGCCGGACCGATAGTGAGGAAGTGGTTTCCGGCCTTCAAAAGGCGCTGATGGATGAGTCGGTGAGTGTTCGCCTTACCGCAGTGGAGGGGCTGTTCAACCTGCAGCGCTACGAGGAAGCCCTGCCAGTGGTCATTGCGGCTTTGAATGATCCCATCATCCATGCACAGGTCAGAGCATCAGGCATTCTCGACTCCCAGCCCCCGGAGGCAAACGATAAACTGCAGGCTGCCATTGAACCATTAAAACTGATAGCAGAAAAGATTGACGTATGCAAGATGCCCGGAATCCCCTTCGGGCTCAATTACCCCTTCCAGCGGGCCATCAAGGCCATCAGCGGTGAAGAGGTCTACTACCGCTGGGGTGAAGGTGCTTCGGGAACTCCAACACTTTTACCTTACCCCAAAAGTGATTTGATAACCGGTTTCTCAATAGACACAGTCCGGCTATCCATTGGTCATGGGGATAATTGGGCAATCACCTGGGCCGATGATGATAAACAGTACTCATTCTTTACGGATGGGAAAGGCTTTGGAACTCATAAGGAGGATGTAAGCATTGCTCCGGTGGTTCTTGAAGGCGATCCGCCCAATGTTATAGGGAAAGACATTCTTTCCGTAAGTGGTACATTATCCTATGATGAAGGTGGGGACAATTCGGCCAAGGTGTGCGGCATAGTCATGATCAAGGAAACATTGTTTGCCTGGGTAAGAAATATTAATCTGCCTGGTACACCTAAAGGTACAGGATCAAGATTAATGTTTTCAAACGATCATGGTAAGACCTGGGAATGGGTGGACTGGAACTGGCCTACCATTGGCTATCCCACCTGGCTGAATGCCGGAAAAAACTATGTTGATGCCCGGGATGAGTTTGCTTATTTCATATCGCCTGACGGACCAAGTGCCTATTTCGACTATGACTCGATGCTTATGGCCAGGGTTCCTGTGCAGGACATACTGCTAAAAGAGAAGTACACTTTTTTTGGTGGGATACTTGAAAACGGAGGGGCAAGGTGGGTTGCTTATGAAGATCGAAAAGCATTTTTCAGGCACGATGGGGGATGTTTCAGGCCCGATATCGTTTATAATCCCGGGATAAAGCGGTATTTCGTATCCATTGCCACTCCTTCAAAAGATTGGGGATGGTGGTCGGCGGATCATCCAAACCGCATAGCGCATTTCGGGATATTTGAAGCTCCCAATCCGTGGGGACCCTGGAGAACAGTATTCTTTGAAAAAGACTGGGGAGCGCCGGAGAACCGGTTTTCACCGCATATTCCTCCAAAATGGATCAGTGAGGATGGCAGGACATTCTTTTTGCTGTATTCCTGTATACCCGTTGGACCTTACAGGTTTAATATCCAAAAATGTACAATTACCGTTAAATAAATTCGAATGAAGACAAACAAGTTTCTTACGACATTATTTCTGGCCTTCCTCCTGGGTGGAGTGGTGCAGCATGGTATGGCTCAGCAGAACATGGAATTGAGCGGAACCTGGTCGTTCCAGCTGGATTATGAGAAGGCTGGCGAACGCGAACGCTGGTACAACAACGATCTGAAAGATCAGATCAATCTTCCAGGATCAACCGATGAACAGGGCTTTGGGATCAAGGCCACGGAACCGCAAAAAACACGTTTAACACGGGAATACCGCTATGTGGGTCCGGCATGGTATCAAAAGACCATTGAAATACCAACGTCATGGCAGGGCAAGCATGTTGAGCTGTTTCTGGAACGTGCCATGTGGGAAACAAAGGTGTGGTTGGACGACCATTACATTGGAAGCGCGGAAAGCCTGTGTGTGCCACATCGCTTTGATCTGTCCGGCTACATCACACCGGGCAGCCACCGGCTGACGATCCGCATAGATAACCGACTGAAAGTCAATGTGGGACATAATATGAGCCTGCAGGGAAAAGGGTGGGGACGGATGTGGGCCATGTCGGTGACCGAGGAGAGCCAGACCAACTGGAATGGTGCCATCGGGCAGCTTGCCATCCGGGTGACAGATCCCGTGCGCATCGAGCGCATTGAAGCATATCCCGACCTGGTTAAGAAAGAGACGCGCGTGGTGGCCTATGTGCGCAGCAGAAAAGGAGCTGTATCCGGAGAAGTGACGGTATCCGCATCCTGCGGTGATCACCAAATGGGCCCGGTAAGCGGCAAATTCAGCACCAAAGCAGATCATGAGCTTTCTGAACAAGATTCACTTTCACCCATGCTGGGGGATCTTTCCGCTTCCTTTTATGAATCACGCGCACTAAGCAAGGTGGAAATGATTCTGCCCTTCGGGGAAGAAGCAAAGTTATGGGATGAATTTTCCCCGAACATCTATGAACTCAAGGCAGCATTGACCGCAGAGGGGGAGAAGAAAGAATCCTACATCCATGAAACCAGTGAAACCTTCGGGCTACGCGAATTTGTGGCTGATGGAGATCAGTTCAGACTCAATGGTAGAACCATTTTCCTGCGGGGCAACCAGGATAACTGTATCCATCCGAAGACCGCCTATCCGCCCATGGATAAAGAGAGCTGGCTGGAATTTTTGCAGAAACATAAGGATTACGGGTTGAACTGCATGCGTTTTCACTCCTGGTGTCCACCGGAAGCAGCATTCGATGCTGCAGACGAACTGGGCATGTTTGTGCATGTGGAAGGCCCCGTCTGGGATGGTAATGGGAACATAGGATACCCGGCCGACCGTGCTGCCTTTGTCCGATACGAACTTGACCGAATACTGCGCGAATATGGCAACCATCCTTCCTTCTGCATGATGGCCATCGGAAACGAATTTGCCAATCATAAGGAGCTCTACTTGCAGTATATAGTCGAGGTGTTAAAGTATCAGGACGACCGTCATTTATACACGGCTGCCTGTCATCCTGCCGACACCAGCAGGAATGACGATTTTTATGTAGCTGCCGGAGGATTAAATGGATGGGCCCGGGGCCTGACTTATATGAAAAGTTCCACCGAATGGGATTACGAAAACGCCATTAAAGGCTATACGCGGCCCTTTGTTTCGCACGAGATCGGGCAATACACCAGTTTCCCGGATTTCTACTCCTGGTTTAATGAAGAGAAGTACACAGGCCCGTTGAAGGCAGAATATATCGGGCTGTTAAAAGAGAAGTTTGAGCAATTCCATTCGCAGGAGCGTGGCAGCGAATTTGCCAAAGCCTCCGGTGCTGTTCAGTTGCTGCAGTATAAAACTGAGATCGAGGCCATGTTGAGGACGCCATCCATGTCGGGTTTTCACCTGAACGGATTGATAGACTATCCCGGTGAAGGGGTGGCTCTGATCGGTATGTTCGATGCCATGGGGGATTCCAAAGGCATAGCCACACCTGAAGAATTCCGTCAGTTCTGTTCGATAACGGTGCCACTGGTGCGCCTGCCCTCCCAAACCTTCAATGCAGGGGATGAATTTGTTGTGCCAGTTGAGGTGCGTCATCACGGAGCCAAAGACCTGTATGGTAGTGAGTGGAGTTGGCGAATAACTGATCAGGAGGGTAAGGAGATTGAAAGGGGAAGCCTGTGTACCTATGATGTGCCTACTGGTGCGCTGACAGCGCTGGGGAGCATCAGAACGAACCTGCCTCTACTGAAGCAGCCAGCTGAACTCACCTTGCAGGTCTGGATGGAAAACAGCCAGGTGAAGAACCAATGGCCCTTCTGGGTATATCCTGCCATTGAAAGTCCTGAAACACCTTCAGATGTTATGGTATCCGGGCAGTGGATTCCTGAAGTAAAAAAGAGGCTTAAATCCGGAGGCAAGGTTCTGCTTACCCCGGCAAAAGAAGATCTTCAAAGTCCTGTCGACATCTGCTTTGGAACTGTATTCTGGGGCCGCGGACTTTTCCCTGATCAGCTTCGACCCATGGGCATCTATTGCGATCCAGGTCAGCCGGCCCTGGCTCAGTTCCCAACCCGGAAATATTCCGGTTGGCAATGGTACGATCTGCTAACAGAGACTTACGCCCTGACTTTAAATGACCTGCCTTTTGAATATGAACCCGTGGTGTATATCATTGACGATTTCAATGAGAGCCATCGCCTAGGAGTGCTTTTGGAAGCTAAAGTAGGAAAGGGAAGCCTGTTAATCAATACGCTGAACCTGGGGAACGAGGGGGAACGCAGCCTGGCCCAGGAGCAGATGCTGAAGAGTTTGATGGATTATGCAGGAGGTGATGATTTCCATCCTGCACAATCACTTAGCATGAAGCAATTGGATGGGATGTTCCTGTCTGATGAGGACTAAAAGAGAGCAGATGGTAATGACCGTGAAAATTAGATTGAGGGTGATGGTATTAGTATTAGCAGGTCTGATGATATCAATCCTTGTGGCAAAGACGGAAGCGCAGACACCTGCATCCGGTAAGCCCAATTTCCTGATTATCGTCACAGACGACCAGGGATATGCTGATCTGAGTGCTTTCGGACATCATGCGCAGGATGTCCACACACCGAATATGGACCGGATTGCCGCCCGGGGTGTCCTCTTTTCCCATGCATATACCACGGCTCCCGTGTGCAGCCCTTCACGTGCTGGATGGAACACCGGGCTGTATCAACAGCGCTGGGACGCTAAGTCCGGCTGGGCCCCCGGGATGCCCGGGAACATCCGAAACATTGCTGAAATCATGAAATCGAATGGGTATGCCACAGCTCGCTTCGGCAAAAACGATTACGGCAAAGGATATCACGCTCAAAATACTCCTGAATATCCCCTGAATCACGGTTACGACGAATTCCTCGGATTCTCGGCGCACGGACACGATTATTTTCTCCTGTCCGATGATATCGAGGAGCAGACACCCGATCCCAAGGGGCACAGCGCCGTGGTGGGGCCGCTTATGCATAATGAAGGATATAAAAGTTTCGAGGAAGGTTACACTACGGATATATTCTCTGATGCAGCCATCGATTTTTTCAAAGGGCACCAGGAGGAACCCTTCTTTGTCACCCTCTCCTACAACTCGGTTCACCACCTGATCCACCAGGTGCCCGGGCCCTACCTGGAGAAATATGGCGTGAAAGAGATCCCGGATTACGATCCGGGGACCATGGGAAATTACGAGGATTGGTTTAAGCAGTACATCACCCTGGGCGAAATTAGCGATGAGGAGATGCGAAGGTATTACCTTGCGAATCTTAACTGCCTGGATGACAACATCGGACGTGTCCTGGATGCGCTGGAGGATCTCTCGATTTCAGATAATACCGTAGTGATCTTCTTCTCAGACAACGGCGGACCACCAACGACCGGTGCCTGGAACCTTCCCCTGGCCGGCAGCAAGTTCACACTCTGGGAGGGCGGCATCCGTGTTCCTTTTATAATATCCCGGCCGGACGCGCCAAAGGCCGGTGTGGTCAGTGAACGGCCGGTCTCCACACTCGATATCCTCCCTACCTGCCTCCAGGCAGCAGGAGTCGAGTTACCTGACGGGCTCGACGGCAGGGTGATCACAGAAGCTTTCGACCGGAACCCGGCAGATACCGAGGATAGAAGCCTCTACTGGAGCTGGAATGGGGGCTATGCCGTACGTTCCGGGGACTGGAAACTGCTTCACAGGGGAGGTTCAAGCGGCAGGCCTCCCTGCAGGGGGATCGTCGAACGGACAGAACTTTTTCAGAGCACTTGCCTGTTTAATCTGCGGAAGGATCCTTCTGAATCGCAGAACCTGATCAATGAATATTCCGAGATAGTGGAGAGGCTTCAAAAGGAGTACGAGGCCTGGAAGGAGACTGTAGTGGGATCTCATTCCGAAATACATTAAGAAATCAATGGGAACGGCAAGCCTCAAGGGCATTCGCTCAATGACTGGTACCGCACGCCGAACATGGAGCGGCTGGCAGCCCGGGGAACCCGGTTCAGTAATTTCTATGGCCATTCTGTTTGCTCCCCTACGCGTGTTTTTGTTCTTACAGGACAGAATTCGGCCTGTCACCACACCACCGATTATATTAATCCCTGGGTCAATAACCGGTTCCTGGACAATAGTAGCTACCCCTCGGAATTCTGATCAGTTATCGTTCTGAAATAGTTTTAATCATAACATGGTTAAATTCCCCGATGCTCTGCATCGGAAACTCGGGTCCAGGGTTCTACCCTGGGGTTAATACCTTTTATTTATGAGTTTTTTGTTGAAGTGGTTATAAACTATGCTATTGTTTAGAAACTGCTATAAAGTTCCAATCGCCAGAAGATACCTCGAATTTGATATAGTTGCCCTCCAATCCAATACAATTAATTTCATCTGATAAATTTTTCTGTTTCCCTTTTTTCCAAACCAGTGCTCCATTCACCTCTATTTTATATAGACCGGGTAAAATCTCTGCAGGAATCCCGACAACCGCTGAGGTATGATAAGGTACATTCAATGTGGTGGTAAAGCTTAACGGATTCAGTTGATGTGCTACGCTGATATCACCCTTTATGGTTGGTACAATTGCCTTTACTGACCTTAAATGCCCAAGTTGTGGCAATACATGAAATGTTTTATATCCGGGTTCTGTTGGCGCTACCCCTGCCACATATTCAGATAATAAAGTTAACGGTCCACCTGCCCAGCCATGATTATAACTTCCTCCTCCATAACCTTCAGGGCCTATCCCCCAGCCTTCCCATAAAGTTGTACACCAGGGATGATTCACCATGGCTGAATAGCGGTCTTTCATTCGTTTTAAGCCTGCAGCTGTTTCATTACGTATGAAAAATGACTCAAGCACATACTTTTCGGTATAGGGGCTGGCGTGAAATTCACGGGCCAGCACATCTCTAACCTGTGGCCAGTAATTCTGATTCGAGATTCCGGCTACAACTGCCAGTCCATGCCCACGGTCATCGGTCTCACCCTCATATCCGGAAGAGCGATAAGATCCTTCATTCCAGAAAGCTTTATCAAAGTTTGCAATAATGCTTTGACGCCTGGCACTCCAGTATTCTGCATCCTGTTTATTCCCGGTTAGCTCAGCCATATTCATGGCCGATTCCAGGGCCATGGCATACCAGGCATTATCCATCAGGGGCCGGTCTTTGTTTTCACCCCAATCGCCCCAGTCCCATCCACCAGAGCGATGTTGAACAAGACCATCTTCTCCCAATTGCCACAGATCCAGGTACTTTTTCACATGGGGATACACATATCTGATCATGGCTGTATCTCCGGTATATTTGTAATATCTCCAGAATCCGTAACGGCCAATGCTGGCCAGCATCTGGCAAGGCAATTCCTGATGCCATTTGCCTGGTATGGGGGAGAAAATCACACCATCGGGCTTCTGCCATTCCACCAGGTTACTCATACATTTGCGTATCAAACCATAAGATGCTGTATCACAGGAATAAAACATCTCACCCAGGACGATTACTGCATCACCCCACCACTGTGAGCGTTCCCGATCCGGATCCTGAATAGCATCACGCATATTGATGTTCATCGTATTGCGGGCTTTAATCCACAATGTATTCAGAAACGGGTCATCACATTCGAAAGCACCGCTAAAATCCGTATTAAACCTTGTTTCACGGTATTTCAAATCCAGAATTTTAACCCCGGGGGGAATGGTATAATGTACTTCATGCCCGTTCAGGTATGCCACAGCTTCAAATTCCTGGAGCCCTTCTTTTGTAATGTATTCGGCCCGAATATTAGCCGGACCACCACCAAAGTAATTATCCGTCCTTAAATCAATCTTTAAACCCGGAGGAGCCTCAATTTTCATATATGGTGTAATGGTGATATTCCTGGGTAAGTTCATCCTGACCACCCCACCATTACTGACATCGGGCCATCCGCCATTATTCTCATAGGGAATCAATCCTGAATCGCGCCATAAGGGGAAAGGACGTTTCCAGAGGCGATTCCAGGGATACACGGGTGGTTTACCATATTCATAGGGTATAGTCCAACCTGAAACATTA
>SDBV01001959.1_pt1 | contig 30832 bp, 25 predicted proteins | sample 2277081 | NCBI WGS metagenome assembly SDBV01 (sample SAMN10402039, study PRJNA504765) | marine sediment metagenome | isolation source: marine sediment core GS10_PC15, 223 cmbsf | place: Arctic Ocean: Southern Knipovich Ridge | collected 2010 | reverse complement strand
GCCAGTGCAGGCCGTACTCCTGGCAGGCCTGCCGCTTGCTGAGTTGTTCGGTGAGTACGCGTCGTCTGATCTCGGTCCAAAGTTGCATGTCGGTGTACACCCTCAGGGACCTCGCCGCATGGCCGCTTCGACGTAACCCCGCCGGAGACCGGCGTGCTGACCGAACCACGGCTCGGCACCCGGCCCCCTTGGAGCCCAACATCGTCGCCGCCACCCGGCCAGTCGGCCAGGGCGCTGCACTTTTCAACCGACCATCGGCAACCCCCCAAGCGCTGCACTTTTCAACCGGCGTTCATATCCGTTCCGCACATAGTCTCTTCACCTCCGAATTGACCCACTCGTCGAACTCGCGGACGGCTTGATGCACCAACTCCTCGACAGGCGAGAACTGCTCGTCTACCGTTCGAAAACGCTCGGCTGCGTTTCCAGCAACCGTCTCTCTGTAAATGCTCCGTGCTGTCACGGCCCATCGTCGTAGCTTCGCGAGCGTAACATCTGGCTGGTAGGCGGCGAACTCTCGTTCCCAACGCTCCCTTTCCGTGCGGAACGCCTCGTCGGTATCGGGAGCACCAGTGTCGGGCTCGAATCGGTCCGCGAATTGAATCTGTTTCAGGACCTCCTTCTGCGCGACATCGCCTTCCGCTTGACCGTCCAGGAGTGTCTCTAAGTACCCGTGTTCGTCCCGGTTACCGATGATCGTCTCAATGCGGCGGACAAGGTTCTTCGACAGCCCCGCCGCCAAATCACCAACGGGGCACGCTCGCGGAGCCACCAGGTTCTCGCAGATGCGCTCCAGGCCGCCGTTGATCAGGTCCATCGGGTCCGACATGCCGTGACGCTGCAAGAAGTCAGTCTCAACCTGAGTGTTGGCAAACGCCCCGCCGGGCGGCCGCAGTCGCGGATACAAACGGCATACCTTCCCGAAATAAGTGCGGGCAATTGTTTCGATCACGTCGGCGTGATATGTGTCAGCGTGGTATGCTCTATTTCGGACCGAGTGCCCGAACTTTAGGAATGCCGCATCGTCGGCGTCAACCAAGCCGAGATCGTTGTGGAGGAAGTTCACCTTGGGTCTGAATTCTTCCATCACCTCGTGACGCTTCGTGGGGGACCAACGTACTGGGCGGAAGCCCTGGTAATGCTGATCCTTCGCGAACTCGAGCCGGGCGCGCCCATGCATGATAATCTCGGCTAAGTTATCGGCGAGTATCACGGCGAGGCGGGCAGAAGATGCCGTGTTCTGGTCGAGCAGTTGCGCGATGATTTCAAGTTGCTCAACTCGGCGACGGATTTCGAACATCGCCTGATCTCCTAAAACAGCGTTCCCTGCTCATCATCCTTGCCGCCGCGGAGCTGGAAGGGCTCCTCCTCGGCGGTTTTCTCCTTCGGTGCATTGATGTATTGCTCGACGGCCTCTTCGCTGCCGAGGAGAGCTACGGCGTCCTGGTAGCAGTGGTCCCAGGTCCAGCCGTAGCGGGGGTCGTCCTCGGTGAAATCCTCCGGCTTCGGGATGCTTCTGGTCATCGAGATACTCGACCTCGACGATGTTCAATCTGCCTTGGGCGTCTCCGCTGTCGTATGGCTCAACGGCTCGCACGCTCGCCAATCGCCCGCGCACCCGAACAGCCTGTCCAACATCAGGAATCAACGCTCGTGGCGTGGTGGGCATGCTACGACCTCTGGTCCCGTGACCGGTCCGCTCGTTTCTTGGGGCTCATGTTCTGCTTGATATAGGCGTCCAGATCAGCCTGCCGAAATCGCCGGTCACCGCGCTTGCCGATCCGCACGCACGCCAACTCGCCTTTCCGGGTCCACCGGCGCAGGGTGATCTTGGCCACCCCAAGATAGGCAGCCGCCTCGTCCAGCGTCATGAGCCCCTGGTCAGCCATCGCCCAAGAGTGTATCTTACTTGGTCAGGAACACAACCGGCGTTCCGCGTGGCCAGATGCAAAGAGGTCGGGGAACGCGGGAATGTGGATGTGATCTACCTTGTGCAGCAGGCCGCGGACGGTCTGCGGGCAGACCACGAACATGGTATGCGGCTGGCTTACGACAGCGATGGTGGAGGATCTCCACCATGCGATGAACAACGGGTCGTCTGTCCGATCCGTGATTGGCGGCCTGCGCGGCACGACACTCCCCGGCATCATGGAATACGGTTGTCTTCGATGGGCGTTCGAGCGCACGGATTTGTCTCCTCTCCCAGAATCGATCCTGTCATCCACGATAGGCGAGGCGCTGAACGCTGTGTCATCTGCTCTCGGCGTGCGTTCATCAGGGCCATCTGCTCAGCCGATTCGACGGCTCGATTGCAGGCCGGTTGAGTTCATCACGATCAGCACGGAGGAGGATCTCTCCAATGAAGCTTGGGAGCATTTCGCGATCCGGTTCAATCGGTCTGCGCGACACGTCGGTTTCCCAAAACTCGTTGGCGATGGCTTGCAGGGCGCGTTGCAGGAGATGGCGGAAAACGCGGTGATCCACTCCCGGTCATCGGTTTCCACGTTGGTGGGCTACCGTGTCATGCAGGGGGTCGCGCAATTCTGCGTTGCGGATGTCGGCATCGGCGTTCTTGAGAGCCTGCGCGGGTGTCCAGATTTCAAACATCTTCGGTTACACGCCGACGCCATCCAAGAGGCTCTTCGGGATGGAGTCACCCGGTTTGGTGAGAAGCGGGGAGGACTGGGATTTCGGGCGGTCTTCAAGGCTCTCGCCGCCAACTGGGGCCTCCTTCGGTTTCGCAGCGGCTCAGGCTGTATCACGATGGACGGATCAGGTCTCGACGCAGATGAAGGAGTCGTACAGTTTCCGCCCGCGTTGCCTGGGTTCCAAGTCACGATAACGTGCCGAACCAGCGATTCGCCCCCTTCTGAGCCCCTTCACTGAGCCGCCCCCGGTACCGTGGCACCTATCAGCCGCGCCAGTCTCCCCATCTGGGATTCGCCGTAACTGGTTCTGCACTAAGCGGTTATGCGAGATCCACCACGCCTGCCAATTCAGGTCAAGGCAGATTGCGTCACGGCTCGGCCGCTCCCGGGAGTGGCGCGGTCGCTTCTCCCACACCTCCCGCCGTCAGCGTGGCGGTCACTTTCTTCAGACACCGAGTTGACACCGGCCTCCGCGAGCGCTATACTCTCATGTAGACCTAGTGAGGAACGTGAGGAATGACAATGATACTGAACGTTGCAGATTCGTTGGCCGAGCAGCTTACCGGGAGGGTACTCGGGCGCAAGCACTTCGGCCAAGTCTGTGATCTTCTTGCCAGTGCGCCCCAAGGGGGCGTCGTGTGCTTCGACTTCTCCGGCGTCAAACTCGTAACTGGATCGTGGCTCAACGCCATGATTGTTCCATTCTGGCGGTCTACCGCTGACAATCACGCTAACCTCTTCCCAATCCTGTGCAACACCAGCGCTGATTGGCTCGACGAGCTTCGACTGGTGGCCGAGTGGAACCACCAGTGCTATCTCGTGGGCAACGGACGACGCAAACCACCTCAACGCGCATTGCTCATTGGCAAACTTGATCCTGCCCAGAGGACGTGCCTCGACGCGGTTGCCAGAGCTGGAGAGGTTACCGGCGCGGCCCTGGAGCGAGAACGTCCTGACGAGAAGATCGGAGCCACGGCCTGGAACAACCGCCTGAAAGACCTCTTTCAAAAGAGGCTGATCCAACGTGAAAAGCGAGGCCGCGAGCAGGTTTACTTCCCTGTAGTAAGGGAGATCAGATTCGATGGGTGATAATTTCCTGCGTCAACAGGTCAAGAACTTCAAGCGGGGCCGTGACCTCGCCATGCGAGAGTCCGCGGACCCCGTGCTTTTCGAACGACCAGATCTCGTGAGAACCTTCTTCACCGTCACGCCTTGTAACGGCAAGCCCTTTGAAGTGGGTGAACCACTCCTGGCCGTCGCGGCGAATGGGGCTCAGAGGATTGCGGTCATGCGCGGCTACGAGCGGGTTGGTGCAATCGATGGCGACTCTGCTAGGGCGCTGCTGCAAGTGGATCGTGACCTGTCTTCGATGGGCGTCACGGAGGTCCGGGTCGTAGAGACTGGCGGACTGTCCGGCGTGGCCAAGGTCGAGATTAGTGAGAATCGAGGGCCAGAATGATCGCCCACGCAGAACTTCGACGAGATCTGAGACCACACGGTGTAATCGCACCGGGCTGCCACGAATGCCCGTTCTTTGCTGACTGCGGTGGTGCCGAATCGGCGCGTTCGCTGTTCACCTGCTTCGACAACTGTTGCTGCGGTGATGGAAGCTGCGACAATGTTTGTCCAGGTAAGCCCGATTTCTTCGAGCGGTTGAAAGAAATCGGCGGGCTGCGTTTCGACAACGTGCCCGGCATTTCTCAGCAATCGATCCGGCTTCCTCGATACGTGCCGATGATCCACCACGGATATAAGAGGGCACAGCCCTTGAGCTGGCCGGTGGTGGCCATTGAGACGTACCAAGTGTTCCGGCTGGTCGAGGGGACGTATCGCACAATTGCAGAGTCCCCGGAGGAACTCCGGGCAGCATTCGCATTGGACTTGAACACGAGGATCATTCTACGCGGTACTGCAAGGGACGCGCCACTTGAGAGATACTGGTCGTACCGACGCAGAGATAACGCCCCAGAGCAACTGGCGCGACTCGGTATCACGCTCGCGATTGGCCCCAACTTCTCGCACTTCCTCGATGTGCCACGCACGGACAACCTCTTCAATCGCAAGCGCCAACTGATTTGCCTTGCCGAGATGCACAAAGCTGGACTCTGTGTCGTTCCGCATCTCAGCGCTGCCGCCCCCGGAGACTGGGCGTTCTGGAAACGATATCTGCTCAGCAACGTCGAGGTCAGCACGGTGGCGGTGGAGTTTCAGACCGGGAACAGGCACCGGAGCGAAGGTCGGAAAGTGGTCGAGCATTTGGCCCGGCTGCAAGACGAGACCTGTCGTCGCCTTCATCCTATCATCGTTGGAGGCGGTCAATTCGTGGCGGCCATCTCGTGCAGATTCTCATCCTTCACGCTACTCGATTCTGAGCCGTTCATGAAGGCCGTGCATCGGCAGGTCTTTGACCCGTCAGCCTCCAGGAAACCGTGGGCCAAAGAATGGACGTTGCCCGGATTCGGCATCGAAGAACATGTCGCCAGGAACATCAAGCAATATGCAGCTTGGATTGAGAAACGCAGCCGATCCTACCACCCCAGTGGACCAGAATGATCCGCTCGTCACAGCCACAGGCGATCTGCTCATCAAAGACTGGCAGAAGGAACGGAAAAAAGGGCAGACGATCAAGGGTGGATTCGGACGGATCATCAGGAGCGGGAGCCCCGTAAGACTGATCCCTCGCTATCGTGAGAATGAACGATGTCGAGGAAACGCGGCAAGCCAACCTGCCCTGAGTGTCACTCGTCCAGCGTGGTGCCGATCATGTACGGGCTGCCCACTGAGGAAGCTGCCGAGGAAGCCAAGCGGGGCAAGATCGCGCTCGGGGGGGGGGGGCTGCATCTTGGATGACAGCCCCCGATGGCATTGCCGTGACGGCGAATACGAGTGGAGCAGTATCGACGAAAGGTGAGGGGTCTCAATCGGCTTCGCCGTCATCCAGGTGGCGGGGCGGAATTCGAGAAAACGTGAGACTTTGAGACTTCGGTGGGCCGGTGGGCAGCGCCACGGTCGTGAGACCTTACACGCGGTTTGACAACGCCGAGCGGTCAAAACCGCCAGTAAACCGCCAGTGGCGGTTTCGCAAGTACCGCTATTGCAAGAGTTTATGCGACAAGGGTGTGCTTTGCCAGCTTCCCAAGCTGGACGTCGAGGGTTCGAATCCCTTCGCCCGCTATAAACCCCTCCAAAACCGTCACTTACGCCGATTTCGCCACCGGCTTCCGATGGCACTGGACGAGGAGAATCGATCCCTCTTGGTCGCCATAAGTCCTTTTGCGGCGCTATTCGTCACTCCGAACCGCCAGTAAACCGCCAGTCCATGAGCGCTGCGAGACGCCTCCCCCGGAAATCTGCGACCATGCTCCTTCCCGCATGCGAACGCGCCGCGTGGCACTTGTCGGCTATTCATTCCTGCTGAAGGGGGATTCTCGGCGTGTACGGGGGGGGGGGGTCGAACCGACTAGAAACAGAGCCTTCCGTTGTAATCGACAGAGGCCGAGGAGCATGCATAATGGCCCCAATTGGATACAGAAATGGTGCGCGGAACCCGATTGGGGTAGCGTCTCGACGTTGGTGGCGAACATGCCTTCGATGAAGAAAGAGCCTGAGGTAGTTGCTGACCAGCAGACCAAGTTCTCTGCCGAATCTGGGGCGGAGCAAGGGGTGACGCCGGTCACCACGCCGGATCGGAGCGTGACACCTGCTCTCGATCAGGGCGAACGCCCAACGACTACGGCAGATGATAAGGCGTTGGCCCAAGCTGGATCGGAGCAAGGGGAGACGCCGGTCACTGCACCAGATCGGAGCGCAACACCTCCTCCCGATGAGGGCGAACGCCCAACGACCACAGAGGATGATGAACCGTTGGCCGAATCTGGGCCGGAGCAAGGGACGACGCCGGTCGCCACGTTAGATGGCGGCGCAACATCTCCTCCCGATCAGCGCGAACGCCCAACGACCACAGAAGATGATGAACCGTTGGCTGAATCTGAGCCGGGGGAAGGCGCGACGCAGATTACTACGTCAGATCAGGGCGACCCGTCTTCGCTCGATCACACTGGCCACCCGGTATCGCCTGAGCAACAGGCTTTTCTCTTCCAGCTCTTGGATGCGCTCGATAGGCGACGTTCGGCTATCGATGCCAGGTCGGCTGTGGTCTTTGCGATCACAGGGGCGGCCATTGGCTTCATACTAACTCAGGCAGGATCGGGTGGCTTCCTCCAGGCGGGGGACCACGTGCAACAATGCGTTCTGATCACCATATTGGCAGTGCTGTTCGCCGCCTTACTCTTCGGCTTAGCGCTCGTCGCCCCTATCCCCCGCACCAGGACCCAGCGTCGCTCACAGGCCAGCACACCGTCCTTGTCGTACTTCTGGCGGATCAGCCAATCCACCGAGGCCGATTACAGGCGATTAATTGCTACTCGCACTCCAGGGGACATCTTCTTTGATAGTTGTCGCCAAGTACATTCGCTCTCGCACATTCTCCGAATAAGATATGAGCGGCTTCGCCGCACGTGCCGCTGGCTTTACGTAGGGCTCTTTCTTCTAGCACTCTACGTACTCTTGACGCTATCTCACTTATTGTAAGGACACTGCCATGAAGATTCGTTTCATGGGAATCGGATCCGCCATTAACACCGACTCTCTTGGGTCTTCGATTCTCATCGATGATCGCATTCTCGTCGATGCTCCCTGCGCTATAACCAGTCGGCTGCATAGCTACGATGTTCCACTCGGCCCGCTCGATTGCGTTCTGCTAACTCACCTGCATGGTGACCATGTGTTTGGCCTGCCATTCCTCCTGCTTGAGTTCAACCTACAGGCGCGTGAACGGCCACTGCGTATAATCGGCCCCGGCGGTTCCGAATCGCTGACCCAGCAACTCACAAAGCTAGCTTTTCCCGAGCTTGATCCTGAGCGTGTTCTCGCCGCTGCTAAACCTGCATTCACTACAATCGCCGATGGGACTGCCTGTGATCTTGGCGACATCACCCTTGTTCCACATCGTGTTCCACACGGGCAAAGCGAAACATATGCATTTGAATGTCACGCGCTCTCCGGTGAATCCTTGTTTTATGCCCCTGACCTGGAGGACATTCGGAAGCACGATGCGCTCTTGAGCAGCGCCGACGCCGTTCTGATCGACGCCACGACGCTCGATCCAGCAATACCGGGCCACATGAGTCTTATGCAGGTCCGGGACATCGCGATAGTGAATCCAGACAAGCATTTCTATGCTATACATCGCAGTCGTTACGCGTTACCTTCCGAGGACATGCCACCCAATCTACGCTTCCCCAGCGACGGCGATGAATTCGTTGTTGGGTAGGGGCCGATATGGAACACGAACAGTGTATATCCGATTGGGCGTGCGAGGTTCTCGCAGAATATGAGTGGCTTCCGCCAAGTCGCTTCTCAGTCTTTGCCGCCACGGATCAACTTGTGGCCAAGATCCGACGACCTCAGACGGTCGTAACTGATATCGACGCCGATTGGGCGGTTCGTCTTGCCGAAGCCGAAGTAACCCGCGGCAGAGCTTGTGCCCCATCCGTATACATCAGGAACGAGCCTATCAGGTGCCGGAATCGGCAAGTGGGACACTGCACAGCAGCGGTTCTCATGCAACGCATGCCTTTCGCGTCGCGCCTTGACCGCATTTTCCAGACCGCCACGGAACATGAGTGCAGGGAGTTGACGGAGCGTCTCTTTCGGAGCCAGCGTGCAATCATCCAGTCCTTGCCGCGGGCCGATTGCGCCACGCTGGCCTCCTTAGACAGCAGTGACCTACGTCTAATGGAGGTAGTGCGTAGAAGAGCACCGATGGAATGCGGTCTAATCTCTTTGTGGGGCAAACTACTGGAGGCTCGGGAACATGTGCGGGGGGAGATTTGTGATCGCGATGATCGGGGTAATAGCCGTGTAACACATGGTGATTTGGCGGCTGACAACATATACGTTCATGAAGATGCGATAATCGTACTAGATCCGAGCGTAGCGTTTCCCGACCTTTACAAGCTGGACTACGCGAATGACTGGGCTCACTTGGGTGTGAGCGTGGCGGAACTACAGCCTGCATTAGATCCCTTGCTCCTGGTTGCCCGATGTTCTGAGGAAGCTAGCACATCTGATGCACTAATGCGACACTACTTTGGACGTGTAGCGCTCATAAGAACGACTTTGCGTACGCTGGAACCGCTTTACGGGGATCAAGGCAACCGGAACCTCACGACTCTTGCTCAGATTGGCATCCCGGAATGAGTGGCTTAGATGGGGCAGAAACACGGCTCTCCGTTGTCGCGGGGCCAGCGCTACAGCGCATGAAGGCGAAGGCTCTTGAGGGGCTTGATCGTTGCGGACTATGCACGCCGCCAACGGTCCTGGCATCGGCGCAGGTGAGCGTTGCTGCCATTGCCAGCGCTGTAGGTGTACTCCCGTCCGAGCCCATCATTGCTCGACTGTGTAAGAAAGACGCCGGATATCCAAGCTACGATTTCTTTGTGACGAGAAGAGCGGACTTTGCTCACGATGCGCGGGAACTTGTGTGTCGACAAAGCACGCGTGCAATGGAGGGTGCGGATTGGATCATACAGCCACTGATCGATGTGGAAGAATCAGCAGGCATATTGGTCGGGCATGGTAAGGCGATTGTCGAGGAGGTTGTCGGTGCGCCGCGTCTGATCTTCCGCATGGGGGAGTTCCAGCAACGGCGTTTCCTTGGCTACGGGCAGAGCGTCGTGGACAGTGCGCCACAAGCACGAGCGTTGAGGTGGAGTGGAAGCCGATTTGAATGGCAGGTGGCGGCACCATTAAGGAACAGGTGTATTCCGGCTGTGAACCGTGTGATGGCGAGGACCGTGGATCGCATTGAGATCTTTGAATGTGGTTGGGCACGGGGGGAGGTGCTGTGGTTTGACGCGAAAGTGCTTTCAGACCATTGTTTTCCGCTTCTTGGGGAGGAGAACGTGGGGGCACGACTGCGACTATTCGGATGCGAGCAACACTACGACGTGAGGTTTGATAGGCCCGGGCTGGAATACCTCGGAGAGATTCGTGAGACCGCAAGCGTGCTCATTGGGAGTGGAGCCGTCACGGCACATTTGTGCGTGAATCTCGCGGAAAGGAGAATTCCCGCGTGCCTCGAACGGCAAGCTACGTGACGTTGTAGGTGTGTGCGACCGCTAGACTACTGCATCCGATAGGGAGCGCAGATCGTCAACGTTGGCGTGATGCTAGTCCAGAACAACTGCCTGATCGTCGGTCTCGATGCTCTTGGTCCATGTTCCAGCGTGGTCTGCGAAGTCTTGGACTCCGTGGCGAGGATCGCACAGCATGCTCAAGGCCCAACTCAGATCGAAGATCGGCGCACTCGGATCGGAGTGGCAGGACATCGAGGACATCCTCACCGGGGACTTCTTCGGGACGCTCGACTACCTGCCCCGCCAACCGTTCCTTCGCAGCTTCATCGAGTGGATCGCTGACTTCAACCCCGACGCTACCCAGCCTCCAGGTGAGGCCGTCGATTGGGAAGCCATCGAGTTCATCTTCTGGCCGATGATCACGGGCAGGGACGAGTCGGCGGAGCCCGATGTGGTGATAGTCAGCAATCGATGGGTGATCGTCGTCGAGGTCAAGCTCGATAGCGGTCTGGGTGCGGATCAGCCGTGGCGAGAATATTGCGTCGGGCGGGAAATCGCCCAAGACCGTGGGCTGTCAGAGGACTCGGTGTTCTATCTGCTTGTTTCCCGGCATCGGCTCAACGTCGCCGACACGTTCGCCGCGCCTCATGTGCCAGATCGTCGCGAGCTGCTCGCCAAGCGCCTCAAGAATTAGCGCTTTGGATCTGTCGCGTCTCCCCAATTGTCGTCGGGGACCGGCTCGTCCAATTCGTCCGCGAACATCTCGTCCGCGTCGAGGCCGGGCGGTAGCAGCGTCCGCCTCGATTCCGCCTCCTTCCCGCCGCCCCAACCCTTCGGCAGCACCCGGAACTGCTCTCCCCTCTCCGCCAGCCACGCCTTGTAAGCCGCGATGACGCTGTTCAGGTCCGCGTCGTTGCCGGGCCTGCCCACACCGAACCACTTCCGGGGCTTGGAGAAGGTCGCGTAGTACCTGAGACGGTCGCCTTTGTACGGCTGTGCGGCCATAGACCGCAGCTCGCTCGGTACGACCATCAACGGCCGGGCTGCTCCGCGCGGTACGGAAGAGCACATACGTAACGGGGACATCCTCGAACTGGCCAGCGTCCTGCGCCTGCAAGCCCATATCTGCACCGATGGGCTCGGGATCGCCGCCGTTCGCCTGGACCGCCTCAACAACGAGCGTGATTCGCACTACGTTCTGATGCCCGTGTTCGCCACCATCGGCGCGGCGCGTGAGAATGCCGTCATCCTGCGTGAGGTGGGCGTGCCGCCGTTCGCTGCGGCGATTTACGCGTTGGCCAGCGCCAGCGACGATATCGCTCCTGAGTTCAAGGTCTGTGTCGTCTCGGACGCGGCCAACGTCGCGCTGGACGGGCGCCAGCTTGAACCGTGGAAATCGGTGGTGCTCTCTAGGGGCGCGGAGTTGAGCATTGCATCCGCAGGAATCAAGGTGTCCTAAAGGGCACATGTTCGGAGGCTGTAGTAACCGACGAGCGGAAAGGAGGCAGACGAGGACGATCACGTACCATGAACCGACTGCGGGATCAAAGTCGATCCCGCGCTGTTGATCTTGCTCCCGTTCAGCCTCCTTGCCTTCCCTCATCGCTTCGCCCCTCCGGGTGTGCTGGGCCAGCGATTCTTGCGCCGCGCGAGATCGGCCATAATGCCCCGCCGTGTAAGCTGTCATGCCGAGTCTCGCCAGCCCGGGAGGCAGAATGCCCAGCGATGAGAATCCTGGGGAATCAACGCCTCGACCGACCTGTCCGTCGTTCGGATGCGGCCAGATCGCATGTAGCCAAACCAGTTCGGGCCCCCACAGCGGCGGTGTCGCACACCGACGCTGAGGAGGCCCGAAACGGAAGGAGTGGGATTCGAACCCACGAGGCGGTTTCCCGCCGCCAGATTTTCAATCCGGTGCCTTAGACCACTCGGCCATCCTTGGGAGATCCTCCAAGCACAGGAGGGCCTTCCGAGGATGGCTGACACCGGTCAGTGTACGCCTCGGACGTCGCGGTACAAGGCTGAAAAATGGTGCCCTCTGACCGGAAATCGCGTGTGGCCGCCGGGACAGAGAGGGAGCGAGGCAGCCCGAATCCTGGTGGCGGCACAACTACCCGTGGGAAGGATGACGTGATCGGCGCGATTCAGCGTAACACATGGCCCTCTCTGCTACTGGCACTTGCGCCTATCATCCTGATGTTAGGCGCAAGTACCAGCGGGATTAAGTCTAGCCGTTCCAAGCACTTACGCTTGCGGCCGTTTTCGGGAGCGGTTGCAGGTTTCACTCGAAGCTCGACACAGCTCTGTCGCCCAGCTCTGGTTCACGGGCGCGGCCCACACACCCTCATCGCCGGTCAGCCCGGTGATCGATTCACACTCGAGGTCGAGTTCTTCGGCGGGGCACGGCATCTGCCGATCGTCTCGCTGAAACGCGCTGCGTAGACCGCCGGAAGCGCGTCTGCGACGCCGCCTCTTCGCGGCGAGCGTGCGCCCCGCGAAGCTCGACGACGCGTTGGGCTGTCCGCAGATCGGTGAAGACCCGCTTTGGGGCTCGTACAAGCTGCGCCCCGTGTGAACAAGACGTCGCTCCGCGCCAGGTTCAGCTCTCCAATAAGCGCGCAAAGGTCGGTGGACTAGGACAGCGTCCACGGGATCCTACGTCAGGCCGCCCCTCGAAAGGACAAGACGACAACACCGTTCCGGTCGCCGTGACTTCATGGACCACGCTCTCGGTGGTGCTCGTTCAGCCGGTGAATGCAGCCTGAAACACCGCGAAGTCGAGCAGGTCGAGGTCGCCGTCGTCATCGACATCGGCCAGGGCGCAGGCCGGGTCGCCGTACGTCGGCGGATCGCACGGTGCCGGGCACGGCCCGGCCATACAACCGGCGAAGCTCCCGTAGTCGTCCAAAGTGACCAGCCCGTCGCCGTCGATGTCGCCCGGTAGGTCGCATTCGTCCGGGATGCCATTACTGTTCACATCTGGACTGGTGCCGCCCACGATGTCGTCAGCGTCGGGCACGCCGTTGCAGTTGCAGTCGTCGAAGAGGGAGTTGTCCATGGTACCACGACCAAGGCTGCTGAAGCTCCAGTCTATTTGCTGTTGCTCGTGAATGGCGATGGCTTTGGCTAATTCGGCCGCACTCGGCGGATCTCCGGGCAGGTGAATCATGATCCACCCCGTGCGGTAGTGTTTATCTTCCGCGGTGGAGTCCGGGACACGAGGTCCCGCGGCCGCAATGACCTCCGCCGAGGAGAACGTCGAAATCGGACCATAGTAGTCGCCCGACGCGCAGTCCCAGTCGTCCATGTAGCGAAGTTCGCTGTTGCCCGCGTCCATCTCGGCGGGCGAAACATAGCCCATCAGATAGAGTTCCGTATAGCTCCACAGCCCGCCGGAATCGGTGTTGAACAGATAGAAGTCAGGGTAGCTTGCCTGGGTGACCGCCGGATCTGAGCCCACCCATTCACCGATTCCCAGGACCGACCCCTGGCTGTCGACTCCTGGATTGGGGTGGCCCGGGCCATAGCAGCCGAAGCCGCCGTACCCCTGCATCCGACGGCCGTCGAGCAGGTCAGGCAGGAACATGGCGAAGCGGTGCTCATATTCATGCCCCAGGGCAACGCGGGTCATGAACGCTTCCGGCTCGGTGCCCGGCTGCCAGGACGACCAGTTGATGTTCCACGTGATCAGGAGCCCCTCGATGTTCTGCCCACCTATGCCGAAGTCCCCGCGGCGGTTGAAGAGTTCTGTTCCGACTGCACTCTGAACTCCGATGCCCGTCACGTCGTTTTCCAAGCCGATATAGGCTGCCGTGCCGATGGTGTGATGGGGTGCGAAGTTCAGCCAGAAGCCTACGAAGTCGTAGATGTCCCCATGAACCGCCATCAGATCGTTGGCTGCGCTTGCCATCAGGTCAATAAGCTGCCCGGTGGAATAATCGGTCAGCAGGATCTGGCCGGTGTCCTCGAGCGGGAAGATGTGCGCCGGCGTAAGGCATGGCATCGCGCCGCGCCCGGTCCGCGGTTGGCCCCGCCGGATCGGGTGAATCATGCGTGTCGCTGGATCGGCAATCTCCCCGCGTTCTACCGCGGCCCGCACCTCTTCCAGCCACTGCTGCGGCGAGCGGTATCCGCACTCGAATCGCGGTGGTCCGGCAGTCGGCTCTTCCACGGACCAACCGACGCGGGCAGCGGTGGAAGCGGCGTGCACGCTGGGTGCGTCCTGGGCCCGGGCAGCGCCACCGAGTAGCGCCGACGCCGCGACCAGCGCCACCCACCCACCCGCTCTGTGTGTTCCGTCGCGACATCCCGCGTGATTCCCCATACGGTCACTCTCCGTCGCCCATCTGGTTGCCTCTTGCCAGTATACCCAGAACGTGGCGGCAGTTGGTGCACTGTCTCATCGCCAGAGGCGCGAAAACTGGCGTACCCCTGGACGCCACAACGGGTTTCGGGACATGCCTAACACCGCCATCCTAACTCGTTCCACGAGAATGACTTAGCGAGCTTGTGGCGCTTGAGCACGCAAGTGCCAGGCGGATTCCGCAGCACGTCGTGGGGAGGATTCCCCGGTGATTCTCGTCCCTGGCCGTTCTATCTGGCGGGCCGCTGAGGCTCAGCATGACAGCTTACGCGGTAGGGCATTATGGCCGATCTCGCGCGGCGCAAGAATCGCTGGACCAGCGCACGCGTCTACAACATCGTCCGTGCCTATTCGGCTATCGAGGAGGCGGGTGCGCTGGCCGCGGGCCGAACCGTTGCTGGCTGGGTGGATGCGGGTTGTGTCGCTGCCGGCTGCGTCGTCGCCTGCCACTGCTCCAGCTTCGCCCGCCACTCGGAGGCCTTCGCGTCGTAGCCCTGGTCCGGCTCGGCGGCGTGCCAGGCTTCGTAGAGCTCGACCAAGCCCTGAAGCACGCCACGGATGGTATTCCGCGAGGCACGAGGCGACTCTCCAACGGTCCCCTGAGCTGCGAGCAAAAGTGCTTCCGCCTCGGCGTACTGACCGAGTTTCGACAGCGTCCGGCCCAGGCCGGCACGAATGCGCGCCGCATCCTCGTGCGCGGGCGAGAGCGTTTTCTCGCAGGTCGTCAGCGCGTCACGATAAGCCGCCGCGGCGTCCGCATACCGCTCGGCGCGCTGCAACATTCTCGCCAGATTCTCCATCGCCGCTACAACTTGCGGGGCGTGATCCCCAAGCAGTTCACGGCGCATCGCAATCGCGTCGCGATAGAGTTGCTCAGCCTCGTCATACCGCCCCTGGTAGCCGAGCACACAGGCCAGATTGTGCCATGCCGTTGCGATGTCCGTGTGCTTCCCCGCATGAACGTGCTGATAAACATCGAGCGTCTCCCGAAACAACGCCTCGGCTTCCGGGTACTCCCCCAACTTCTGCCGTAAGCGTCCGAGACCATTGATGGCAATGGCCGTCTCGCGATGGTACCCGCCGTACTTGTCGTGACAGATTCGCAACCGCTCTTCGAGCATCTCCGCAGCTTGCTCGTACGCCTGCGTGTCCACCAACAGGTGTGTGAGCAACTTCATGCTTGCCAGAACATTGTCATGCTCGCCGTCGTAGTACGCCCGGCGCATCTGCAGCGCCTCGCGTAACAGCTTCTCAGCCTCGATGTACTGGCGTTTCTCGCGCAATAGATTTCCCAGATTGGCGATCGTGGCCGCCAACCGCGGGTGACCGCCCGGATAAAGCTGCCGTCGGCGCGCCAGCGCCTCGCGATAGTAGTGCTCGGCACCATCAAGGTCTCCCAGTTTACTCAGCGCGGAGCCGATGTTGTTCAGACACCGCGCCACTCTAGCGTGATCGGCGCCGAGACTTTTCTCATAAACCTCCAGCGCCTGTTTGAACCTCTCCGCCGCCGGTACGTACGCCCATCGTCTCCAATCCAGGCAGGCCAGGCTGTAGAGCGCATCACCGACCCGTTTGTGATTCTCGCCCAGCGCCGTACGGAAGATCTTCAGCGCCTTACCCAGGTATTCCTCCGCCGCTTCGTACTCGCCTCTGCCGCGCAGCAACAGCCCCAGGTCGTAGTAGCTATTCCCCACCTTCGGGTGCTCTGGCCCGAAGATGGTCTGCCGGCTCAGCAGCACCTCTCGGTACACGGTCTCCACGGACGCCAAGTCGCCCTTGGCGTTCAGCACCCCCGCCAGATTCTGTAGCGCCGTCAGCACACGCGGGTGCTGACTACCATAGTGCTTGCGCCGCACGGCGATCGCATCTCGAAGAAGTGATTCTGCCCGGTCGAAGAGCTCTTGGGAACCGAGCAGTACTCCGCGATCGCGCAGCAGGCATCCCAGGTTATGCCGGCTCGTCGCCACCTCTGGATCATCGTCGCCTAGCCGCTCACGCCGCAACACCAACGCCTCATTCATCGCTAGTTCGGCACCGTCGTAGTCTCCCTGCTCCCAGAGCACGGCCCCGAGGTTGTTCAAACACGAGGCCAGGCGCAAGCCGTCCAAGCTCTGCAATCGTCGTTCCAGGGCCACCGCGTCATGGAAAAGTCGCTCCGCCTCCGTATACTCACCATTGTCCTTAAGCAGTTGCCCCAGTGCGGTCATGCTTTCCACCACGAGAGCATGTGCATCGCCGTGTAGTTCACGTGCCAGCTCGACGGCTGGTCGCAGCATTTGTTCAGCAGCGTCGTATGCCGCGATCTCACGATAGACCACGCCAATCGTCAGGCGCAAGCGCAACTCCGCCTCCGGCACCTGGGCCAACTCGCCTGAGCTAATCCGGAGGGATGCCTCATCCATCATCTCCCGCAACAGCGTCGTATCGCATCCCAGCGCCACCGACGGTGACACGCCCCGGAGCATGGCCTCCATGAACTCCGAAACCCGTTCCGCCTTCTCACGCTCCGTCTCACTGCGCTGCCGGGCACGGCGCTCACGACCCTCCGCCGCCAATGCCCGCGTCAGCCCAACGCTAGTCCCGATGATCCCCAGCACCAGCACGACGAACACTGCCGTGACACCGCCGACCAAGCCCTTGTTCCGGGTGGCAAACTTGCGGAACTGATACACGGCACTGGGTGGCCGAGCCACGATAGGCTCATCCGCCAGGTATCGCCGGATGTCGCTGGCCAAATCGCTGGCGGACTGGTAGCGCCGGCTCTTCTCCTTCTCCAGCGCCTTGTCGATGATCGTCTCGATGTCGCCGCGGAATTGACGGGCGGGACGCCCATCCCACCCAGTTGTGTGGCTCAGCGGCGTCGGCGTTTCGTCCCGGATGATCCGCACGGCCTCGGCCACCATCTTCTGACGCAGGTCGTACGGTAGACGTCCGGCCAGGAGTTCGTACGCCACGACGCCCAGCGCGTACACGTCGCTGCGCGTGTCTAGGTCGTCCGGATCCCCGGCCACCTGCTCGGGCGACATGTACGGCACTGTGCCGATCAACTGGCCGACATCCGTGCGCAACGTCGTCGTTTGAATGTCGGCATCTGTGGCGCGCGCCACGCCAAAGTCCAGGATCTTCGGCTGCCCCTCGGCCGTCACGAGGATGTTCCCCGGCTTCAGGTCGCGGTGGATGATGCCTTTCTGATGGGCGTGCTGGACGGCGTCGCAGACCTTGGCCAGCAGCTCAAGCCGGTCGCGAGTGCCCAGCTTGTTGGCATCGGCATAGCGTGTCAGCGGCTCCCCCTTTACCAACTCCATGGCAAAGTACGGCTGCGGCCCCTGCCCGGTGTCCGCTGTACCTGCTCCGTGGATCTGCGCGATGCCGGGGTGCTGCAAGCGACCGAGGATCTGAGCCTCATGCTCGAATCGTCTGAGCAGCCCCTCAGTGGCAACTCCGGGACGGATGACCTTCAGAGCGACCTCGCGGCGCGGGTGGTCCTGCTCGGCGATGTAGACCACGCCCATCCCGCCTTGGCCCAGAACACGGAGAATGCGATACGAGCCGATCTGCTGACCGATCAGAGGAGCCGCGGTCGGCGTGCCTTCTTGCATCAGCGCCTGCGTTAAGTCATGCGTTCCGGCCGCGCCGTCAGGCTTCCACTCGCCGCCCGGACATTCAGAGCCCGACGCAGGGTCTGTATCATCCGCCAGTTCGAGCTCTGGCGGCTGCTCCAGGAACTGCGCCTCCTCGGCCGCGTGGGCGTGCTCGAGCAGCGACAAGACTTCCCGATAAACCGCATCATCGCCGCCGCATCGCGAGCGCACGAAAGCGGACCACTGCTCAGGCGGCAACTCAAGCCGGATCGTCTCACCGGCCAGTTCGTCAGCGAGTTGGAGTCGGTCGGGCGTCAACCCACTCTCAGGTTCGTGACTCATTCTCGCCCCCTCCTGCTAGCTCTCGTCGAAGCCAGCCCTTGGCAAGCTGCCAGTCCTTCTTCACCGTTGCGGGCGATATGTTCATCAACTCGGCCGTATCTTCGATCGATCGGCCGCCGAAGTACCGGTGCATGACCACGCTGAACCAACGCCCATTGCGCTGCTCAAGGCGATCCAGGGCCTCGTCGAGGTCCAAGAAGTCGAACCGCTCGAAGTCGGCGGCGTCCGCAGCAATCGGCTCATGCTCGCCCAGCGTCAAGGGGGGCGTCCCACCGCCGCGCTTCCGGGCGCGCTTCCGACGCCAGTGGTCCTTCAGAATCGCACGCATCGCCAGCGCGACCATGCGGAAAAAGGCCTCGCGGTTCTCAGGCTCGTCCTTAGGCGGCACCGGAAAGTGCTTCTCGAAGAAGATATACGCTTCGTTGGCCAAGGCCGTCGCCTGCATGGTATGGCCGTAGGCCCGCCAGCCAACTTTGCACCGGGCGATCCGCCTCAGTTCGTCGTATAGGCGACCGAACAGCTCGCGCTTCGCGTCGGGATGCCCCTCGCGGGTCGCCTGGATCAACTGCACGGTCTTCTGTCTATCCCCGGCGTCCACAGCTCCCTGCTCCTAAAGGGGTTAGAGATGAGCTGATCCATTATTGCCGGGGTTAGGCGAGTGGTCAAGGAGGCCCTGCGATCAGCGCAGCACCCGGGTCCGCGTGATTTCAGCAGTTTTCTTCAGCCAATCCCGCGCTGTTTTGCCCTTTGGAGAGATGAGAGCTGACCGCCGCAATACTGCCTGGTCCGAGTGGTCGGGTGGGCTACGCGACAACGAATCCCACCTGCGTCGGCGTGTTCTTGCAGAGTAACGCGGTTTTCAAAGGGTAGCTGTTGTTCGGTGGCTTCAATTGGAGGTTGAGACGATGAACAAGGTTGGCATTGCAGGTTGTTTGGCTCTGGGGCTGCTGATCGTCACATTGACGGCAATAGCTCCTGCAGAAGAACTCCTGGCGTCATTGGGAACGAGCTTCACGTACCAGGGCTTCCTGAAGCAGGGTGGCCAGCCTCTAACCGGTGAGGCTGACCTCGAGTTCTCACTGTGGGATGCGCCCGAGGGCGGAAACCAGGTTGGGTCCGCGGTACTGTCAGGGCAACATGCTGTGGATCAGGGGCTTTTCGTCGCCCAGATTGACTTCGGCATTGAGGCATTCGACGGCGAATCGGCCCGGTGGCTGGAGATCGCGGTGAGGTTTCCGGCGGGCAGTGGTTTATATACGACGCTGGCCCCTCGGCAGGCCGTGACCGCGGTGCCTTTTGCGCTGCAGACGCGCGGTATAACCGTAGCGACGGACGGGAGCGTCGGCGTGGGCACGCCCGAGCCACAGTTTGCACTCGATGTGAACGGGGCCGTGCGATCGCGGGCAGGAGGCGTTGTGTTCCCGGACGGGACAAGCCTGGAAACCGCCGCGCATTTGGGCCCGCGCGGGATCCAGGAGTTCGTGGACCCAGGCGACTACGAATGGACGGCGCCGCCAGGCGTTCACAGCGTGTGTGTCGAGCTCTGGGGCGCTGGTGGAGGAGGCGGGGGCTTCGGAGCCCCTGCAGACTACTGCGGCGGTGGCGGCGGCGGTGGCGGTGGACCAGGGTATGTGCGCACAGTTGTATGTGTTGTGCCGGGTGAAATGTACACTATGCACGTGGGGCTCGGCGGGCCTGCTGGTCCCTGCGGATGGTGGCCGGGTGTGGACGGCCAAGACGGAGAAGATGGTGAGGCAACGGAGTTCCTTTCGCCCAGCGGAACGGTGCTGCTGGCAGCCCTGGGCGGTGAAGGTGGTCAAGGTGGACTGGCGGAGGTTTCGGGCGGTGACCACGGTGAGGGAGGCGGCGGCGGCGGCGTGGGTGCTTCAGGAGGAATCACTCGCTCAGGCCGACCCGGTGGCGCTGGTGATTGGGGTTGGGGTGGGTTCGCCGGACGGAGCGCACAAGGGACGGTTTCACCTCCAACACTCCATATGACCGGCCTGACCGGTGGCTACGGCGGCTACTGCGACTGGTGGGAAGGCTTCTACTTGGACGAAGGTGACGCCGGAGATGATGGCTATGCCATTCTGCAGTGGTAAACCCCTTGATCAGGTCCAGAGCCACGGCGGACTTCTGCCCTCGTAGCGTGAAAACCACGATCGCGTCGTTGGCCAAGACCCCAACAATCAGCAAGTCGCTGGCGCGCGAGGCGTCCGGCGGTCCAGTGACCATCGGATAGTGAATAGCAGGACACGCTTCCTGGAGGTGATATCATGAGGCCGAATACCCGCTCTTATTGCATCTGGTTGGTCCCCGCGGTCGCCCTGTTTTTGCCGACCGTTATGACTGGCAGCGCTCAAGACATCGCGATCGATTGGTGGACCCTGGATTCCGGAGGATCGCTGCACAGCACCGGTGCTGACTTCGAGCTCTCCGGCACCATCGGCCAGCCCGATGCCGGCGTCGTCATGACCGGCGGCGACTATGAACTCACGGGTGGATTCTGGGCCGCCCCGATGGAGAGTGCGTCGCCGTACTATGTGGCCGATCTAAACTGCGATGGGCTGTTGGACTTCTTCGACCTGGACCCGTTCGTCCTCGCCATCACTGACCCAGCGGGTTACGTGTCAGCGTATCCCGGCTGTGACCTCATGCTGGCCGACTGCAACGGCGACGGCGTGGTAGACTTCTTCGACATCGATGCCTTCGTGGAGTTGGTCGTCGGAGGCTAGGTCAGCGGGTGTTCATCCGCTTATTCTCGTCTAGGGCTGGGCCGACTACCCACCCAGCCCGGGGGCCGCAACAGACGCGAGAACTTGGCCCATTTGCTGATCTCTCTGTACGAGGCGCGGCGCCGTCCGCACGGAGTCACGGATTGGCAGGTCGATCTCACCAAGCTACGCGCAGCCGGCGCCCGCTGAGCGGCGTCGTGCGCGACCGATCACCCTGCACGATCTCCCCTACAGATAGATACTGAGATCAGCGTGCGGTCCGGCCCGTTTTGGCAATGAAGACATTGGGATAAGGACGGATTGGTGCTCACCGGTGGGGTGCGGCACAGAGCATGGAACGAACAGGCACAAGGCCTACCTAATTTGCTAGGAGCCATAGTCATGATTCGACGGAATCGACACTCAGCGGACGTTCGACACAGAGCAGCCACGGCTACGCTTGCCCGTGTCATGATGTTGCTGGCCATGTCGGCCTTGGGGTCCGGATTCGCCGGCGCACAGAGCAGCGGTTACGACTTCGAGTTCGGCGACCTGCCGGTCCTGCCGCCGGAGCAAGAGATCATCGGGGTAGACAAGGCGGTCTCGATCGACGCGACGAGTCGGGACTACATTCTGGCGTCCGTTCGTGATCGTGGTACGCGGTGTCTCAACTTCGCCGAGCGCTCGACGCGGGCGGTCGACTTAATCGGCAAAACGCTCGTGTTGGAGGCGGGACACCCCAACGGGCTCTACGAACGTTACATGAACGGCGCCCAGCGCGACGTAGCGGAAATGCGGCTGTACGCGGAGACCATTATCGTTCGCAGTCCGCTGCACCTGCCGGGTGCAGACGTGACGATTTACGCGCGTGAGCTGCGGTTTGAGGATGGCGCAGGGGGGGGAGGCCGAGCGCAGATCATCACAACGCCCGATCTCGGAGGCGGCGGGCCGGTCGTTGATGGCTGCAATCGACAAGCGCCGAACGCCGGGTCGCTCACGCTGCTCATCCGTGAGTTCGACGGTGGCGGTCACGCTCCGCGGTTCGTACTCGACGGCGGCTGCGGCTGGGTCGGCACGGACGAGCATCAAATGGATACCTATGGCACGCCTGGCAACGGCGGCGCCATTGCTGCGACACTCGATGTTCGACACTTTGTGTCGCAGGCGGGGGGGGCGATAGCCCCCGGGGCCACACGCTTGCGCGTGACGAACGATATCGCGCTCATCTCGCAGATCCCGACCGATGCCTCTGACGGCCGCGTGCAGGACGGCTGGTACTACCCGCCGTCGGTGCCAGTCGACGGGCAATGGGGCGACTTCGAGTTCGACGGAAACGGCCCGGACGTTCTGGTCCATGCGTTGATTAGCGCCGTGGGTAACTCCGTGCGCGCCCGGCTTTTCATGCATGCCCTGGAAACCAGCTATGACTGGACGTGCGTCATGGGGGAGTGTTTCTGGACCGCCCATAGCCACCACCGGCCCATCCGACTCATCCCGGAAATCCCGTATTGCTGGTGGGAGTATCGTGACTGGGACGTCCACCAGGACGATTTCACGTTCGACGACGGTTCTCTCGTGCGTCATTTCTGGGCCTACGGCGACACCGAAGGCGACGACGTGGGGATCGCCCACGCAGGCGCGCGCGTCAAGCTCGAGTTCCAGCCCATTCAGATCGTCGAGCTCTTTGACGAGGCGGACCTGGTCGCGCAGCGGGCGGGCACGGCCGGCGGATTCACGCGAATCCATCAGGAGTATGCCTGGCTGCATCCTCATGCGGTGCGCATGGTGCTCGAGCATGCGAAAGACACGTACTATCAGGGCGACCTGACGTTGCCCGAGGAGGTCTCCCTCGATTATGAAGCAGCGATTGCGGCCCTTCAGGGGTCGGATGAATGGAACGCACGTTCAACGGACGATCAGGCGGACTTCGAGCAGCTTCGCGCCGAAATGCGGACTCTCCTGCACCGCATCGGCAACAACCTGGACTACTACGGCAACCCCCCCGGTTGGGTGCCAATGTTGGCGTTCGAAATTGAGCACGCCGCATTTGTCGCGGCGATCGAACGCGAGTTCAAGGTGTTGTATACGGCGTATTGGGTGACGCGTTCGCTAACCGAGCTGGAGCAGCGGGCCGCGGCGTTCGATCGGGCGCGCGAAACTGCCGCCGAGGAAATCGAGTCCTCAAAGCAAGGATATTCTGACACGGCCGGGCTCTTGCACGAGTTGACGGCCGAATCACAGCAAATCAGCGGAGAAATCGCGCGATTGGAGGGTGAGCTGCGTGCCCTGGAAGATGTCCTGCGTCAGCGCGCCGAAGACAAGTTCAAGCAGCCGTGGTGGCGCAAGGCGCTCAAGGGCGCTGGGGCGCTGCTGAAAGTCGTGCCGGTCTATCAGCCGGCGCTGGGGACGATCGGGTCCGGGCTGGATCTGATCGGCGGGTTCGATGCTGACGATCCGTGGGCCACGGTCAACGGACTGGCAGACATGAGTGGCAAGTTCAACGCCGAGTTGTTCAAGCAGTCGGCCGCGGATTGGAACAACAAGGTCAGAGCGATTGACCTTCGCAGCGTCGAGGACCTGGATGACTTGAAGCAGCGCGTCAACGTCCTTCGCGTCGCTGCGAAGCCGATCATCGACAATCTCGATACGATCAGGCAGGTGTTGCGGGGCACGCAGGCGCCACGCGACAAGATCGAGGCGGAGTTGCAGCGGCTGAAGGAAACCGATCCTGCGTTCAGTCGGGTCGTCGACGGCATCGCTAAGCTGATGCAGCAGAAAGAGACGTTCGCCGCCCACCTGGCCAACGCAATGCAGACGCTGACCAACCTCTCAAATGGCATCACTGCCAACTTGCTGACCATCGACGCGATCAATCGCAGCTTCGATGACGCGTTGGCGGCGCTCGATCCGCGCGTCGGGGTGTATGTCCGAGCCATGGAACAGCGAGCGCGCGACCGACTGCAGCAGTACCACTATTACTTCCGCAAGGCCTATGAGTATCGCTTGCTCGAGCCGTATCCCGGAGAGCAGGATCTGCTGACCGTTTACGACCGGTTTAAGAGCATCGTGGAGAACGTGGCGGATCCCAACGTGGGGCTGAGTGCGGACGATTTCGAGAATCTCGCCGCGGCATACCGAGATGACCTCGCGGTTGTCACGAGTGACATTCTGGACAAATATCGTAACTACCAGCGCGCGGAGTACCGGTCGAGTGTAAGTTTCTCACTGTTGCCAGAGGAGCTGGACCTGCTAAACGCGGGCGAGCCCATAACGGTCGACCTCATGGCGGACGGCCTGTTCTTCCCGAACGAGGAAGATCTGCGCGTTGTCGATCTGGAGGTTTCTGAACTGGTCACACACGCCGACGGCGGAGTGTACGGCCGAAACGCCACGCTGCAACTCCGGGCCCGACACTCCGGCGTATCGCGGCTGATGCGCGGGGGACGGACATATCTCTTCCAGCACTTCAACGAATGGTCGAGCGGCAACGCACTGGCATGGGGCGTGAAATACGACGGGCTGCGTAACGAGATCACGCCCATCCGCCCCAGCCCCGCGAGTGAATCGCTCATTCGCACCGTGACCGGCACGCAGGACGCGGAGAACATCATGGTGTTCTCGCGCCCCGCGGCATGGGCCGAGCTGGAACTGACAAAGGAGACCAACACCGACAACGGCGTCGACATCATCATCGACGACGTGGTGTTCACGCTAACGTACGATTACCTCGAAGCTCCCGAAGACAAGGCCATCCTTGACGTGCGCCCGATCGCGGTCGGAGCAGATGCAAAGTTGCGACCCGTCATGAAACTCGACACCGCCGATCTGAATGCTCGTCGGGACGGGCTCGGGGCGGTTCGCCGCAGCTACACCCGCGGTGCACAGGTTTCCGTTACGGCGCCCGCGGCGTACGGACGATGGGTGTTTGACGGCTGGGCGGCTTCTGACGATGCCCTCGTCGCGGGCGGTGCGGGCGCGCTGGCCAACCGAACGATCTCGCTCGTGCTGGACAAAAACGCATCGGTTTACGCGTACTACGTTCGCGCAGACGAAGAACCTAGCAACGCGGACGACGCGAACGATCGTCTGGATTCGGACAGCGACGGCGATCCGGAAACGACCGAGGAAGCACCCGCCGGCGACGAGACAGGCCCACGCGACGACCAGAACGCGAGGGAGGATGTTGATGGCGGTGGTGATCGGCCGACCCCTGAGACCGATTCGCCCCAAGGCTCGGGCGTCGCGCGCCCAGTCTCGTTCGGCCTGTGCCCAATGGTGGCTCTGCTGAGCATTGTTGGCCTTTGTCTGGCGATGATCAGGAGTCGCTGAGGCGATCGCGGCGCGGCTGCAGAGCAGGGCGCGTGCGAAGAACATGACACTGGTTGCGATGCCCATCCCAGCGCCTAAGTTCAGACTCTGTGATGGGTCATCGTAGCCGATCGAGCTTGAGTGCGCGTTCCGTGCTTCGCGAGCTGACGCGCTACGATGTCATCTCGCGGACTCCGATCTGAGGCGAAGCTACGCGCGTCGTGCCGCGTAAGAAACGACCGGGCGCGGAGCCGAAGGGCTCCTGACATACATCCGGGCGAGTCTGGTGAAGATGATGAGCCCGACGCACGTACTCGCCAAGAGGAGGTGCCTCAAAGACCTTCGGCGGTCGTACGTCCCGCAGGTGCGGCAGCAGATCAACACCGTCGAAATAGCCCGGTACAGCATCCGCGAGAATCCCGAGGCCGTTGCGATACGGCTTCCCGGGCTCGTAAACCTGCAAGATCGGCAGGTCGGGGGCGTTGAGCCCGGGATGAATCCGGCTGCACTCTCGGAGCAGTTCGGCCGTGAAGATGACCGAATCGATCTCCAGGCAATAAACGAGCTTCGCTGAATCGAAGACGTCAGCGAGCTGATGGGCGGAGCGGAGTGTGGCACGGCCTTCCAGCCACTCCAGGGCCGCTGCGGGATTGAAGATCAGGCCAAAGTGCCGCTGCGTGATGCACTCGTCGATGAGGGCGTACGCGTCCCGATACCGCTCGTCCACGGGCTCGCCATTCCGCAGCCTGGCGATGTTTACGACGTGGGCCGTGTCGAGATAAATCTTCGGGCTGGTGACGATCTCACTGTTCATCAGGTACTCAGTTATGCCGCGGCCCGGGGGCTGGTGGCTCGGGATCCGTCTTGGTACCATTTTAGCGTGAGCATTTCCGGCCAGCGATCCTCGCCCGCCGCGGGGCCTGGCGGCGAGCAGAATCTGACGAGATATCGAGTGAGCTGAGTGGTGCAGTGTCTACGAAGCGAACGGTCCTGGGGTGCCTGACACGGAAAGGGCTGATCGAGTTGGCGTACGCCTTCGAGGCCGACTTCGGGCCCACGGGGATGTCCAAGGACGACCTGATCGACGCTCTGGCCCGCATGCGGCGGACCAAGCTGGAGGAGCTGCTGCCGGAGCTGTCGCGGGATGAGTTGAAAGCGGCCTGCGAGGCGTCGGGGCTGGATTCTTCGGGCCGCGAGAAGCAGGTGCTGATCGACCGCCTTCTGGGGTCCGGGGACGGTAACGCAGCGGCAACACGGAAGTCCCCCAAGCCGTCACGGGCCAGGAGAGCGAAGTTGTCAGCATCCGCGGAACCGAGGCTGCGTGACGTGGACTCTGAATCCGGCGTGGCCACAGCGGCCGAGAACGGCAACGGCCCGCTGACCTTGCAGAAGCTGGAATCTCACCTCTGGCGGGCGGCCGACATCCTCCGGGGCAGCATCGACAGCTCCGACTACAAGCACTACATCTTCGGCCTGCTGTTCTTCAAGCGGCTCTGCGACGTTTGGGAGGAGGAATACGAGCAGCGGCTGGCCGAGTATGGCGACCAGGAGTTGGCGGCCGACCCCGAAGAGCACCGCTTCGACATCCCCAAGCGTCACAGTTGGAGCGATGTCCGCAAGCACACCACCAACATCGGCGAGTATCTCAACGCCGCCTTCCACGCCATCGAGGACGCCAACCAGCGGCTGGCGAGCGTCTTTCAGGACGTGGACTTCAACAACAAGGAACGCTTCCCCGACACGATCCTGGAGCAGCTCCTCCAGCACTTCGAGAAGTACCGCCTGCGGAACGCCGACGTGGACGGCGACCTGCTGGGCAACGCCTACGAGTATCTGATCGCCCAGTTCGCCGACGATGCGGGCAAGAAGGGCGGCGAGTTCTACACGCCCAAGATGGTCGTCCGGCTCATCGTCGAGTGCCTGCGGCCACAGGAGGGCATGACCGTCTACGATCCGACCTGCGGGTCGGGCGGCATGTTGCTGGAGTCCGTCCACTACCTGGAACGACGCAAGAAGAACCCCAAGTCGCTGACCCTCTACGGCCAGGAGAAGAATCTCAACACCTGGGCCATCTGCCAGATGAATCTGTTCCTGCACGACCTGGACGACGCCTTCATCGAGCGGGGCGACACGCTTCGAGACCCACAACACCTGATCGGCGAGACGGGCAAGGGCCTGATGACGTTTGACCGGGTCCTGGCTAATCCGCCGTTTTCGCTGTCGGCATGGGGCCACGATGAATGGAAGGCGGGCGACAAGTTCGGTCGAGACAAGTACGGGTGCCCGCCAAAATCCTACGGCGACCTGGCGTTCGTCCAGCACATGGTGGCCAGCCTCAACGCCAGGGGCATGCTCGGCGTCGTCCTGCCGCACGGCATCCTGTTTCGTGGCGGGGCTGAGGGCAAGATCCGCGAGGGGATGCTCAAGGATGATCTGATCGAGGCGGTCATCGGGCTGGCTCCGAATCTCTTCTACGGCACCGGCATCCCCGCCTGCATCCTGATCTGCAACCGTAAGAAGCCCAAGAGCCATCAGGGCAAGGTGCTCTTCGTCCACGGGGCCGAGGAGATGGTCGAGGGCAAGAACCAGAACACCCTCTCGCAGGAGAACGTGGATCGGCTGGCCCAGGCGTTCCATGACTACAAGGACGAACCGAAGTTCTGCCGCGTGAGGGATCTGGAGGAGATCGAGAAGAACGACTTCAACCTCAACATCGCCCGCTACGTGGACACCGCCGACGAGGAGGAACACATCGACGTGGCGGCTGAGTTGAAGAAACTCAACAAGCTACGGAAGCAGCGGGACGAGGCCGAGGTGAAGATGCTGGGCTTCATGAAGGAGCTTGGCTATGACGCCTGAGCGGTGGACCGAGACAACTTTGGGGCAAGTGGCTTCCGAAAGTAAGGCACGCTTTGTACCATCTGTTGATGATGTCCGCCCATACGTAGCCCTGGAACACATCGAGGGGGGAAGTGGTCGCCTCCTCAGCGAACGCGATTCGGCTTCAGTTCAGAGCCAGAAGACCATCTTCCGACGTTCTGACGTGTTGTTCGGCAAGCTCCGCCCTTATCTGCGGAAAGTCACGCTCTCAGCGATGGACGGCGTGTGCTCAACGGACATTCTGGCGATCAGGGCTGGAGAGCGGGTTGTCCCTGAGTATCTCCTTTCGGTGCTGTCCGCCGATTCTGCCATAGCACATGCAGTGGGGACTTCTGCTGGAACGAAGATGCCACGTACTAGTTGGAAGGCAATGTCCAAATTGCCCGTGCTTCTCCCCCCTCTCCCCGAGCAGAAGAAGATCGCCGCCATTTTGGGCAGCGTGGACGAGGCGATCCAGGCCACGCAGGCGGTCATCGACCAGACCCGCAAGGTCAAGCAAGGGCTGCTCGCCCAACTCCTCACTCGCGGCATCGGCCACACCCGATTCAAGAAGACCGAGATCGGGGAGATACCAGAGACCTGGGAAGTCGCCACAATTGAAGATCTGATGCTTCGGATCATCGACTACCGAGGTCGTAGTCCTAACAAGACGGAGAAGGGTGTCCCGTTGATCACCGCGAAGAATGTGCGGGAAGGCTATCTGGACCCGATCCCAGCGGAGTTCATCGCAGAGGATGACTTCAACGCCTGGATGACTCGCGGCATTCCCAGCACGGAGGATGTGCTCTTTACGACTGAAGCCCCGCTCGGAAATGTGGCCAAGGTCCCCGCCTACAAGATCGCACTTGCTCAACGCATACTGGCTTTGTGTCCAGACGAGACTCGGATGACTCGTTCCTGGCTGTTCTGGACCTTGCTTGCTCCGCAGACTCAAAAGAGGATCGGCTTATACGCGACCGGTTCGACGGTTCTTGGTATCAAGCAGTCCGTTCTCCGCAAGATCCTCATGCCTGTTGCCGGAATGAGAGAGCAAGAACAGGTTGGAGTGATACTCGATGAGGTTCAAAAGGAGATCGGGCGGCTCGAAGACCAACTTGATGTTCTCGAAAGAGTGAAACGGGGCCTCATGCAAGATCTCCTGACCGGCCGAGTCCGCGTGAAAGGTGCTGCATGAGCACACCCTGCGAATACACGCTGGCCGAGAAGCCGACCATCGACGGGCTCGGCAAGCTCGGCTACGAGTATCTCCGCCCCGACCAGCACGACGAGCACCGAGACGGCGAGAACCACGTCATCCTGCGGCCCATCCTGATCGAGGCCATCCGCCGGATCAACGACGTCTCGGAGGACGTGGCCCGGGCTGTCTACTCGGATCTGCTCGGCGTGACGGACAACGAGGAATGGACCAATCTGCTGCGGGGCAACTACAGCCGGAGCGTCCCCGGCGAATCGACCAGGAAGACCATCCAACTGATCGACTTCCTGAACCCCGAGAACAACACCTTCACGGTCACGAACCAGCTCTACGTCAAGTCGCAGAAGTCCCGCATCCCCGACGTGGTGGCGTTCGTCAATGGCATCCCGCTGGTGGTCATCGAGGCCAAGAGCCCCGTCAGCGGCAAGGACAAGTCGGGGGAGGGGTTCGAGCAGATCAAGCAGTACGAGCAGGACATCCCGAGGCTGTTCTATTCCAACCTGCTGAGCATCGTGACCGACGGCGTCCACTTCTACTACGGGACCACGGGGGCCCCCTTGCAGCACTGGAGTGCCTGGAAGGACCCGTGGCCCAGGACGGATGAGGACTTCGGCGTCGATGCTCTGGCCCAGGGGCTGTGGTGCCTGCTGGAGCCGTCACGGCTGCTCGACATGCTGGCCCACTTCGTCATCTTCGAGAAGCGGGAGCACGGCGTCATCAAGAAGATGTGCCGCTATCAGCAGTTTCGGGCGGTCAACAAGATCGTGGATCGCGTAGCCGACGGGACGCATCGCAAGGGCCTGATCTGGCACACGCAGGGCAGCGGCAAGTCGCTCACGATGGCGTTCGCCACGCTCAAGCTCAAGACGCACCGCACGCTGACCTCGCCGGAGCTGGAGAGCCCGAACATCCTGGTGCTGACCGACCGCATCGATCTCGACGACCAGATCTCGAAGACGTTCGAGGCGTGCGGGTTGCCCAACCCCATACAGATTGACTCCATCGGCGATCTACGCCGCCTGATCGGTAGCGGGTCGGCGGGCCTGACGTTGCTCTCGACGATCTTCAAGTTCGAGGGTTCGAGAAAGCCCGTGCCGAACAGCGAGAACTGGATCGTGCTGGTGGATGAATGCCATCGGACCCAGGAGAAGGATCTGGGGGCATTTCTGCGGGCGACCCTGCCCGATGCCCGGTTTTTCGGATTCACGGGCACGCCGATCAAGAAGAACGACAAGGACACCTACGCCAACTTCGGCGTCGAAGGCGAAGGCTACCTGGACAAGTACAGCATCGACGACGCCGTGGCTGACGGGGCGACCGTCCCGATCCACTACACCAGCCGCAAGACCGAGTGGCAGATTGACGCCGCCCGGCTCGACGTGCTGTTCGACCAGTGGTTCGCCGGGGAGTCCGACGAACGGATCGCCGAGATCAAGAAGCGAGGCATCTCGATCAATGATCTGGCCAAGCACGCCAAGCGGGTGGAGCTGATCGCCTACGACATCTGGGAGCACTTCAAGGGCTGGGCTGAGCCGGACGGATTCAAGGCCCAGATCGTGGCCATCGACCGTGAGGCGATCATTCTCTACAAGCGGGCTCTCGACAGGGTGATCGCGGAGGACCTGCGGGAGGATGATCTCTCAGAGGAGGAAGCCCGGAAGA
>SDBV01001958.1_pt1 | contig 30838 bp, 24 predicted proteins | sample 2277081 | NCBI WGS metagenome assembly SDBV01 (sample SAMN10402039, study PRJNA504765) | marine sediment metagenome | isolation source: marine sediment core GS10_PC15, 223 cmbsf | place: Arctic Ocean: Southern Knipovich Ridge | collected 2010 | reverse complement strand
CTGAAAGAAAAACCACTGCCATATAGTAGTGATGATCAGCTGGAGGAGGTAGGGGGATGGATCCTCATAAGAAATGAGGAGAAGGCGCAGAGCCCATGTCGTGAAACAAGCTGGGACGAATATGGCGATCCAATTGAGCATAGTACTCCTGAAAACCTTAACGGGTCCACCTTTAAAAAGAGCAATTACCCGGAAGGGTTTTCGATCATCCTTGAACTGGACCATGTGCAGTTATTTTTTCCTGAGATCAGGATGAAAGGTGTTGAGGGAGCCACCATTGACCTTACCTATGCAGAGTTTCTGAACCAGGACCAGCTTCATCTGCGACACAGTTTCAATTTCGAAGGGGGTGACCGGATCCTCTGTTCCGGTGATTCACTGGACTGGTTCCCAGGTCATCCCCGTGGCATGCTCTTTCTGAAGATTACAGTGAGGAATGCACCCGGTGATGTCACCCTTAAATCCATCCAGCTAAGATCTGTAAGCTACCCGGTGGAGTATAAAGGCTGCTTTACATGTTCCGATCCCCTGCTGAATGAAGTATGGAAAATGGGAGAACGCAGTGTGGCAGCAAATATGACCGATGCCTACGTGGATTGCACCAGCAGGGAACGAGGCATGTACATCAGGGATGTTATTATCCAGTATCACATCAACCTGGCTACCTTCGGTGACCAGGCGTTGATGCACAGGTGTGTTGAACTGTTCGGCCAGTCGCCCGAAGAGAGCGGAAAGTTCAGGGTCATACACCCGAATACCGGCGACTATTCCATCGCCGACTTTTCACTGAACATGGTGGAGGGTTACTGGAACTACTATGAATACTCCGGAGATATTAAACGGATCCGTGCAGACTGGGATGCCATCGTCCATAATATGAAATGGTTTGTGGAGCTTTCTGCAGAGCATGCCGATGGATTGCTGAATGGAGAATGGCACCTGAAGAGAAATGATGATCAGATGTATGGTGGTTTTCATGGGGACCTGGTTGTTCCGGATGAACTATTTGACAGGAAAGGATTCCAATGTGTATTGACATGTACCTACCTGCTGGCTCTCCAGGCAACAGCAAGACTGGCAGAAGCACTGGGTGAGGAAAAGGAAGCCGGGAGATACGAGGCCATGGCACAAAAATTGGGACGCTCCGTCGTGAAAAATTTCTGGGATCCTGAAAAGAAGTGTTTTAGTGATAACCTGGAGAGAACCACCCATTCGGTGCATGCCAATCTGTTTGTCATCAGGGCAAGCATTGCGAACAGCTTCCAGACCGGGGCGGTTAAAAAACATGTGATAAAAGAGTTCCCAAGCCTCTTTATCAACGGTTATGATGCCAGTGACGGGAGCAGGTGCTCTGCCCCATTCTCCTATTACATCTTTGAAGGATTATATAAGCTTGGATTATACCAGATCGCTGAAAATACCATGCGCCAGGGATGGGGATGGGCGCTGGCACAGGGAATCAGGACCACGCCTGAATACTTTAACCTGACTTCCAGCCTTTGCCAGGCCTGGTCGGGCAGCCCGACCTGGTATCTCTCCAAAAATATTCTGGGAGTCAGATTTCCGAAGGCTCCTGATTTAAGCAAGGTAGAGATTGAGGTAAAAACTGAGGATATTCAATTTGCTGAAGGGGCTTTCCCTCATCCTGATGGAGTCATCGAGGTCAGATGGCACATGGAAGGTCAGGAGAGGGTATTTGATTATGTCAAAGCCCCCGACGGGGTAATTGTGAAAATAATTGGTTAAAACCCGAAAGAATACGTATACCGAAGATGAGGAGAAGTTTCATATATCAGTCGATGCAATGGCTCATTTTAGGTTGCATCCAACTAAGTTTAATTTCATGTGCAAAAAAACAGGATGGGTTCAATCCCCCGATACATTTCAGGTGCGAATATGCCACCACCCCGCTGGGAATTGATAATTTAACTCCCAGGCTCTCATGGTTCGTAAATGATGCAATGGATTGTCAGCGGGAAGACGGACTGATCGAAAAAGGAAAGCCGGTCGATCTCCCGGGAACGATTACTTTTCAGGAAATTACAGATACTGAATTGATTGTTATTGCAGGTGCCGGTAAATATGAATTTAAAATCTTTTAATGATGCAAAACTTATCAAAACACCATCGCAATCATCTGCTGGTAACAGGGGTCCTGATCATGACCTTTATGATCTCAACAGGTTTTAAAATTGAATCCCATCTGAAAGTTGCCGGGGTAAAAATGGCTGTCTCCGATGATATAAGCGCCAATGTTGCAGCTATCAGGAAAGCCATAGATTTTGCAAGGCTGGAAAATGCAGATATCCTCTTAACACCTGAGGGTTCACTGAGCGGGTACACCCATGATTTTGACCGGAAGGAAGTTCAAAAAGCGCTTCAGGAGATTGTGGATTATGCCTCATTGGCAAAGGTGGGATTGGCTCTGGGTACCTGTTTCTACGAAGCCGATGATAAATGCTACAACCAGATCAGGTTTTACGATAAAGAGGGCAATTTCCTTGGCTTTCACAGTAAAATCCTGCGTTGCGGTGATCATGGTGATCCTGAAGCTGGTGAGATCAACATTTATGCTGTATCACCCTTGAGAACATTCGAATTTGAAGGTGTGATCATTGGCGGATTGATCTGTAACGATATGTGGGCAAATCCAGCATGTACAACATTACCGGATACTCATCTGAGCCAGCAGCTTTCCAACATGGGGGCCAGGATCATTTTTCATGCTGTAAACGGGGGGCGCGATGACAGTGAATGGGCACTGGTGAACTGGAATTTTCACGAATCCAATCTTCGTATGAGGGCAGGTTCAGGTGGTATCTGGATCGTAACCGCCGATAACTCCCATCCCCGTAATCTGAATAGTTCTTGTCCCTCAGGTGTATTAAACAACAAAGGCACCTGGGTTTGCACCACAGAAGCAAAAGACGAACAATTTTTTTCTTACACTATTGCCTGGAAAAATTAATATCACTCCGGTTTTGCTAATTGAATCAATTTCGGTTCACACCAATAAAAAAATAATTCAGGAACTATGAAATTTCAAAACAGAAGGAGGTTTTTTAAACTTATGGGATTGTCCACATTGTTTATGACGGTTCCAAAGCAGATATTTGCCCAAACAGTAAAAACAGCTAATCCCGGTGACCAATCCTTAAAATCAGCAGATGAAATGCGCCCGGGGGAATTTACTAAGGCAGTGAATAGAGGGCCTTATGCATTTATCCCTGTATCACCAACTTTTGAATGGCACTCTTTTCACTTACCTCTGGGTACGGATGCGTTAATTCCTCAGGAACTTTCAAAAATAATAGCGGGTAAAACAGGGGGAGTCTGGTTCAGGCCTCTTTCCCTGGGATTGGATGCATGGCGCACCCCGGGTGAAAAAGAAAAGTGGGGATTTAAACCAGAAGAAAATGTCTATGGCATGAATTTTCCGGACTTGCCATTAAAAAGTGAGTATTGTGAAAGTGAAGAAATGATAAAAATTGTCAAAAACAGAATTAAAGCTCTTGAAAACTCAGGAATAAAGCACGTTTTTTTGATAAACCATCACGGTGGAAAAGGCCAATTCAAAACCATAGAACTAATCGCCAGCGATACAACATCAGAAAAGATGAATGTTCACGGACTCAGGACTTACCAGTTTAATGATCTGACGGAACATGAAGGTTGGTTTGGCGTTGGAGGTCATGCAGGATATAGCGAAACTACATGGCTTGCTGCGTTCAGACCAGACCTGATTGATTTGAATAATCAGAAGAAAGGTGAGTTATCAGTAAGACACACTGGTATTCTGCATTCGACTCCGGAAATTGAGGCCAAATGGAATCCGAAAAATATTTCATTCGAAGTCGCTGATCTATTACGGGAAAGGGTAGTTGCAAACTTTATGCATTATATTTTACTGGTAAATCCCTCCTGATCAAAATGCCCACAATACTCCCTCTGTCTCCTCATTCAGCTCAAAGGGATAAGAAGCTGAATAATATTTCCCCTTCTTCCCCGGTGCCCTAAATACCAGGTTCTGGATTTTTCTTGACTGAGGATCTACTGTAAATTCCGGATTAATATCATTGATCAGCCGTACATCTACAGGGAAATCCGCACTGCAAAGATAGTTCATATCCACGACATCAGGTGAGACAGCAACCGGTGCCAGCGCACAGCGCTGAGTTGCCATCAGGGGAGTATGTACATATGGTTTCCAGGGTTCGCCCCGGCGCGTACCATATAATAGAGTATACCATTAAAACCTAACCGGCGACAAATTTCTGTCTGACGCATTCCTCCCCTCTCTGCTTTATATAGCTCTATTTCATCTTTCTGTTTCTCTGTCAGGTCATCCGCCCTATTGTCAATTCCCAGCCATTGCTTTGAAACTCTGTCACCAAAGGCACATAATAACTCATCATTTTGAATGGGCCGCTTAACATCCTCCCCGGTAAGATGAAACTCTTCCTTAGACCAGATACCTACGTAGTTCTCAAGTTTATTTGCAGGGTATTCATCCTTGAATTTCTGAACATTGGAAGTAGTATCTCTGTACCAGTGTACATTTGGGAGATAAACCATTTCCCATATGGCATCGGTCGCCGGGTCTGTGGCCAGTTCCCAGTCATCACAAGGTACAGGTGTAATTTGCCACATCCCTGACAGATCTAAAAAAGATGCAGTCCCGTCGGCAAACACAACATGGAGAAAGATAACCAGGAACCCAGCCCATTTCATATTAAACATTATTTGAGAAATATTTAGCTTTTTCAGTATGCACTATCAATCAAAATATAAGATTAATAACCCGATCTGTTCCACCGGTTTATTCAATTCTTCCACTATAGTATCATCCCAAACCAGGTTGTTTTGGAAAGAGTTACCTTCCCCTGAGTTTTATCTTTCGAACACCGTTTTGAATAAACAAAACTGTTTTTGTAGTTGTATAGAACCAAAAAAGATAGAGATGAAATTTATTACAATTGCCGGTATGTTGGCATTTGTGACCATAACAGGCTTCACCCAGATACAGGTTCCTGCCCGGGAAATCAATCCTGATATTGTATCGAAAACCTGGAATGCTGTATGGATTACTCATCCCACTGCATCACTCAGCGGTTACGGTGTATTTCATTTCAGGAATACATTTGACTTAGAAGAGAAGCCTGATCATTTTATTATACATGTTACGGCCGATAATCGTTATCGCCTTTATGTAAATGGCACACCGGTCGTATTAGGACCAGCCTGGGGCGACTTACACCACTGGCGGTTTGAAAGTACTGACATTGCACCCCTGCTAAAAAAAGGCAGCAATATCATTGCAGCACAGGTTGTAAATTTCGGATATCTGCGGCCTGTGTCACAAATGACGTACAAAACAGGCTTTCTGTTGCAGGGTGATGGTAATAAGGAAGCTGTACTTAATACGCATCCTGATTCCTGGGAAGTATTACAAAATCATGCATACAGCCCGGTAATAATTACCAGGCAGATCGTTCCAAATTATTATGCGGCAGCCCCTTGTGACACTTTCAGGGTAGCTCAATATCCCTGGGGATGGCAAACAGATATAACCGGGAAAAACAGGTGGTTGAAACCGGCAAGTGTTAATTTCAGAAACAAAGGGACGCCCCGTCAGGGAGGCCATTATTTTAGTGATCAGTCTCCCTGGTTGCTGGTCCCCCGAAACATCCCTTTTCTGGAGGAAAAAAAGCAATTTTTTGCAGAAGTTGAAAGGCAGGAACACATTGCTGTTCCGGAACGGTTTATCAATGCTGAGCAAGAGCTGGTTATCCCGGCCAACACAAAAATATCAGTATTATTCGATCAAAAATCTCATACACGGGCATATCCTGAATTGTATTTCAGTGGAGGGGAAAATTCAATTGTCAAAATAATCTATGCGGAAGCCCTTTTTGACAGTCTGGGTAAAAAAGGAAACCGTGATGTTACAGAAGGAAAACATATGGTAGGATATTATGATGTTGTGATACCGGATGGCAAACCGAACAGGAGCTTCCGTCCTCTCTGGCACAGGGTTTTCAGGTATGTGGAATTAAGAATCGAAACATCTGATCAACCTCTTGTCATTGACAGTTTGTACACCATATTCACAGGATATCCCTATGAATTAAAAGCAAATTTTGAAACAACTAACCCGAATCATAGATATCTGTTCGAAATGGGTTGGCAGACAATGCGCAGTGGCACAGGCGAAGTGTTTGAAGACGGGCCTTACTACGAACAATTAATGTATGGCGGCGATGCCAGAATCCAATCTATCGTTTCATTATGCATGAGCGGTGATGAACAGATGAGCAAAAACGTTATTGACCTGTTTGACAACTCACGTATGCCAGAAGGATTAACCTACGCGCGTTACCCATCGCACATTATACAAATAAATCCCCAATATTCTCTTTGCTGGATCCAGATGATCCATGACTATTTCATGTATGGTGAAGATACCCGATTTGTTAAAGACTATCTCAGGGGAATTCGCGACGTACTTGCCTGGCACGAAAGGCGGATCGATGAAACAGGAATGCTCGGGGAGATCCCCTGGCTGAGGCATATCGAGAATATGTCACGGTCCCCGGTTCATCCGGAAAGAGGTCATTCTGCACAACAGACGTTATTTTATGTTCTGACTCTTGATTATGCAGCAGAGATGTTTAACTATTTCGGATTTGAAGAGCAATCGAACAAATACAGGCAGCTTTCCGATGAGCTTAATAATACCACATACAGGTTATGTTGGGACAATGATAAAAGCCTTCTGGGCGATACACCTGAAAAAGATGTGTTCACACAACATGCAAATGTATTGGGTATCTTAACAGATGCTATTCCTGAAAAAGATCAACAGGAAGTGATGCGGTTGGTATTAACTGATACATCACTGATTCATTCTTATTTCTTTTTCAGGTTCTGGGTGTTCCAGGCCCTGGAAAAAACAGGACTGGGGAATGAGTTCCTCGAAAACATTCACCAGTGGGAGCGTCTGATAGATCATGGATTGACAACATTTCCCGAATTCAGTATCGAATCGCGTTCCGATTGCCATGCATGGAGTTCACATATCAACTATTTCTTTCTGACCATGGTTGCAGGCATAAAACCGGCAAAACCAGGTTTTAAAGAGGTGATCATTGAACCCCATCCTGGGAATGAGAAAATGATCCGGGCAACCATGCCCCATCACAGGGGTATCATTCAAATAAGCCTTAACCTGGAGAAGAAAAATAATCAGCAAGCTGAGATTTACCTGCCTGAAGGACTAAGTGGAAGTTTTATCTGGCAAGGCGAAAAAAAAGCATTATATCCTGGGAAACAATTAATTATTCTCAAATAAACCAGTTCGGATGAAAAGAAATAATATTAATCCTGTTGGGATCTGTCTCCTGTTTGTTCTTACCTGGATTGCAGGTTGCTCTTCCCGGGAGAAGCCACCAGAAAAGTTAACTCACCATAAAAACGTGGTTGTCATTGTTGGAGATGATCATGCGTATACTGCACTGGGCGCCTACGGAAATGAGGTTATTAATACACCAAATCTTGATGAACTGGCAGCCAGGGGAGCAATGTTTACCAATGCATATTCCAGTTCACCCTTATGCAGTGCTTCCCGGCAATCGCTGTTAACCGGGAAGTATCCGCATTCCACCGGGGTTAATCTTTTGTTCAGTCCGTTCAACGACAAAACGAATACCACCATCGCCGAGCATTTAAAGAACGAGAATTTTGCCACCGCCCTGGTTGGGAAGGCCCATTTCAACTCTCACGTATGGTGGGATTTGTATGCAAATGGATTGCCTAAATTTGGATTTGACACGCTTGTTGGTCAGCAGGAATACAGAAAATGGCGTGGGTTACATCCTGCAGATCCCGTTCCGGAAAATATCAGAACCTTCAAGAATCCCTCAACATTTCCGAAAAAAATTGCCAGGATGAATCCGGAAACGCTTCCGCAGCCGTGTTATGACAAGGATTGTTCGGGAACATTCCTGGCAGAATCAGCAATCCGGTTTATGGAAGAAAACCGCGAAAACCGGTTCTTTCTCTGGCTTGCTTTTAATCAACCCCATGCTCCTTTTAGTTTTCCGGTTGAATATGCAGGGAAATATAAACCTGAAGATATTACCCTTCCGCAGGGCGGCGATGAAGATGACCGCTGGATCCCGGAACGGTTCAAAGGATTTTCTGAAGAAAATATAAAGGGGATCATTGCCTCTTATTATACCTCTGTCGAATACATGGATAAAAATGTGGGACTGGTGATCGATGCATTAAAAGAGAAGGGCCTGTATGACGAGACGCTGATCATATACCTGGGAGATCAGGGCTATTTGCTCTATGATCATAAACGCTTTGAGAAGCATACCATGTGGAAAGAATCCATTAAATCACCATTGATTATCGCAGGTAATAAGAACATAGCTCATAACCAATCGTTCAATGAGCTGATTGAATTCATTGATGTGGCCCCGTTTATTTGTGAAGTCCTGGGTGTAGAACCAATGGAGGAGGCACAGGGAAAAAGTTTTTACGGCCTGTTGACCGGTTCTTCTTACAAGGAGAAGGATTTTGTATTTGCCGAGTTTCTGGAAGATAACAAGGCCATGGTGGCCAACCGGAAGTGGAAATACATTTTCAGCACAGGAAAGAGGGACCTTGGACAGGGATATACAACCGGATTAGGACCTTCGGGTATTATTCACAGGTTATATGACCTGGAAAACGACCCGGCCGAGACAACAAATCTGGCATACAAATCCATGCATACGGATAGAGTTTCAACGATGAAGGAGGTGATGATCCAACGATTCCTTGAGACGCATCCTTATGCAGATGAAATACCTGACAAACTAACCATTGATGGAAAACTGGTGTGGCTGTGCGAACCACGGGATGCTGGCGCCGAATATGGTGGCCTGCCGCTGAAAACATTTTATCCGCGATAGCTGCCAGTTCATGAAACCATTGCAGATTCTTCAGAATTGCTTCCCAGTCGGTTTTGATTCGCCCTGAATCTCCGGTATGATCGTAATAATTCCGATACCCTTCCACTAAATTAAGCGAATAATCACTGGTGGTATAATCCCCTGTATTGGGAAATACAGACCGGAACTTTCCGCTTTTAGCCGCAGATTGTCCGTACAATTCCAGACACCTGTTCATCAGTGCCTGGTCACCGAAGGTTGCCAGGTTCACATGATACTGAATAATTGTATCACGGGCGTACATGCCCCTTTCACGCCCCGAACAATCCACATATACATCCTCCATATTGGCAGCCTGGGTTCGCATGCCCATTTCCCATACTTCTGTCAAACAGGGATCAGAGAACTGGCGGAATCCAGCGATATTTTTTTTACAGGAGGTGTACCATCAGAATCAGTGATGCTACATCGCATTGTATTTAGCGAGAATTACTATACAGAGTTCGAATTTAATGACCAGCATGAAAATGACATTGCTGACTGGTATTATGTTCGCGTTGTACAATCAAATTGCAATTTGGCGTGGTCCAGTCCAATCTGGGTAGATGCGGGAGATAATTAACGATTAAAAGCAATTGCCTAAGAGAAAAACGGTTCTCAAAATTCATTTTAATTACTTCCGATCTCATATCCCAGATTTTTTAAAAATAATTCCATCCGATCCATGGTGACCTTTCTGTCATCAGGATCGGAAGTAAATGAATGTCGACGGCCCTCAAATTCTACAAGTTCACAAATATTTCCCGCATCCTTCATGCGTTGGGTGAATTCCCTGTGCGTCCACACCGGAACAGAGCTGTCCGCTGTACCCTGGAAGATGATAGTAGGAGAATTACCCGGTTTAATATGAAGCACCGGTGACACGAGGGTGGGATCGATGTTGTGTTTGCAAAGCATCTGATACCATCCGTCGTACACTGTATTCACGCAGGAATACCAGAGTCCAACCACATCGGGTACCGAACTTACTTCAAGGTTTTCACCTTTTTCTTCAAAGCCCTCCAGTATCGCAGTTCCGGATGCCAGTTGCCCCCCTGCAGAGTATCCACAGGCAACAATTTTACCTGGATCCACACCCAACTCATTTGCGTGTTCCCTGATCCACCTGATCATTGATTTGGCATCAGCCAGGCTCTCCAGCGGTGTGGCCCGGTGCATCGGGGCCAGCCTGTACTCCGCCGAGATACAAACCATACCCAGTGATGCGAAATGTTCACAATAATCGAAACAACTGGAGGGTTTTCCGATATACCAGCCGCCACCATGAAAACAGACCAGCACAGGGCTCATATCTTCAGGATCATGGTTTTCCGGGTAAAATATATGTGCATCCAGGGAAACTTTTTCTACACGTTTATAGGTCGTTATTTCATGGCCCTCATCCAGTCTCTTTTCACTTGCATACTGTTCATTAATATGGTCTATCAGCTCCTGGTTCGAACAGTTATTCCTGAACACTTCCACCAGGTCACCCAGGTTCATTGCTCCATAGTCGATCAGGTGGAGGCGGATCATTTCATACATTAAGTAATCCCTGACCGCCTGGTTCTGAATACAACTTTTTGCAAATTCGAATCTTCCCCTTGTCAGGGCAATAGTGACACCTTCAAATGCAGGATCCGTTTCGACGATCTCAATTCCCCTGCTCAGGGTATAATTTGCCAGGAATGTTTTGTATTCCTCCATTTGCAATAAGGATTCAGCATTCAGATCATATCCACCCATCAGATCATAAAACGAATCCGAAAGGATGTAGTTATGCCGGGTGAAATACCTCAGCCTTTCAAATATCTCGGCAATAAAATAGTCGACACGTTCTGATTCAACCTCCAGGAGTTCCGGGTGAATGTCCGGGTTCTCTTTTTTAAACCGCTGAAGAGGCTCAAGTAATTTCTCCCTTGTGCTGTACAAATGTGTAACAAAACTGTCTGCTTCACTTTCTTCAGTGACATCCCAAATGTAGACCTGATTTATAAGTTGATCTTTATACCTGCTATTTTCAATGATTGTGTCTTTGATGTGCTCATACGCTGTTAAAAATCGGGTGAATGAAGCAGGCATCTCCTCATGATCCTTATGGTTATTTCCACAGGAGGCAATAAGGAAAAGTATGGATATGAATATGCAGTTTCTCATCATCATATATTGGATCTACTACTATCTTTCAAGCCTTTTAAAGGGCTCTCCGGAACTGTTATTTCTGATAAATGGATTTCCGACATCGGGTGAAACCAGTGGTGTATAATTGTGAGGTCTCCTGAAAGCATTTCCATAAATCGTTTTTTTACGTATATTCCTGATCTCCCCAAGGTTCACCTCTGCCATATAGAGACCTTCGCTTTCACCTGCCACGAGTTTCTCCTCCCCATCGGCGCTGAAAACGCACGAGCGACCGTTGTAATTATCCAATCCTTCATGAGCATAGTTTGCCATGGCAGTTACCAGGGCGTTTTCAAATGCCCTGACCTGGAACTGCTTGATCAGCATTGGACCCAGGTTACAGGCATTGGGTGTCAGGATGATCTCGGCACCGTTGAGCATATTTAGCCTGGCACTCTCGGGATGTTCCCTGTCATAACATATCATGGAACCAACCATCACCGGTCCCAGCCGGGTATCAAGTTCAGCGACATAAAATTCATCTCCTGGTGTGGTATGTAATTCGAGATCAATAAAATCACATGTATGCACCTTGGAATATGTCATGATGATGTTCCCGTGTCTGTCGATTAATGAAGCAGAATTTCTTGGAAGTCCCTCCCAGGCCTCCAGGTAGGTAATATGAATGGCCATATTCAGTTCCTTTGCGAGTTTTTTAAAACGTTCCACAAACGCATTATTCTGCCCGATTGCCATACTATTCCACTTTTCAATAGCATCTGGCGCATCAAAATCGATTCCCTTATAACCGATATTGTACAATTCCGGGAAGACCACAATATCTGCGCCCTTCTCACGAGCCTGCCTGCAAAACTCCTCCCCTTTTTTAAGATTGATATCCTGATCAATTACTGAAACAGGTTGCACGAGCGCAATACGTAAATTTCCGGTCTTATTATTTTCAACTCTTTCATTGATATTGCTCATTAAAGCATTGAAGGGCCCCTGTTCGGTTGTTCCTGTTATGGCTATAAGTATAGGAATAGCATTTCCTGTTGATTCCATCCGGATCCATTCGATGGTCTTTTCGGGAAGCGGATTCAGCCAGGGGGTATTGATCAGCCATGTCATTTTCTCGTTATACGTCCTGATGGCCCGTGGCATGGTGGGAGACGGATCCCACCAATCGTCTATCTCCAGTCCCCTGTAGCAAATGAAATTATATTCAGTCTCGTCCTTATAATGTATAAGGTATTTTACAAGAGGTAGGAAATCATTGGAAGTTTCGGCAAACATACAGGTGTGGAGGAAATATAACTCCTTTAACTTTTTATTAATGGGTATTTTTTCCGATTGGGACGGAAAAGCAATCTCTCGTCTCGGACCGTTCAGGACAAGTACCGAATTGCCATCGTTTGTAGCAGGATCAATAATCTGGAAGGGGACAATGCCATCCTGGAATGTTCGCTCTCCAAAGGGAATTTCCTTCAGGCAGGCTGTCGGCCCTAAATCAGTCCACCCTCCCTCTTGATCATCCGCTATACTATCGTAGAATCCCATATTTGTCACACCCCTCAAATCGGTATAAAAAAATTTCTGCTTACTGATTTGAGCATTCGCCCCATGTGATAATAAAAAGGCTGATATCAGGAGAAATGATAATGTTCGCATTGTTTTCATGTTTTTAAGTCAAATTTTATTTCATGTCTGGAGAACTTCTCTTCATCAAGTTTGTATCCGAATCCGGGAGCCTCAGGAACCGTTGCGAAACCATTCTTTACATCGTATCCTTCTGTATGAAGAATATCGTTGGACAGGATATCATGTTCGGCAATGTAAAAGTTATCAATTGCACAGGCAATATGCAACTGCATATGGTAACCTGTAATTCCACCCCAGTTATGGGGGGCGACCAGTAAATCTTTCTCGCTGGCCCATTCAGCTTCGGTCAGGATCTGCTCGATTCCGAATCTTCTCATGTCACCCTGCAAAACGTCTATGGCGCGTGCATCGATAAAGGGTTTGAGCAGTTGAACTTCCGGCTGGGTTTCACCATCTGCCAGGTATGTTGAAAGGCCTTCATCTTTCATGTGCTGTTTTAACTCCAGGCACTCTTCGATGGTCTCAGGAAATGGCTCCTCGACAAAGGCCAGGTTCAGATCACTCGTTTCCGTCACGAAACGCTTTGCGCGTTGCAGGTCCCAGCCATTATTGGCGTCGACCCCCAGCACAAGATCATTTCCACCATGGGAACGAATGGTACGCAGCACATCAATATCACGTTTGAAACCCTCCTCGGTCGGCATCCATTTATATCCCCGGCCCGTTTTGACCTTAAAGGCACGGTGACCAAGTTTCATTCCCAGATCGATCTCCTCTTTCATTCGGTCCATGGGTCGGCCGGCATACTCCGGTAACAGGTCAGCAAAATAGATGGAACCGTCGTATGCCGGTATTTTCTTTGGTTTACCTCCCAGGAGTTCGCATACAGGCTTTCCCAGGATATTACCGGCTAGATCCCAGAGTGGCATGGTCTGGGTACCCAGCATGGTCATGCTTTTTTCATCGGACCGGAACAGATCCATCGGATTTTTTCCAAGGAGTTGAATCAGCTCCTCCTCCCCCAGATTGCATCTTCCCAATCCTTCAAACCCTCTATTGGTATAGATCCTCACCATTCTATCAAAAGCGCTGTCACCGTGTACATCCTTTTGCGAATTCTTTCCTACCATTTTAGGCCGGTAGCTAACCAGGTCGAATCTTACGATCCTTGTGATTATTATGTCTTCCGGTAATATACCGGCCCAGCTAAAGGCTGGTGCAAGTGACATTGCTCCAAGTGACATTAGAAAATCCAGTCGTTTCATCCGTTATAAGTTTTCTTTTATTTCAGCCAAATATAGATCAGTATGGTTATCCCGGCCAGGGATGCCAGAACAAGCCCCCTGATACCTGCTGGGAGCAGATTGTTGAGCAGCAATACAAAAGTCTGCCTGGAAGCATCCCCTTCGAGACCAGGATAAAGTGCATAACCGATAACACCAGGCAGGGCAAAAATAAATACCGGTGATAATTTCAGGAGTGTCGCGAACATGGCTCCCCGTCTTATCCGGACAATATCAGTTGCACCTGCTTTCGCCCTGTATGCCAGAAATAATCCAAGTCCGATGCTTCCGGTCAGAACAATAATTCCAACCACCCAATCAACGCCAGATAGGGTAATGCTCATTGGTTGCTATTTATCGAATCCCCGCTAAAGATGAAGCAGTTGCTTCGGAGTCCTGAACAAAATTGCTTTTGCAATATAAATAGCCTGATCTATTGTATAGTATCCCTCTTTAACTTTTTGTTCCAGTATAGTCGCCAAAATATTTCGTACCAGAACGATCTTTGCGAAACACCATTCCACACAACACCCGTCGGAGAAAAATCCGATCTGCATGTTCAGGGGTAATATTTCCATTCTTTCCCTCATAACCTTTTCGATGACAGAGGGAAAGAAGTTATGCCACCAGTACCCCACCAGGCTGAAGTTGGGCAATTCCCTGGAGAGTGTGATCATTGATTGATTGGCATGCTGGGAGGAAAGAAAACACTGGAATTGCAGGTTTGGATGAGAGGCCATGATGGCAGCAAGCTGCCTGATGGTTGACGGACTTACCATTGATCCAGTTTCACTATGTCGTAATTCAGAAGTCTATCCATTTCCTGAGAATCAGATGACATCATCACTGAAAAGGTCACAGAATCCCCGGTTCGATCCGGAGCACCGTATGAAACAAGCATCCGGTAACCTTCATTCTGATTTTCTGTTTTTAATGCCGGTTTTGCTGAAATTTCAGAAAAACAGGCATCCTCTGGTTCCATAATCTGCAGGTAGAAGGATTTATCATTTTTAGTTAAAACTGCGCGGTTCCCCGAGATAGATATTTCGGCCTCGGTCACCATGGCCCACCTTACTGTATCTGTGCTTTTTATGTCTGATATTTCATCCTGAATGATTACAGCAACATTATCCAGGATTTTATAACCACGCTGCAAGTTTCGGGCTTCATCTTCATATGCTGATGTCATATCCAGTATTGCATATGGATCCTGCCCGCCGGAGGTTTTAATGAATTTACCTTTCCCATCCACCTTCTGGTTCGCATCTCCAATAACCAGTGTACTGTGGCTCCTGTTCTGATTCCTGAAATAATTCCAGCGTTGCCCTCCGGCCTCTTTTTTAAAGAAACCCGGCAGACTGTAATTCCCGGCACCCATATCCACTCCCCAGAGAATACCCTCTGATTCCACCACAAAAGTACCAATATCCAACTGTTGATGATTAATGGCATTATTCCCGCCTTTTGCCATAAAATAGAGGGCGGAGGAATCCACCGTGGAACTTTTATAACAAAAGAGGTCAATATCACCGGTATAGAACTTCGCTACAGGTTTGTCTGCTTTTTCTGTTTTCTTCTCTGAGACTGAATACCAGCATATGGCAAGGGGGGGTGACATACGCTGACTGACAGCTCTCTCAAATTCCTGATGGACAAAATCGACGATCTCCGGTGGATCAAATTTAGTTGTAACCCAAAAAAATGCCGGATTATAAAAACTTTGTACATCAAAGCGACCGGCATCGGCAAAAGTAAATCTATGCCCGGCCGGACTGATGGTATTTACATAAAATGCTGCTGTCTTATCGAGTCCTTCGCATGCCGACAATCCAAAATCATCACCCAGTGCAGATTCAAGGCCTGAAACCAGTTGTGCTAAATAGTACATTGCGTACCCCCAGTATCCGGGACCCTCATACCAGACACCATCCGGAGCAAACCTGACAATTGATCTTTGTACATCTTTCAATCCAAAACCTATGATCTCTTCAGCAATCTCCGGGTAATCCTCGGCAACTGCAAGTGCGCCTAATGTCAAGCCTCCCGTGGTAACAAAATACCAGTTGTTCTCCATGATCCGCCAGTTCACTTTATCGTTCCAGAAGATATCCATGGAATCGGTACGGTAGGCCTCCAGTCCTTCTTTCAGTCCTTTCTCAACGATCACCTCCCTGATAAAATCTCTCGTTTGCTTATCCAGATCATTATATAACCAGTCGTATGCAAGGGCAACACCGGCGGTCATTTCTGCAACATCCAGAAAATGAGACGGATTCCAGTCCGGAAAACCAGCCACCATACGTATCGTTTTAACTGCACCGTCCAGGTATTTTTTGTCGCCAGTAAACCTGTATGCCATGGCGAGATCCACCAATCGATCGCGAGCCGTCCTGGATGCATCCAGGATTGTATTCTGAGCATCCGGACTGTATTCAATGTCGGGTAATTCCAGTACCTGTTTGGCTCTTCGGATCGTCATCCTGATCAGGGTATCAAGTTTGGTATCGTCTTCTCTCAGTGCTTCAATTCTATCCTGATCTGCGTCCGTAAAAATCAGTCTCGGATGTCCTTCCTTTAAATTCTTAAGGTACTTGCCAGGTCCATCCGTTTGCTGTTGACTGCAGTCTTGTATCAATACCGAGGTGGTAAGAAATATTGAAATATAGATGATGCTCCTTCTCATGTCCATATCAGCTTCCCTCCTCTCCTGACAGAAATCTGTCCACATCTCCCAGAATATCCTCGATGCTGACAAACGGTTTGTAGACCAGTCGCACATGAAAAGTGCGTCTCTCATTGGCTTTTTGAGGCCCCGTATTAAATTCATAATCCCAGGCGGGAGATCGTACGGCCTGTCCCCCGCTTGCAGAAGTCCAGAAAATAAAATCGGGCTCACTAAAAATCATCAGGTATACAAAATCATCCACCAGTCCGTAGTAAAAGTGATCCATTTTTTTAGAGGGGTAGGCTGAGAATCCTGCATCCAGCGTTGCCTGCAGGGATTCCGGAGACTCTACTATTTCCTGACGATGAAGCGGATTGTCCTTCAGATGGTCATCCCACGTCATTCCGGAAGGATCGTAAGGCCTGGCAAAAATGCCAACACCATCACTGGCACTGTGACCAGCACTTGCGATCTCAAGCCATTGCTTCCCGTTACCATTTTCTCGTAGATTTCTAATAAAAAGAGATGTGTTCTGAACCTGGTTCATATAAGAAGCCCAGAAACTTGAAGAGGACTCTATATCAACATCGGGCCATGTGGTGATGGTCTGATCAATGTACGAATTTCCCACGCTAAAGACAATCTCCATGTTCAGGCCTGAAACATCTGCAGCCTTTTGAGTGTACTTCACGGTAAAAGAATCCACCTGTTCCATCTCTATGGATCCAATCCTTGGTGCATTCCACAGGTCTTTAAGCGCTCCTGCAGGCGGATCGGTATGGGTACATTCCAGATTCATTCCCACGGTGGCGAAAATATTTTTACCCTGATCACTGTGAATGAGCGAAGCAATGCCATTCATGCCCTCCTGGAAATTATCACTTACGTGCATATGTCTGGTTGTATTGTCAACGAATCGTACTATAAGCGTTCCATTTTTGATTACAATACCAGGTAGTTTATAAGCAGATGCAACCGGCATATTCTCCCCCGGTGCATCTTTTTTCGCTTCAGAAACGGAGCTATCACAGGATCCAAATATGAATACCACGGCGAAAGCAAAAAGTAAATTTTTCATAATGCTTGGTTTCAAATCATTTTAAATAACTATGAATGTCAAAATTAAGTGATAGAAGTATCAGAGAAAAAGTTAGAACAGATAATATGTAAACTATTATATCAAACCATTCCTCTATTTTCTCTTTTCAAATCTCGTATGCCTGAAACCTATAAATTCGTTCTGTATTCATTAATGAGAATGTCATCTCCTCGGATGTAAAACCAGTTGAAATGAACCGAACAGTTACCACCATCAGCTTTCTCAGTTTCGTATACTTTTTCCTTGTTGCAATGTCAAATGCACAGGAACCTGCGAATATCTCGACCGATATTTCTGATCGTGGTAGTTTAGGGCCATGGGAATCACCTGACCTGGATAACGTTGAAATGGGTAGTGCTGGCATATCTGCACTTATCCCCGAGGGGACCGGATTCACAGTCGATTTTGAGGGTGCCTGGCCCGATACAACCTGGAATTCCGGCCAGCAATACAGTCTAAACCAATCTGACGGAGTGTTGGAAGTAGCTGTAGATAAGTTTGAACCCTGGATCACCTATCAGTATAAATTTAGTGGAGTATATGATGTTTCCGGGAATCCCTATTTGAGTGTGCTTGTAAAGGCAGACAGACCGCTTGTTTTGTGGGCAAGAATATGGGAAGGAACCAGAAGTGTAGCAAGGAAAGTACGCGTGTACGAAACAGCAGGGTTTACAAAATATTGTTTCGACTTCGCTGATTCCGGAAATGTCTTTCTGGGTGAAGTACGAATGATCGAGTTTGGTGTAAATGAAGATGCCACAGGTTTTAACGGGATATTATGGATGGATGATATTAAATTTGGAACAGACGCTGCCAGATTTGCCAGCCTTGCCGGAATTAATAAACAGACCTATTATATAGACTCCAAGGGAAATTCCATGCTGATCACAGATGTGGAAAACGCGGTTTCGCTTTCAACCGCAGGAGCAGAATCGCTCATTGAAAACATCAGTTTTGCTCAGGAAGGCAGCGAAGCATTCAGGATGAGTTTCGATTGTATTGATGATGCATCTGGTACAGCTATACTTACAGTAACTGCAAATGGTGCAGATGGTTGGGGTGATAATACAGTAAGATTGAGCTCACGGTCGCCGGTAATGAACCGCCCGTGGTGGATCAGGTTGAGAATCTGGAGGTTAAAGCCGGTGAGGATTACAGTATTAGAATTTCAGGGATCGGTGACGGAGATATACCGGTTGAACAGAATATTGAGATATCAGCCTCCAGCAATAATACCAGGGTCATAGACATGGCTTACAGTATATATGATGCCGGACCCTACGCATCGATCCTGTTTACTCCTTCCGATAGTGGCCTGACCACCATTTCCATTATGCTGGACGACGGGGAGGCGGTCAACAATACAACCTCCATGGAATTTGATGTAAGATCATATTTGAACCTGAATTCAGCACCCACCGTTGATACACCGGAAGATCTGGTTATTGCTCCCGATGCAGGCGAACAGGTGATTACGCTGACCGGGATTTCTGATGGGGATGGAAATGTGCAGACCCTGACCATTACCGCTGTCAGCTCGGCAGACACCATTGTAGCCGCACCATCTGTTGAATATTCCGGCGGTGGAGCAGCATTACTGAGATTGACACCGAATCCTGCAACCACCGGAATCAGTACAATTTCCGTTACTGTTTCGGACGATGGCGGATCGGACACGAACAATGGCGATCTTGATACCGAAGTTAGTTTCAAGGTGGAGACACTTTTCCTCAATAAAAAAGGGTATGTGGTACCACTGACACAGGCCGACAGCGGGATGTGGTATTTTGAGAATGAAGGAGCGGCATACAATGTGACTTTTGGCAATTCAGGGGAATTTGAAACGATGGAGATCACGATGACCGGGAAATCAACCTGGGATGGCATGTGGCTGACCCTGCAGGAAGAGTTAAACCTGTCGGAACATCCCTATATATCCTATGAAATATATTCGGCGGGCCAGCCAACCTATCACTGGAATTATTTCTATAATAATCCTCCGGATCGGAATGAAAAGAACTCCCGGGAGCATATGTATATGGTTCCTGCCAATGAGTGGACACTGTTGTCCTTTGACTACAGCGATCCGGGCGACATGCAAACCAATGAAGTCGAGGAGATTAATGGTGAAAGGATCAAGGCGGTGTTGTTCAACCTGCACGATTCCCCAGGCAGCTGGCCTTTCACCAGAAATCGCAATGAAAAAGGGATCATTAAAGCGGAAAAAGTACAGGCCATAGCACTTTCTTATGATTCGGAGACAGATACCGGGTTGCCTTCAAAATGTAAATCCCTGTATCTCACCCATGAAATCTTTGCTCCTACAGCAGAAAAGTCGGATAATATTCTAAAATATATGGAGGATTCGGTTAATTACTGGAGAGAATTCATACCAGAGGATGGTATGACACTCGATACATTAATTTAGCAACTGCTGAACCAGTGAATTGCAGGGATCAAGGTAAATTTCTGGGTAAAAACCATCCATCATGTGGATTACTGGTCGGCCAGACCCGAAGAGGAATTCGACAACATCTGGTGCAACAACCCTGAAGAGACCGTAGAGTTCATGGAGGACCTGGAGGAGCCGATCGGATTTAAGATCCTGGCTGCGGGTGCCATCCATCCCAAGGACGGATTCCCCTACGCGTTTAAAGCAGGTGCTGATTTTATATGCGTGGGTATGTATGATTTTCAGGTAGTGGAAGATGCCAACCTGGTATTAGATGCACTGAATGATGTCTCAGTTCAGTCCGAACGCAGGCGTCCCTGGAGAGCCTGATCTTTTCAAAGCATCCAAAATGAAGCAACTGTTCAAAGACTCGATACTTCCAACTAACCAGGATGGTTAAAAAGTAATAATTTTGCCTTTCCATTGCCGGAACAGCTGATCCATCTCCTCCACCTTTTCCGAATATTCAGTAGCCAGGTTGTTGGTCTCGGTGGGATCACCGGTGACGTGGTAGAGGTCCCATTCGCTGTCCAGGCCATGTCTGACCAGCTTCCAATCGCCATTCCTTACAGCCTGACCATCCTGCCATTCCCAGAATAATGGTTTCTCGCGGTCGACCTCTTCACCCCGGAGCACCGGCAGCAGGCTCTCGCCATGCATGGGTGTGATCTCCACTGCGTTAAATTCCGCTGGATAGTCTGCTCCTGCAATATCCACAAAGGTGGCCATGATATCAATGAAATGTCCGGAGAACCGGCTGAAGCTGCCCGGTTCTATGTGTCCCGGCCAGAAAGCGATCAGGGGGGTATTGATCCCTCCTTCGTAACTGTAATTTTTGAAATACCTGAATGGTGTATTGGATACATTGGCCCAATTTCCTCCCAGGGATGACCAGAGGGTCATGGTCCCGATCTCTCCATAATCATCCTCAATGTATACCATCTCGGCCGAGGCGCCATTGTCCGATACAAACATGATCAAGGTGTTTTCATTCCTGCCCGTCTCTTCCAGTTTATCAAGCACCCTCCCTATGTTCTGGTCCAGGCGGTCGATCATTGCTGCATACACCTCCATCTTCCGAATCTCTTCAACCCTAACCTCCCCGGTGAGCGAATCCCATTCCGGGAAGGTCGCCGTGGTCAAACGATAGGTGGAATCGATCAGTCCCATCTCAAGTTGTTTCTCATGCCGCCCCTTCCTGATCACCTCATACCCCTTATCATACATGCCCTCATATTTCTGAATATCCTCCGGCCATGCCATCAGCGGGTCATGGGGTGCCGTATAGGCCAGGTATAAGAAAACCGGACGGTCATCACCTTTATACTTCTCCAGCCAGCCCAATGCATAATTGGTAAAATAGTCGGTGGTATAGAAATCCTCATCCTCCGGAGTGTAAGGCTCATACATCACGCTGTCGATGCACCACGACCTGTCTCGTTTATTCCCCGGGGCCCCCTTGCGGGCGGGAGCACCTTCTCCTGGACGCTGTTCACCTGGATTGAAATAGTTGCATGCCCCATCCTTCAGCCCGTAGTAATGATCAAAACCTCTGTAAATAGGATTTTCAAGTCCATGGTGCTTCCCCGACCACAGGGTAAGGTACCCCACTTCCCTTAACACTTCACCCAAAGTAACTGCATTCCTCAGAGGTTGGGTAAAAGTGCGATCGTAGCCATTCTGCTGGGCATATACCCCGGTGAGCAAACAGGCCCTGGACGGAAAGCACTTGGAGGTATTGTGAAACTGCGTGAAGCGCATTCCCTGCCCGGCAAGTTGGTCAATATTGGGTGTATGAATTTCACTTCCGTAGCAACCCACATCGGACCATCCCAGGTCGTCAGCGCTTATGAGAATAATGTTTGGTAGTTCCTGCCCTGATTTGCATCCTGCGACGATGAACAACATGAGAAAGATTGGAAGATAGCGACGGCAATGGTTCATTGTTTTATTATTTTGACAATTCTCAAATCATTACCAGCAACCACGCAAACAAAATATAAGCCTTCATTGCGATCACTCAGGTCTACCCTTATTTCATCCCTTGTTATATCTGTTATATTCAGGACTAACTTCCCGGTTGAATCATATACATTAACATCGAAGCTTTTGGCTTCCATATTGGTTTGAATCAAACAGAAATCCTTTGCCGGATTTGGATAAATATATGGTATTTTTTTTTCGTCCTGCTCTTTTATTATTAAACCCGACATGTCAATGTCCCTGACACACCTGACGGCATTGAAAACATACTGCACATCACCCTGGGGACCATGATATTGTGGGTATGCAGTGATATCACCTGTTTTGGGATCGCTTCTTTGTGATCCGGCTCCATGCACGTCCATCAGTTCGTCGTTCATTATTCCCTGGGCTTCTCCGAAGGCAATATATACTGCAGCACTATAAGGATCAATCCCATCCTGATGTGTGGAGCCCGTCCAGAAATAGGGATACTGCCCCGGGATTCCGTTGGGGTCGTTAATCTCTGTGGTCGAAAAGAGGGGATCGATGGCCGGACTCCCGGTGGTTTGTGGTGAACGGCCATAATCGACAATGCATTGTAATTCTTTTGCATTGGGAAGCCGCCAATCGTCAAATCCTCCCAGTTCCAGGTTTTCGGCGTACGAAAGGGCGCTCTCCCAATCGCGCATAACTCCATCGTCAGCCTGTTGCCACATCAATCCGGTTGCGTGATCACTGATGGTGCCATCATCATTATCCGTAAAATCATTCATTCCATAATATGGATTCCCCCTGACCATTCTGAAGTACATCGCTCTGGGTACGGTGTTGTTGCTGCCAGGATTGTACTTTGGATAACCTTTGATCCTTCCATCCACAAAATTCACCCCAAAAACAGTTGAATCCCCTTTCATGGTTAATCCCACATACTGCGTCGAAGACCAGGTTTGCGCATCTATTTCACGTTCGCCGATATCTGTATTCCCCAGGGGTTGGTTAAAATACCTGGTATCGATGAATTTGTCGATGGCCGTTGCGCCATTTACCCTTCCGGTGAACAAGATCAATGAATAGAGTTCCTTTATGGTTGGTACCCGCCAATCGTCAAATCCTCCAAGGGTCATGGTATCTGATTTCACAAATGCATCGTTGTAACTGATTTTTACACCCATATCCTGTTCCCAGGTAAGTCCGGTTACATTGTCGGTAACGGTACCAGTTACGTGATCTGTGTATGAAGGCCTATTTCCACTATAGGTGGCATCCTGTCCGTAAAAAGGATCACCCACAGCAGGAGTTGAAATCACCGCGCTGTTGTTTGAAAAATAGCTTACATCCGTATCAACGATGGGGTATGAAACGGTTTGAGAAAAACCGGAATTGTTCAACAGCAGAACAATAAAAAATAATAAAAGTGTTTTCAATTTATGAGGTGCTTTTACCATGGACCAGGGTAATTTAATTCATGTACAGCAAATTTATGTCTTTCAATACCAAAAGCATCACCAATTTAAGTTACAAGAGCTTGGATATTGGACATAAAGACCAGGTTGGTAAATATCGTCGGCGTTAAAAATAGAAAAAAGAACTGAAACGCTCTTTATTTGTTAGATAAGAATGAACCAATTATTTAAGAATCAGATTGCCGAATTCCATACACATGGATTCCTGGTGGTGAAACAACTATTCGATACAGAGGAAATCGAATTATTAAGATCCACAGCGCTTGCCGATCGCGAACTGGACAGTCACGCCTTTGCCAGGGCCGATGGAGAAGGTGGAAAGGTCAGGTTGTCGTTATGGAATCATCCCGGGGATAGTATTTATGGAATGTTTGCCCGTTGCAACAAGCTGGTGGACAAGGCCGAGGAACTTCTTGGTGAGGAAGTATACCACTATCACTCCAAGATGATATTAAAAGATCCCAGGATTGGTGGTGCCTGGGCATGGCACCAGGATTATGGATACTGGTATCAGAACGGTCTGTTGTACCCCGACCTGGTGAGTGTGTTTATTGCAGTTGACAGGGCCACCAGGGAAAATGGCTGTTTACAGGTGATCAAAGGATCGCATCTGATGGGACGCATCGATCATGTATTAACCGGTGATCAGGCTGGTGCCGACCTGGAGAGGGTGAATGCCTGTCTCGAACGGCTGGAACTGGTTTCCTGTGAAATGGAACCGGGTGATGCGGTCTATTTTCATTCAAACCTGCTGCATCGGTCTGATCAGAATACTTCGGAGCACTCCCGCTGGGCCATGGTTTGCTGTTACAATACAAAAACCAATGATCCATACAAAGAATCCCACCACCCCGGTTACACTCCTTTAAAGAAGGTGGATGATAGTATGATCAAACAGGTGGGCGCAAAAAGCTTTGGAGAAGCTGATAAGGCATGGCTTACTCCTGAAGCTGACAAAAGTGCGGGCAGCCTTGATAAACATTAGTCCACCTCGTAAAATCACAACCTGTGTGTAAACTCAGGATGGGATTTTGTATCAAAATAACCAGAACCAGTCCAGATCAATAAGGGTCGTTGGCTGACCAGTAATTTTTAAATAAAGGTCATGTATTCCTGAAAAAGAGTCCACCTCTGTCTCCAGTACCTGCCAGGGCGTTCCTGCGTTTAGGGAAACCTCTATTTCACCTTTCCTGATGCCATCAGGGCCATCCAGATATAGTTCAATCTTCCCGGTTTCTCCAGACCCCGATACATAAACCGAGAGGTGGTTCGTAAAATCAAAGGGAAGATGTACATTGGGAAATCTGAGCCATTGACCATCCTTAAGATGATGCATATAAAACCCTGAATCACCGTGATCTGAATAGACCGCATTTTTTGATTTCTCAAAATAATCCTCCGCCTCTATCTTTTCACTGGCATTGTACCAGCCAACGCCAGTCCGGGTTGCCAGCACTTCAACAATGCTCCCGTCCTGCCGGTAGTGAATCCTTTCAAAACAGGTCTTCCGGTATTTATCAGTGGGAAACAGATCATGGTAAGCGACATACCACTGGCCCCTGAATTCAAAAACAGAACCATGAATGTTCCCTTTCAATCCATGGGTCACAATGGATCCCCCGTACTGATATGGCCCCAGGATATGACCGGACGTAGCATAATCAAGCCGGTCGAATGATCTTCCACCCCCCTGAGAGTATAACATGTAATAAATACCTTTCCTTTTCCATACGAAGGGACCTTCGGTGTAACCCTGGTGATCTTCAATGACTATTTGGTGAATCTTTGAATTGAAAGAGATCATATCTTCGTTGAGTTCGGCCACAAGGCAGGCTCCATTCCCCCAGAACAGATAGGACTTACCATCTTCATCGGTAAAGGCGGCAGGGTCGATGTTATAAATATGCCTTTCACGGGTTACCGCCTTATCAAATGAACCCACAAGGGGTTTGTCAAGTGCGTCTTTGAATGGGCCCTCAGGCGAGTCTCCGACTGCCACTCCAATCTCCCCGTTCCAGACGCCCCGTACATCGGACATGGGGAAATAAAAATAATACTTTCCGTTTTTCTCAGAACAGTCCGGAGCCCAGCAATGATCCTGTTCCCTGGCCCAGGAAATATCAGTTCCTTTCAATGCAATTCCATGATCAGTAAAATTGACAAGGTCATCGGTGGAGAATACTTTCCAGTCCTTCATGATCCAGAATTCACTGTCCTTAGATAAATCATGGGAAGAATAGATATAAACTTTGTCATTGAACACCCTCACAGAAGGATCGGCCGAACCTTCCTGAATGACCGGGTTTCCTCCCGTTTTAAATATCTCCGGATCTGATGTCTCACCATTGGATTCGACGCTATTGGATTCGGTGTTGTTACAGCCAATTAAAACGCCTGTGCAGGAGGCAATGAAAACCACTCTATTTAATAGTTTCATATCAATACTTTTGCAGGTTTTCATCGACTTTGTACCTCGTACTGTACATACTGTCTCCCAATTCCCGGGAAGCATGGATGATCTCCTGCTGGGGAACATCGCCCACCGTAAGGAACCCGGCCTGGTAATTCTCTCCGTCAGGTCGCCCTGCCACAGACTGGTCTGCAAGCTGGAACCAATGGGTACCAACGATAAATGGATTTTGCACGGCACTGCCCACATAGTGACTATAAAAGGCCGCCCGCTCCACCGGATCAGCTGCATACCTCAACCCCGGCTGAAGCAACCCGGTCTCAAGGGAACCGAAATGAAACTCACCGATGATGATGGGGAAGTCTCCCCCATCGGGAGGCACCAATCCGGAACATGTATACCTGTAGCGGTTAAAACTGACAACGTCACAATATTCAGATGCGATCTTAATGATGTAGTTCAACGTGGTATCTTCGGGATAGAGATGAAAATCCATGCGGCAACCCAGATAGAGCATATGGGGATCCACTGCTTTCACAGCATCCCTGCAACTGGCATAATAAAGAGAAGTAAACGATTTCATAAAATCCCGCAGGTCAGCATCTGCTCCCGGAAACAGTTCTGTATTGTTCAAAAATCCAGTCCAGTCTTTAAATGATGTCCCCCAGGTATCGTTCAGGTTTTGAATGGTTTGGTATTTCAGAGCCATTCGTTCTTTAAACTGCAATTTGGCGGGCTGGTCAGGTGGAGCCGTAAGAATCTGTTCAGGGATCCTGGCAGCCCACTTAACCCCCCATTTTAATTCATTATCCACAAAAACCCCCAGGCACCAGGGATCGACCTCTTCCTGTCTGGCTATCAAAGTTCTTATTAAATCCTCCTTAAATCCTGCCGCGTATGGATCTGCAATCAACCCGGTTTTACGCGTATAGGCTGTCAACACATAGGGAGTTTTTCGGTACAGGCAGAGTTCCCGGTCAGACCAGTTCCCGATGGTATTCATCCCCCAATTTCGAAACCTGGTATGTATGCGACCCGCCGTGATCTCCTTCCAATCCTGACCATGGATCCGGAACAGGTTCAAGGCATGAAAACTTAACCATGCAATGGGTTCACCTTCAGCTTCAGTATAGGTATAAAGCTCTCCTTCGGGACTATCATTATCAGGAAGGTATTGAAAATAATGTTCCCGATCTGAAATACGCGTGCGGGACTGGGTACCGAATTCCACACAATCCAATCCATGTGACCAGAAGAGTTTTCCTTCGGGATCCACAAACCACCATACTTTATTCACCTTCTCCACCCTGAACCTGCCTGTGGCTTCCAGTTGGGGACCGCCTGCCCATCCGCCATATTGATTCCAGCCGGCAGGGGGTTTCATCTTATCTAATTCTTCAGATTCTATAGCCTGATGAGCCTTTAGTTCCTCCTCAGAATGGATCTTCTCCGGCCATTCATCATACATGAACTGTCCAAACCGGTCCACAAAAGGATAAAACATATCTTTCAACTCTTCTTCCGAATAAAGTACATAAGATTCCTCCAGCCAGATATTCCCAATACGTACAGAGGCACCCGGTTTCAATTCGGGAAAGAGCAGTTTAACGGATGCAATGGAGTCATAGGTGGTGGCCATCCAACCCCTAAGAATACCATCCGGTTTTCCATGCATCACCGGAAACAGTTGATCCATATATTCCGGATGCCCGGTCCGGTAGATAACAGCTTTTAGCGTCTTTGTAACTCCTGGAGGAACAATGGTGGCACCCATTGTCAGATCATAGCCTCCGAATCCAAGCTCCACCACCTGGGGCGCCGGGCCCAGGTTCTCAATTTCACATCTGACAAACCGGTAATCTGATGCATCCCAGGTTCCATCATTCGGACCGATTTCAATGGTAGTCGCAGGATTGTTATTTGCAAAATCCACGACTACGCTTCCATCTTTTATGGCAATCCGGTCTCCGGTAAAAGATCTGACCTGGCCTGGTTCTGCGCCACCCGGATCAAACAGGATCAATTGATTGGAATCATTGTGACTGCACCCGGAAAAGGCCAGCAGCACAATAACCAATACTACCATGTTCAGCTGTCTCATAGGTCGGTATATAGATTCGTTTTAGCGCCCGGTTATATTCAGTAACTCCGCCTTCAACTGCTCCTTCATTTCGGAATATTGGGGTTCGTATGCCAGGTTGTGCCACTCATTGGGATCTTTACGGTGATCATACAATTCCTCGGATCCTGTCCTGGTCAGCACATACCTCCAGTCTTTCGATCGAACGGTAAATTGCTGATTTTCGACTTTACCGGGTTCGTTAAGTTCTACAGGGATCCCTGCCTCAATACAACTCAGAGCTACCGATGGTCCGTCCCAGGATCCGTGTTCCGGATCATTAAGAAAGGGCCGAAGCGTATGGCCATCCAGTGAATGGCCATGTTCATTTCGCATGGTATTGTCGGGCAAACCACAAAGATCGATCAGGGTTGGATAGATATCAATCAATCCCACCGGGTATTTGCATTCTTGTCCCGAATTTTTCCCTTCCGGCAGCCTGATGATCATGGGTACGCGTGTTGATTCTTCCCATACGGTCCGTTTAAACAGCTGGTTCTTTTCTCCCATGTGATACCCGTGATCGCTTATTACGATAACAATGGTACTGGCAGCATACTCACTGTTGTCCAGGGTATCAAGAATGCGGCCTACCTGTGCATCGGCGAAGGATACACAGGCAAGGTACCCCTGGATGAACCTTCTCCATCCTTCGTCTCCTTCATACGCATCCAGCAGCGATAAAAACCGGTGATGCTTTGCTCCCCCCGGTTGATACCACAACTCTTCGGCACAGTCTTCCAGGTCATTCTCCAGGTATGGAGGGAGCTCGATCTGATCCAGGGGAAACAGATCGAAAAATTCCTTGGGTGCATGCCAGGGTGAATGGGGACGGATGATCCCCACGGTAAGGAAGAAAGGATCTTCGTGAGTTTGCTGCAACTTCTCTATGGCATAATCGGCAGTTATTTCATCAGGCATCGGATCCCTGTCATTTTCACCGGCATATCGAAAGGGTTTTCCGCTGGGGTAATTGGCCAGGTACCAACCCGTGTACCCGGGTATATTTTTCACCGGATCTGCTTTAATTTCAGGAATATTGTCGAGTGAGGCAAATGAAGAAAATCCCCATTTTCCGAAATCCGGTGGAATATCGGGATGAGCAGGCAGGTCATTGTATATATTTTCGGAAACTACTCCCGTCCATGCAAAGGGTCCGTATTCCTGTCCCGGACCGAATTCTCCCAGGCTATCGGGTCTGTCGAATAATGGTTTGGTATAATGATTGTTGTGGAAAAGCTTTCCTCCGGCCATAATCTTATACCCATTGTCAGCAAAATGCTCAAAGACCGGTTTACAATTCCTGAGTACCGGATTGTTGTTCCAGGCATTCTGATTCTGGTTGTAACCATACAGCCCTGAATGATGTGGATAGATGCCCGTCAGGAAGCTGGCCCGGGAAGGACCGCAAATGGGATCTGCGCTGTGGGCATTTGTGAACCGGATCCCCTGCTGTGCCAACTGGTTCAGATTTGGGGTCCTGGCCTGGGGATGTCCCCCGAAGCCTTCCACCGAGTCATTCAGATCATCACAGATGATAAACAATACATTGGGTCTGACAGGTTCAAGGTTCTGATCCTTGCAGGATATGAAACCAAGCAGAATAATTATGATCATTAACCGGGTCATCATCTTACCGTATTTAGATTATAAATAAAAATACCTCTTCCGACTCCAGCCCAGTCGCCTGTCCTGGCCACCTGGAAAGCCATATATCTTCCGTCATCGCTTATAACAGGATTGGAGGATTTATACCCTTCATGATCCGCGAAAAAAGTTAATCTCTCAGATTCCCCCGATCCATCCAGTTTCAGCTTATAAATATCTATCTGACCCGTTCCGCTGTCATTGTGCCGGTCACATTCAACCAGGATGTATTTTCCATCCGGGAAGATCCCCTCCGGTTCATCATATTCATCCGGTCTGAGTGAATAATTCCGTATCTCGCCTGTTTCCAGGTGTAGCCCCATTACTTCGCATACCCGGTATTCATTGCTATACGCGCTGAATATGAGTTCATTCTCATCCGGCGGCCTGAAATTCTGTGTCTCAATATCAAGAATACCAGGCAGCTTTTCCTTTGTGAGGATCTCCCTTTTATGGATGATTTCCGGAATTCCTTCGGTATAACTTATCTCGGCTATGTAATCTACAGCGTCCGGTTTATCTCCGCGCCACGACCATGCAATCTTAAGATGCTTTCTTGAAACGGCAGGTCCTTCATAGCAGATCTCACCAAGTGCATGGGGAGCATTCTTTCCATCCTTGTCCAGCACCCATAATTCAGCATCTCTTTTTCGGCTGGGGACCGGATCTTCCGAATCGAATTTCCTGGCACCGGATAAAAGTATATCTCCATTGCTCAGGTAAAGGGCGCGAACATACCCTTCGTGGTAATAATGATGCGTCAGGGGTCTCACTTCCCGGGTCTCAATTGTCACCTCATAGACATCCCCAAACGTTTTTTCAATAAACAGGATTTTCTTACCATCATGCGACCAGTCTGCCCTCTGTCCAAATGTGGTTATCTGGATGATGTGATCAGATAATTCAAATGGAAATGAATTGGTTATAGCCGGAACTGAATGTTCTGTATTATTACCGGCACAGGCTGTAAGGATCAATACCAGGAGAAGACAGAAAATCTTCAGGATCCAATACTTCCTAAAGGTGCTGAGGGG
>SDBV01001957.1_pt1 | contig 30849 bp, 24 predicted proteins | sample 2277081 | NCBI WGS metagenome assembly SDBV01 (sample SAMN10402039, study PRJNA504765) | marine sediment metagenome | isolation source: marine sediment core GS10_PC15, 223 cmbsf | place: Arctic Ocean: Southern Knipovich Ridge | collected 2010 | reverse complement strand
GGCCCTCTTCGAGGGCACGTTGCGGGCATTGCGCAAAGGTGGCGAGGCCGTAGGCACCGATGGCCACGACGTGAATGTGCCGGCACCCGATGATCCGCTTCTCGTATCGCAGCTCGACCAGGTGGCCGCCGTTTGGGACCGCATGCAGCGTGCCGTTGCAACAGTGTTGTCGACCGCTCCATTCGATCCCGGCTTCGCGGAGGCGGTACTCGAGGTTGAACGGCTCACCGACCCGTTGCTCGAAGAAACGAACACGACAGTCCAGATATACGAGACGCTCGCCGAAACCAAGCTGGGCCGTCTTCGCATGGTGATGTGGGTGTTTCTCGCCATCCTCGTGGCGGTAGCCGTCGGCGCTCTCGTCCTGACTGCATCCGAGAGCGTCGAGCGCGAACGGGTTGAGCGTGGCCGAGCCCAGGCGCAGCGGCTCGAAAGCATCGGCGCCCTGGCCGGCGGAATCGCGCACGACTTCAACAACCTTCTCGGCGTGATTCAGAACCACGCGCTGTTTGCTTCGCGCACACTTGCGCCCTCGAGCGAGGCACACGCGGATGTCGAGCAGGTGCTCGTGGCAACGACCAAGGCCACTCAGCTCACGGCGCAGCTACTCGGCTTCGCCCGTCACGACGACGATTCTGCTGAGGTCGTCGATCTCAACGAGGTCGTACGCGCGATCAACGCGCTCTTGGGGCGTACGCTCGGCGAGGAAATCATTCTGCACGAGGAGCTGTCCGACGATCTCTGGCCGGTGCAAGTGAACCGCAGCGCTCTTGAACAGTCGCTCGTCAACCTCGCGCTCAACGCGCGCGACGCAATGTCGGTCGGTGGAACCATCACAGTGTCGACCGCGAACGCGCTCATCGACGCCACAGACGCGCCCGACACCCTGGCGACCGGACGCTACGTGCGACTTCGGGTGCGAGACACCGGCGAAGGCATGACGCCAGAAACCCTCGGCCGGGCCATCGAGCCGTTCTTCAGCACGAAGCCCGTCGGGGAGGGGACCGGTCTGGGCCTGAGTTCCGCGCAGGGCTTCGTGAAACGAGCAGGCGGACGCCTTTCCATCGAAAGTGACGCGGACCGCGGCACGACCGTCGAGATCCTCCTGCCCGCCACCGACAAACCAGTCCCGAAGAAGGAGGTCAGGCACGTAGCGAAATCAGAGCCCACGAATGAGAACGAGAACGATGAAACGATCATGGTCGTCGAAGATGACGGTCAGGTCCGTGCAATGACCGCCCGCATTCTCGACAAGGCGGGCTACTGCGTCTTGGCTGCCGACGGTGGCGCCGCCGCTGTCGAAAAAGCTCGAGCACACGACGATCGCCTGCACCTGCTCCTCACCGATCTCGTGATGCCGGGCATGTCGGGAATCGAACTGGCCGATACGATGACCGCGGAATTTCCGGGTCTCGAGGTCCTTTTCATGACCGGCTACGCGAAACCGCCGCTGAACGTGCCCGACGAGGTGGTGCTGGTGCGCAAGCCCTTCACCGACGGCGAACTGACTGCGGCCGTACGAGATGCGCTCGACAGGCGGACCGACATATGATCGACCGAACCGAAAGCGAGGCGCCCATACGTGTCCTGATCGTCGATGATCATCCGATGTTCGCCGACAGCCTCGCGCGCGTCCTCGACAATGAGCAAGGTATGGAAGTCCTCGCAGCCGTCCAGACGGGCAGCGATGCCGAAGCTGCCGCGGCCTCGCAGCATTTCGACGTCGTCGTGCTCGACTATCGGCTTCCAGATATGAGCGGAACAGCCGCAACAGGACGTATCAAGAGCGTCAGCCCCGAGTCGAGCATCATCATCCTCACCGGGTTTCCCGACGAGAGTGCGCTGCTAGATTCGGTCGACGCGGGCGCCAGCGCCTACCTGACCAAAACACAGGGAATCGACGACGTCGTTCGCGCCATTCGCCAGGTTGCTTCGAGTTCCGATCCTCTTGCGTTCGTCGAACCGAGCTTGTTGGCGCGGGTATTGCCGCGTCTGCGAGACCGCGACGTTAGACCCGCAGGCGCGCTCACGCCACGCCAGCTCGAGGTTCTGCGACTCGTCGCCGATGGCGTCGCCACACGCGATATCGCCGCTCGACTGGCGTTGAGCGTGACCACCGTGCGCAATCACATCCAGGCGATCCTCGCCCGACTCGACGCTCACTCGAAACTCGAAGCCGTTTCGATCGCGCAGCGTCGCGGCGTGCTTCGCTAGCTGCTCGCCCATGAATGCAACGCCGCCTGTAGCCACTATTTTTTGCGCAAGTAGCTAGTGTTTGGTGTGTACGCGGCGCGTACATCGGCGCGCCGAAGAAATGCCGGAGGTATGTGTTGGTAATCCTCATCGTCGTGATCGTGATCATCGCGATCCTCATCCTGGTCGCACTCTTCGCGATCGGCGCCTACAACGGGCTCGTCAAGCGGCGTAATCGTGTCGACTCTGCGTGGAGCGATATCGACGTCCAACTGCGTCGGCGCTACGACCTAATTCCAAACCTCGTCGAAACCGTCAAGGGCTATGCGAAACACGAATCGTCAACGCTCGAAGCGGTGATCGCGGCTCGAAACGCCGGGGTAGCCGCAACAGACGTCGAGTCTCAGGGGAAAGCCGAGAACATGCTGACCGGGGCACTGCGTCAGTTGTTCGCAGTCTCGGAGGCGTACCCCGACCTCAAGGCAAACCAGAACTTCCTCGCACTTCAAGAAGAACTGACCGGCACAGAAGGACGCATCGCCTATGCGCGGCAGTTCTACAACGACGGCGTTCGTGACTACAACACGAAGATCCAGTCGTTTCCCGGCGTGATCTTCGCCGGCATGTTCGGCTTCAAGGACCGCGAATTCTTCGAAATCGAAGATACCGCAGCACGAGGGCCTGTGCAGGTCGACTTCGGCCAGTCCGGCGATTCGAGCACACCGAACGCAGGCAACTGAGAGACTCGCTCTTGAGCCGATAGGGGCGGAAAGCCGTGCAGCTCTACAAGCAGATCAACTCGAACAAGCGACGGTCGATCTTCATGACGATCGTCGTCGCAGTTCTGTTCGTAGCGATCGGGTACGCATTCGTGCTCTTGCGCCCCGCCTGGGGCTGGGCGCCACTCGTGGTAGCGGTGCTCGTGGTCGGCGTGTTGAGCGCTACGTCGTACTGGTCGTCCGACAAAGTCGCTCTACGGTCGAGCGGCGCAGTTGCCGTGAGCCGCGACGAGGCGCCGCAGCTCTACAACATCGTCGAGGGTCTTTGTATCGGCGCAGGTATGCCGATGCCCAAGCTCTACATCGTCCATGACCGGGCGCCGAACGCGTTCGCTACAGGACGCAATCCGCAACACGCTGCGATCGCCATGACGACCGGCCTGCTCGAACTCATGAATCGCGATGAGCTCGAGGGCGTGCTCGCCCACGAACTGAGCCACATCCGCAACTATGACATTCTGCTGGCGTCGATGGTCGTCGTTCTCGTCGGGGCGATCGTGATCATTTCCGACTTCTTCATGTATTCGATGTGGTTCGGGGGCGGACGTCGCGGCGGCAACAACAGCGGCGGGGCTGGGGCGGTCCTCGCCATCATCAGTCTCGTGATGATCATAGCGGCGCCGATTGCAGCAAAGATGATCCAGCTAGCGGTCTCTCGAAAGCGCGAGAGCCTCGCCGACGTCTCGGGTGTCGAAATCACCCGCTATCCGACCGGGTTGCGACATGCGCTCGAAAAGCTCGAAGCGAACAAGAGCGTCGTTCGCCATGCGTCGAAGGCGACGGCGCACATGTGGATCGAGTCGCCCCTCGACGGTCAGAAAGGCCACCGGGGCGCTGCGCTGAATCGCATGTTCATGACGCATCCGCCGCTCGAAGAACGGATCGCCGCCTTGCGCCAGCTCGAGGCGGCCGGGGGCGGGGCGCCGGGTTAGTTGCGTTTGACACTTGTAGGTTTGGTCCGATTGATCTGCGTCCGTCGCCTATGTCGTGGCGGTGGGCCAACTCGGTTCGAGCCAGACGCATACCCATACGACACGACCTTCGCGACCGGCGGCATCGTCTGCACGCAGGCTGGCCGGGTCACGGCGAAACGACACGCGACATTGTGCGATCGTCGACCTCTACTGGACATGCGCTCAGGTAGGCCAGGTGCCGATGATGCCGTCCGATCCGGCGCTCGATCCGCCGCTGGCGGAGTCACGGCCCGGATGGTGTGACCGGACTGCGCTGGATGTGGGCTTGGCCGCCACCGTCGCGTGGCTCAGTGGCCGATAGGCGCCGGCAAGCGCCGGTGCCGATCCGAAAACGATCAAAGCGAGCGCGGCGAGCGCCCAGGCAAGCACCGGAGGCCCTCCGGTGAAGGGGAGCGCTGCCAGTGTGGGTTCCGGCGCCGCTGTGACCTCGACGACGACCGGGGGCGAGGTGTCCGATCCCCCGTCGTTGTTGGCCCAGGTGACCGTCGCCGTGTTCGTGATCCGGGCGCCGGGGTCGGCCACGACGACGCCCGTGTACACGAACACCGCTGTCTCGCCTGCCGCCAGCATGTCGGCTGAGAAGTCGAGGTGGTTCCCCACCGAGTTGTCGGTCCAGCCGGCCGGCAAGGTGGTGACCGTGACGTCGACGACTTCGGGCGGCACGTCGTCGGTGACCAGCGGGAGCAGCCCTACTTCGCTGCCGACGTTCGTGACCGTGAGCGTGAACGTTGCCGTCTGGCCGGTTACCACGCTGCTCGGCGTGACGGCCTTGGTGATGGTCAGCTTGGCATCGCCGATGCCGAAGAGCCGGTAGAGGGCGAGTTCGAAGAAGCCTCTGGTCGAGGCGTCGTAGCCTACCCCGGCTGCGACGATCTTGCCGTTCGGCTGCAACACCACACCGTAGATGACGCCGGCGGGGCTGGCCGCCGGCGGCGGGGGGGTTATCTGCGTGCCGCCGGTCCCGAAGCTCGTGTCGAGGCTCCCGTCGGGCAGATAGCGAAAGACCGCGCCTGTTTTAGGTTGACCAAACAGGGGGGCGGTGTCGCCTCCCACGACGATCTTGCCGTCGGCTTGGATCGCGATCGCTTTCCCCTCGGCCCCACCTCCAGGGGGCCCACCTCCAGGCCCGCGTACGATACCGCCGGTGCCGAAGGTCGTGTCGAGGCTGCCGTCGGGCATGTACCGAACCAGGGCGACGTCGACAATTTGGAAGGTATTCCACGTCGCGCCGGCCAGCACTATCTTGCCGTCGGGCTGGACGGCCACGTCGGATGCGCCGGAGGTCGGCGCTGCCGGGCTGCCGGCCTGCGTGCGGACGATGCCGCCGGTGCCGAAGGTCGTGGTGTCGAGGCTCCCGTCGGGCATGTAGCGCACGACGGCCATCCGCTGTGCTTCGCCGTAGATGTCGATTGTCTGTGCTGCCACGACGATCTTGCCGTCGGGCTGAAGCACCCCGCGGGATCCCAATGAGCCCTTCTCTGACGCCTGACCCACCTGGGTGCGCACGATACCGCCGGTCCCGAAGCCGGTGTCGAGGCTACCGTCGGGCATGTAGCGGACGAGAGCAACCAGCGAGATGTCGGTGGTGTCGTTCGCTGCGCCGACCGCGACTATCTTGCCGTCGGGCTGGAGGATCATACCGAACGCACCGGACGACGGCGTCGCGAACTGACCCGCTTGGATGCGCACGATGCCGCCCGTCCCGAAGCCGGTGTCGAGGCTGCCGTCGGGCATGTAGCGCACGACCACGAACTCGTCTGTGTAGCCTTGTTGTGCCGACAAGGTCGTGCCGGCAGCGACGATCTTGCCGTCGGGCTGGTACCGGACGCCGTGGGCTCTCGACACCGGCGACCCGGGTGAAACGCCGCCTTTGGTCCTCACGATGCCGCCCGTGCCGAAGGTCGGGTCGAGCGTGCCGTCGGCTGCGTACCGGGCGACGACCATCTCGTCGTTGCCCGCGGCGTCCTTCGAGCTGCCCGCCGCGACGACCTTGCCGTCGGCCTGCAGCGTCACATCGTTGGCTTGAGATTGAGGTGGGGAGTCGGTGCTCGTCTGGGTGAACACACTGCCGCCCGTGCCGAAACTCGGGTCGAGGCTGCCGGGCGCCTGCGCCGGCTGTTGCATCTCGAGCGACTGGACCGTGTTCGTTTGCTCCGCGTCGGCATCAGGATCCGGCTGCTCGGATTGTGTCTCGGTGTTGAGCGTGCCTTCGTCGAGTGCTTCGTCAGCGCGGGCCGTCTGGGCGCCGAACCAGCAGACGACTATTACAGCGCCGATAGTGATCGGTAGACCAAGAGCGCGAATAAGCCAGCGACACATCGTGTCCTCCTTGCCGTCACGCAGACCGACAAGGTGAGTATCACCGTCGATCCAGATGCGTGGCGCAATCTAGCCCGAAGTTACGTGGGGGTGGGCGATGTTTTTATTATTGACCCGACTGAAGTTTTCAGCGTGTTCCGTTATGAAGCGAACGGCACTGTGGATTCGACATTCGGTTGTGCTACCCCACCGTGCCCGGGCAGTGTTTTCGGTCCGGCCGGATATGGTGAGGACCTGGCGTTGCAACCCGACGGCAAGATCATCGTCGTCGGCCATCCCAACGGCTCGAACACGTTCCAAGTTGCGCGCTACGCGACCAACGGGCTTTTGGACTTCACGTTCGGCTGCGCCGTCCCACCGTGCTCCGGCGTGGTCAACGGCCCCGGCGGGCAGGGTCGGGCAATCGCCCTACAGACGGACGGCAAGATCGTCGTGGTCGGACCATCTGATACGAACCCGGGCCAGTTCCGTGTCGTTCGCTATCTAGCGAACGGGCTGCTTGACACGAGCTTCGGCTGCGCGGCGCCGCCGTGCAGCGGCTTCGCGACAGGTCCGGGGGGTGGGACGATCGGCCCGGACTCCGTTGGCTTCGGCGTCGCCATACAGCCCGACGGCAAGATCGTAGTCGCGAGTAACGACGGATCATCTCCCACGCATCCGAATCTTCGCGTCGCACGGTATCTGCCATCGGGAGTGCTCGATACGACATTCGGCTGCGCCGTGGCTCCCTGTGCCGGATTCGTGACCGGACCGGATGGTCTTCTCAACTCGCACGGCATCGTGCTCCAGCCCGACGGCAAGGTCATCATCGCAGGAACGACTACCAATTCTGGTGGCGGTCAGTTTCGTGTCGTTCGTTACGAGGAGCGTGGCACACTCGACCCAGCGTTCGGATGTTCATCGCCGCCGACGTGTTCGGGTTTCGTGGCCGTGCCCGTTGTCGGAAACGGCGGCGCTAACGATCTTGCGCTGGCGAGCGACGGCAAGATCGTCGTCGCCGGTTTGATCACGGACGACTACGGCGACAACCAGCCCACGGTTCTGCGTTATCTGAACGACACAACGACGTTGTCCGTCGACAAGACCGGCCCGGCATGGGTGAGGCTGGGCGATCATGTTTCATTCGAAATCGAAGTTCGGAACACGAGCGCTTTCTATTCAGGCTTCAATGTCAGCGTGCAGGACATTCCCTCTGCGGGCCTCCAAGACGTCACGATTGCATTTGTGTCAGGTGCCGGCGACTGGACGTGCACCAACTCGAACCTCACATGTACGGCGCCGGCGCTCGTCGCGAACGCGTCGGCGACGTTTGTCGTAACCGCCACAGCAACCCAGTCGGGACATCTCACGAATATCGCACGAGTCCGCGTTTCAAACCCGGCCGGTCCCCAACCTGCCGACGCCGAATGGACCATCGAGGTCGCAGCGCCCGAGACCCGCGCCGCGGCTCATCACGCAACCACGCTGCCGTTCACGGGAGGCAGATCGGCGATCACGGCGGGCGCTGCGTTGTTACTCGTAGCCATTGGGGTCGGTCTTGCCGGCTACGCGACCCGCCAATCCGCGTCATCCTCTGTCGGACAGTCCACGGGATAGCTCAACCATCGAAATCGGAACCTGCGTGTCGTGTTAGTATCCTTCATCATGTGGAGCGTCGGTAGGTTGTTGGTCTCGGCTGCGGTTGTTGTGGCGGCGTGTTCTGCTCCGCCCGAGGTCAGCTCTATAACACCGGTGGCAATGCTCGCCAACTTGGCGCCGTCAAATCCCGAGGTTGGCTCTTCGAATCCGGCAACCGCATACCCTGCTTTTCGACGTCCGGATGTGGAACCGTGCACTGTCGAGCTCTTCAACAACATCGAGTTCAAAGACCTGGACGCAAAGCCTTTCGACTACCGTCCGCCTGACAATTGCCGGGGCCCCTGGTCGCTGGTGCTGCTCGAGGGAGACTTTACACTGACGGGCGGCGTGCAATATGACCGGACGCTGACGATATGGATCGGTGGAGTCAACCTGTTTTTCGGTACCACACCCGAGACAGATGGAGCGACGTGGTCCTTCGAGAACGATCTCACCGAGTACGCGCCCCTTCTCGCAGCAAAACGCACGGGCAGTGTGCTCCTCGAAAACCAGATTACCGAGATACGGCCGGGCGCCCAGGTCGGATCGGCGAAACTGGTGTTCTATCCAGAGTCAGGCAACAAAACCAGCGACATTGCTGACGCAGTGCTCGCCCTCTCGAGTGATGATTCGATCGGTCCGACCAAGTTGGAATCGGGACAGTCCCTTTTGGCAAAGACGTTCACGCTGCCAACGAACATCGAGCGTGCATATATCGATGTCTACGCGCAGAGTCAGAACGTCGACGAACAATGGTACAACTGCCTCCCCGACGATGTCTTCGACCAACTCCAAGCGCTGCCTGGATCGAAGCCGCTCGTGGAGGGGACGAATCTGTGCTCAGGAACCTCCTACCGTGAGACGCTGGTGACAATCGACGGGAAACCAGCGGGGCTCGCACCAATCTATCCATGGATTTACACAGGCGGGATCCTCCCCCAACTTTGGCGACCCACCCCCGGTGTGCAAACCCTCGACTTCGAGCCATACCGAGTCGACCTCACGCCCTTCGCCGGGCTGCTCTCCAACGGCCAATCCCATGAGATCGCGATCCAGGTTACAAACGCCCACAACGGGTTCTCGGTTACGGGCACCATCGTCTTGTACCAAGACGATGGTGCGGACCATGTCGACGGTGAGGTCACGACGAACACGCTCGAGGCCGAACCCGATCCGAACATCGAAAAGACCGTGGACACAGTCTCAGCGATAACAACCTCCGACGTCAAAACCAACACCGAACGCAACTACGAGATCGCCGGTTTCGTGAACACCTCAAAGGGACGCGTTCGCACGCAAATTGTATCTAACCACCGGTTCTCCAACGTTGTGAGCTGGAAAGTCTCCGATGTGTGGACTCAGCAAGTACGACAGAACATGACTGTCACAACGACTACCCAAACCCGGCGAGCCGATGACGAACCGGCGACGATAGTCACCGACGAAATCGAATGGCCACTCGACATCAACTTTCAGCAAAAAGACTATGACGGGAAGCAGGCCACGTACGTCGCCGATGTGATCCAGCGCAACAACCTCAGGCGCTCGGTCGTGTCACCCGCCGCGTCACCAGCCACGAGTCGTCTAGCCAACTCAATTGTCACGTCGGCCACCAGCATCATCGACTTCGTGGCCCAAAGTGGCCAGACATCCGGCGACAAGGGCAATGCAAGCTCCGTGCGCTTGGAACTGTTGACCCCAAATCAGTGCTTCGTCCGAAGCCTCGAAGCCGCCGACAACAAGATCGTCCTGGTTGAAACACCTGACTGTTGATGGGTCAATCGCATTCCAAGCCACACGGCAACATGACGGCCCCAGCCGCCTGAGCCCTCGATACCGGCGCTCACGATCTCGAAGTCGTGCTCGCTGTTGAGTCAACACCGAACGCAAGACCACACCGCAGTCATCCACGTCCCGGTATGCTTCGACGTCTTGGTTTTCCGACAATCACGAGGCGGAATCGATGAGAGTTGAACGAGCCACTGGGCGGGTCAAGCGCGGTCTTGCGGAAATGCTCGAAGGTGGCGTGATCATGGACGTGGTCACAGCCGACCAGGCTCGAATCGCGGAGGACGCCGGCGCCGTCGCGGTCATGGCTCTCGAACGCGTTCCCGCCGATATCCGAGCCGACGGCGGCGTCGCTCGAATGTCTGATCCGGCGATGGTCGAAGCGATCATGGCCGCGGTTTCGATTCCGGTCATGGCCAAGTGTCGAATTGGCCACTTCGCCGAAGCACAGATCCTGCAAGCACTCGGAGTCGACTACGTTGACGAGTCCGAAGTCCTTACGCCGGCCGACGAGAGCAATCACGTCGACAAGTGGGCGTTCGACGTTCCGTTCGTGTGCGGTGCTACGAACCTCGGCGAGGCGCTGCGCCGCATAGGCGAGGGCGCGGCGTTGATCCGTTCGAAAGGCGAGGCCGGTTCCGGCGATGTCGTCGAGGCCGTTCGGCATCTGCGTTCGATCCTCGGCGATCTGCGTCGGATCCAAACCCTCGACGAGGGCGAACTCATGACCGAGGCGAAGAACCTTGGCGCTCCGATCGACCTCATACGCGAGGTTCACGACATCGGGCGCCTGCCGGTTCCGATGTTTTGTGCCGGGGGAATAGCGACCCCGGCCGATGCGTCCCTCGTGATGCAGATAGGCGCCCAAGCCGTGTTCGTCGGCAGCGGCATCTTCAAGTCCGGCGACCCGGCAAAACGCGCCGCCGCGATCGTCGAGGCGACGACGCATGCGGACAACCCAGACATCGTCGCCAAGACGAGTCGCAACCTCGGCGAACCCATGGTCGGGATCAACGTCAGCGACCTCGACGCCAGCGAGCGTCTCGCCGGTCGCGGCTGGTAAGACGAGGTATCAGGCGGCTTGGCTCGGATCGGTGTTGTCGCACTTCAAGGCGGGTTCGCTCCGCATGCGCGCGCGGTGGAGGCCTGCGGAGCGACGGTGGCGCTCGTGCGGGAATCGGCCGATCTGCGTCGATGCGACGGCATCATCCTGCCGGGCGGCGAATCGACCACGATCGGCAAGTTGCTGAGATCCTCGGGTCTGTGGCGAGTCGTCTCGGATGCGATTCGAGAAGGGGCGCCCACCCTCGGAACATGTGCGGGCATGGTCATCCTCGCGAGCGATCTGACGAAGCGGGCACGAAACGACCTCGACCCGATGGGGGTTTGTGACATTGTCGTCGAGCGCAACGCGTTCGGACGCCAGTTGGAGTCGTTCGAGACCGATCTCGATGTCGTCGGACTCGTCGATCCGTTTCGAGCTGTTTTCATTCGCGCCCCGGTCGTGGCGTCGATCGGGATTGGGGTCGAGGTGCTCGCCTGGCAGAATGAGACAGCGGTCATGGTGCGCCAGGGCCCCGTCATGGCGTGCGCGTTCCATCCGGAGTTGACGGAGGACAACAGGATTCACGAGATGTTTCTGGAGGCGGTATGAGCGGTCACAGCAAATGGGCGACGATCAAGCACAAGAAGGGCGCGAAAGACCAGGCCCGCGGAAAGCTCTTCGGCAAACTGATCAGATATGTCGAAGTTGCGGCCCGTGAAGGCGGTAGCGACGTGGACATGAATCCGACATTGGCAACCGCCGTCCAGAAGGCGAAGGACGCGTCGATGCCGTTGGACACGATCGAACGAGCGATCAAGAGGGGGAGCGGTGAACTCGAAGGGGTCTCGTACGAGGAGGCCACATACGAGGGATATGGGCCGGGTGGGACGGCCGTCTACGTCACGGTCCTCACCGACAACCGTAACCGCGCAGCGTCGGCGGTTCGGTCGATATTCACGAAGAACGGCGGAAGCCTCGGCGAGCCCGGATCGGTCGCGTGGAAGTTCGACAAGAGGGGTGTGATCCTCGTCGGCGTGTCGGCAGTCGACGAAGATGAACTGCTGGAACTGGCGCTCGAAAACGGCGCTGATGACGTCCATGTCGACGGAGACTCCTACGAGGTGATCACCAACCCGGCCGACCTGATGGGTGTTCGAAAGGCGCTCGAGGAAGCCGGCGTGCCATTCGATTCGGCCGAAATGACGATGTTGCCTCAAACGACTGTCCCGATCGACGAGTCGAAGGCATCGCAGGTGCTTCGCCTGATCGAAGACCTCGAAGATGTCGACGATGTCCAGGACGTGTACGCCGACTTCGACATTTCGGATGAGGTCATGGCGAAACTGTCCTAAGCAGATGTAAGCCGGCACGATCCGGACTCAATCGGATTCAGCGGTCGCCTCACGCGCAACATCGAGATCACGGGGGTGGACGTAGATCGCGAATTCGACGAACGGGCCCTTGTTGTTGAAATACGGCGGCATGCCGCCGCCCCGAGTCTCATGCCAAATCCCTTCGGCCTGAAGGTGGTTCGACAAGACGTCGGCGTGGAACTTGTCTGCCACCGTGATCAGATGTGTGAGTGGGTCGGTCATTCGAATCCGATCGGACGGATCTCTTCGATAGTCGAGACTATCGACTACGCGACATTTTTGCGGGTTCGACCGGGTTCTTTCACGGCGTGGACCTGATCTTGCCCCGAACCGATGCTGGTGTACTCGTACAGCTCATTGTCGCGACCGTCGTGTATGCGTTGCTGCTTGCCGTGTTTTGGCGCCGAATCGAACTCCGGGTTCTTGTTGTCGGCTTCGCGCTCGTGACGTACGCGTTCTTCGGCCTCCGTCTCCTTCATTGACCAGGACTGGATCGTGGTCGGAGATCCACCGGCTGTCCGGAACGCCCCACTAGTGTGAACACATGTTCGATTCGATCGTGCTCGGCATCGACCCTGGGCTGACCCGTTGCGGTTGGGGAGTTGTCGGGACGCGTGGGCCCAAGTTCGCCGCAGTCGACTATGGCGTGATTGCGACATCGCCCGACTCGTCGAGGGGTCACCGCCTCTCGGTGATCTTCGACGGCCTCCGTGAGATCATCGTTCGTGAGTGTCCAACCGTCGCAGCGATCGAACAAGTCCTGTTCAACATCAACGTTCGCACTGCGATGAACACCGCCGCAGCGTCGGGTGTAGCCGAGTTGTGCTGCGCCCAGAACGGAGTCGACCTGTACTCATACACGCCAACGCAGGTAAAGGCCGCAACCGCCGGCTTCGGCGCAGCCGACAAGGCGCAGATGCGCAAGGCCGTCACGCACGTCCTCAGGCTGGATGTCGAGCCACCGACCGACGCGGCGGATGCGCTCGGCGTCGCGTTCTGCCACGCGACGGGTTCGTCGTTGCTCGGGGCTCTCGACACCGCCGCACCACGATCCGGCGCTCGCCGCGCGAGTTCACGTTTGGCGGCGGCAATTGCGAAAGCCGACGCGGCGTCAGGCCCCGGGCGTGCAAATAGGCGCCCAAAATGATTGGTCGTGTTCGCGGGACGCTCATTGCCCGCCACGCGACTGAGATCGTCGTCGACGTCGTCGGCATCGGCTACCGGGTCACGGTCCCGCCGAATTTGCGGTTGCCGGCGATCGGCAGCGAGGTCACGCTCGATACGCACCTCCACGTCCGCGAAGATTCGCTCATGTTGTATGGATTCACCAACACCGATGGTCGTGAACTCTTCGAACTGCTCCTGTCGTGTCCGGGCATCGGTCCGAAGGTGGCGCTCGCTTGCCTGTCTGTCCTTGCCCCGGACGCGCTCCGCGCCGCGGTGTCGAACAACGATATTGCAACGCTCACGCTCGTGCCCGGCATCGGCAAACGCTCGGCGGAGAAGCTCGTATTCGAACTCGGGCCGAAAATCGGCATGACTGCATCGGTGGCCGACGTCGGATCTCACGACGAGGTTCGCGACGCCCTGGCAAACCTCGGCTACGGTGACCGCGAGATATCGAAAGCGGTCGCTGGCCTGCCGTCGAGCGGCGACCTCGGCGAATCGATACGGTCCGCTCTCAGGGCGCTTGGCGGCTCACAATGACCTCTGATCAAGTGGATCAAGAAAACGAACCCGATTCGGACGAACTCGATACCCGCGAATATGGGTCACTACGCCCCCGCGATCTCTCGGAATTCGGCGGGCAGGAGCCGATCCGGGAGCGGCTCGAGATTCTCGTCGAGGCAGCGAGAAATCGCGCCGAACCACTCGATCACCTGCTGTTCAGCGGCCCGCCCGGGCTCGGCAAAACCACACTCGCCCATATCGTTGCCGTTGAATCCGGCGTGTCCCTGCGTCAAACGTCCGGGCCGGCGCTCGAACGTGTCGGAGATCTCGCCGCGATTCTCATGAACCTCGAAGAAGGCGACGTGCTCTTCGTCGACGAGGTTCACCGGTTGCCGCGGGGCGTCGAAGAGATCCTCTACCCTGCCATGGAAGACTTCGGCATCGACATCGTGGCAGGCAAGGGCCCGACCGCTCGCACGATCCGGCTGGATCTGCCACCGTTCACACTGATCGGCGCCACTACCCGCGCCGGCCTGCTCTCGTCGCCGCTATTCGACCGATTCGGCTACGTCGCGAATCTCGACTTCTATTCTGTAGCCGAACTCACCTCGATCGTCTCGCGGTCGGCAGAATTATTGAGTGTGCCGATCACCGGCGATGGCGCGAGCGAAATCGCAAGGCGTTCGCGCGGTACGCCACGGATAGCGAACCGGCTTCTGAGACGCGTTCGCGACTACGCTGATGTCCGTGCTGGGGGAACGATCACCGGTGAAGTCGCACGCGTCGGTCTCGAACTCTTCGGTGTCGATCAGGCAGGGCTCGATGCCCTTGACAGGCGTCTGCTGTCGAACCTGATCGAAAAGCACGGGGGCGGGCCCGTCGGAATATCGACGCTCGCCGTTCTCGTCGCCGAAGAAGCCGACACCGTACAAGATGTGATCGAGCCGTATCTGCTCCAATGCGGATTTCTCACGCGCACGCCGCGTGGGCGGATTGCGACTGCTGGCGCTTACGAACATTTGGGACTACAGATGCCGGCTCGACGCCAGGAGGAACTCGCGCTGTGAGCGACACCAACTTGGGGGCTACGCAAGCTTCGCCCCCAACCACCCCCATTTCGAAGCCACGACCGACGACACGTCGTCGACCGTCCAAGTCGACGCCGCGATCGGTGGCATCCAAACGCAGGCCATCAGATCGGAGCGGCAGCTCGCCGCGTGGTTGGCGGTCGTACCGAGCGCGGCGCGCAGTGCTGCGGCTTTGGAGCGCCGTCAAAACGCCGCGCGGCGCGCTGTTGACGATCGCCGTCGTCGCGATCGTCGGCGGCGTCATCGGCATGGTTGTTGTGTTGCCCTCGCCCGCTGGTACGCCAAGATTGGCATTTGACGACATCGCAGGCAGTCCTAGTCAGACGCGTGTCAACGTGCTCGCAAGCACCGAGAACGGTGCTGTGTCCACATCGCTGGCGCCCGGGCTGGGCGGCGAAGCAGCAGTCGGTCTTGCAGATGCTCCGCTGTATTTCTTGTCTGCCTACGCAGACATCGACATTGAGGCGGCGCCTGCGATGCTCGAAGAGTTCTCGGTGACAGAACAGGTCGTGTTCAAGAACACCTCAGACGTCAAACTCACCGATGCTCGTTTGCGCGTGGTCGGCGAGGTCGCCGGCAGCGAACTCGAGCTGCTCGAGGTGGGCGGCGCCGGCGACAGTGCAACACTGCGTGGGTCGAGCATGATCGTTGAGTTGTCGAGCCCGCTCGAGCCCGGCGAGGAAGCAGTACTCGATCTCAGTTTCCGTGTTCGCCCGCCGGCACTCGCGCAGCCGGGCGACATCGGCGACATAATCACAGATCCCGGTACAGGAGGTGACTTCGGGACGGTGGCCTTGACTAGGGCAAACCTCGTCTACATGCTCGACTGGTATCCGCGCCTCGAACGTCTCGGGCCTGATGGCTGGGTCGTTGCATCGACCGACGACGAGGCTCGAGACTTTTCCGGCCCGGCGGGCGTGGTTCAGTTCGACATCGATTTGCCCGACGATTGGTTCATTTCGGCCGGGGGCACGATGCTCCGCGACGAGACAGCTCGGGGGCGGACGAAGCAGCGTTACGTTTTGGCAGGCTCACGAGCCCTGCCGTTCGTCGCCATGCGTAATGGAGTCGAAGTCGACGAGTCGATCGGTGAGTTCCGTGCGAGCGGCCTCTCACTCGACACGTTCGGCTTCACGCTCACCGACGCGACGCGGCAGGCACTGTATGCCCAGGCGGTTCTGAGCGACGAGTTTGCGTCCAACATGTGGCGCGACACGGCGATTGTGGGCCTGGCCCTCGGCGCCGGTTCAGACACGATTGTGGCCGACAACATGGTGCTGATCGACCAGGACCTCCTTGCAAAGGCCGTCCCGAACGGGGCCGCGGGTGCAAGCGGGGCCGAATATCGGACCCACGTCTTCGAAGGCGTCGCGGCGCAGTGGTGGGGGGGACGCACCGACATCGACGCGGACGCACTCCCAGCGTACGACGAAGGTCTGCGGCAGTGGTCGTCGGCGCTCGTGTGGCGGCGCATCGGCGACGATCCCCTCATGCGGATTGCCACGTCGAATGACATTGCGAAGCAATACCGATCTGCACGCGATGGCGGTATTGCCGACATGCCGGCTTCTTTGCGCCATGGCGACTACGAATCGAGCCAAGCAATCGAGTTGGCGGCGGCGAAAGTGGCGCTTGCCCAGCCGGCTGTAGCGCTCGAACTGGCGGGTACGTCCGATTTCGGTCTCGCATACGAATCTGTCGGACGCGACGCACTGCGCGAACTCGTATCCGAAATGTTTGGAGATATCGATGAAGCAGCGCTCATCGACGCGTACACTCAGGCATCTGGAATTGATGCGGAAACGGTGCGATCGATCTTGTCTAGTTGGTTGACGGAGTCATCCGGAGACGCTCAGATTGGGTCGACGAACGGGGCCGGATCGATCCCAGAATTCACAGACACCAGCAGTGCGGCCGACGAACTTCCGTCACGTCCCTGGATAGCAAACTTCAGGACCGTGAAAGGATTCGGGCCGGGCTGGTGAAATCTGGTAGATGTAGTTATGGGTTCACGTCTCGTGACCCGCTAGTTGATACGATTGCGGGATTCCACCGCCGAGTTCGGAGATGACATGAATGGTATTGCCGGGTTTCTTCCCTTCATACTGTTGATCGGGGTCTTCTACTTCTTGTTGATTCGTCCGCAACAGAAGAAGGCTCAAAAGCACAAAGCACTTTTGAAAGAGGTCGAGCCAGGTGATGAGGTCGTTACGATCGGTGGCCTCTTTGGTGACGTCGTCGAACTCGACGAGAACCGCGTACTCCTTGAACTCTACGACGGCACGCAGGCCGAATTCCTCCGTAGCGCGATTTCGCGCCGCGTCGTTCCCGAAGATGACCAGTCTGGCGACTCCGACAACGAGATCGACGTCACCGACCGTGAGGCGCTCGAAGCCGCGTCAGAAGATGACACCGCGGACGCGAAGAAGAGCTGACGCCGCATCTGAACTTCGCTATTACCCACCCCGGACTACGCGAGGGATCCGACACGCTCGATGCACGCGGCTAAAAATGGCGAGTTGATGAAATGAAGAACCGTGGGCGCATGCGCGCGACGCTCATCGTGTCTGTTCTCATCACCTTCAGCCTTCTCGCCTGGGTCGTAGTGGCGGGCTATACGCCCAAGCTTGGGCTCGACCTCGCGGGCGGCACGAGCGTCGTCTTGACAGCGCCGAGCGGCACCGACTCGGAAGTTCTCGACAAGGCTGCCGACGTCATACGCCTGCGGACCGACGGACTCGGCGTCGCCGAACCCGAGATCACAGTCGAGGGATCCAACATCGTCGTTCAGCTTCCGGGCCTCGACGACGAAGCAAGGGCGCTCGAAATCATTGGCGCCACGGCCGAACTCGGCTTCCGTCAGGTGCTCCAGGGCCCGGCCCCTGCGCCGGAGACCGATGCCGGGGCGCCGTTCGATCTCGATCTCGAAGATCTCAAGAATCTCGATCCCGAGGATCTCAAGGATCTCGCGCCGTCGACGACAACGCCCCCGGCCGACACAGCGCCCGCGGATCAGTCGGCCGGCGTCGTGAAACTTGCTTCACTCCGACTCCGCCAAGAAGATGGCGGCGCCCCGCCGCCAACGGACGGTCAGGTTCCACCGACGACTCCACCGGCGACCGGTGTAACCATCACGCCGTCGGACGAGGTACGCCCCGACGCCGAGGTGACTCTGCTCGACCAAGACGGGACGGCGGCGTACATGCTGGCGCCTCAGGCCCTACCCGGGCGCGACGTGACGGGAGCGACTGCTCAAGTCCAGTCGGGTTCGTCGGGCGCCGGCGGACAGTGGGTCGTTCAGCTCGAATTCAACAGCGCCGGCGAGGCGGGATACGCCGAGTTGACGGGCAAAGCAGCCTGCTCCCCGGAGGGCGACCCGCAGCGTTCGATCGCTATCGTGCTCGACGATCGGGTCGTGTCCGCTCCACAAGTCGCACAGGGTGTGGAATGCGGCGTCGGGATCACCGGCGGTGGCGTCATAACGCTCGGCGGCGACGATCAAGAAAAAGAGGCGAAAGACCTGGCTCTCGTGCTTCGCTTCGGTTCTCTGCCAGTCGAACTCCAACAAGGAAACATTGCGACCGTGAGCCCGACCCTCGGGCAAGACTCGATCGATGCGGGTAAGATCGCGGCGATAGTCGGCCTCGTCTTGATCGCGTTGTTCGTGGTGGGGTTCTATCGGATCTACGGGCTGATCATTCTCGCCGGGCTGGTCGAGTATGGGATTCTGATGTATGTGTTCCTGGCGCTTGCCGGCGAATTCATCGGACAGGCTTTGACACTTGCCGGAATTGCCGGAATCGTGATCTCGATCGGATTGTCTGCGGACTCCGCGATTGTCTACATCGAACGTGTGAAAGATGAACTCCGCGACGGTCGGATCATGACGACGGCTGTGCAGAGGGGATTCCAACGGGCGTGGAAAACGATCGTCGCCGGCGATGTGGTCTCACTGCTCGCAGCGGTCATTTTGTATGTCCTTGCCGTCGGGCCCATCAAGGGCTTCGCTCTGCTCCTTGGTGTGTCGGTTCTGCTCGATCTGCTGATTTCATGGTTCTTTGTTCGCCCGCTCGTCTTGATACTCGGCGACTCGCGCGTATTTTCGTACACGCGATGGCTTCTCTGGCATCGCCCGCAGAAATCCGAAGAACAACTGGTCGATGTCGGAGCGGCCCCGTGAATACCTTGCGTCGGTTTTATTGGGGCGAGACTCGCGTCGACTTCGTTGGTCGAGCGAAGGTCTGGTTTTCGATCTCGGCCGTCGTTCTGCTGATCTCGATTCTCGCGTTTTTCGTTCGCGGCTTGAACCTGTCGATCGAATTCGAAGGCGGAACCGCTTGGATCATTCCTGGATCGAGCCTCACTACGGAGCAAGCGTCAGAGGTCGTCGGTTCATTCGACGTTGGTTCGACCACGGTGCAAGAAGTCGGCGACGACATCCGCTTAGAGGCGCGTTCGGTCGAGCCGGCACAAGCCGAGGAAATCAGCCTCGCCCTCGCCGAAGCGGCTCGAGTTCCGGTCGACTCGATCAGTAAGGTGAGCGTCGGGCCATCGTGGGGCGCCGAGGTTTCACGAAAGGCGTTCCAAGGTTTCGTCGTCTTCTTGATCGCCGTCGCAATCTACATAGCGATCAGATTCGAAGCGAAGATGGCTGTCACAGCGATCGGGGAGATGTTCCACGATCTGATCGTCACGGTCGGCATCTATGCGATCGGGGGTTTCCAGGTGTCGCCGGCGACGGTCATCGGCGTTCTCACCATGCTCGGCTATTCGCTCTATGACGCAGTCGTCGTATTCGACAAGATCCGTGAAAACGGACCGATGCTCGCTTCCGGCAAGTTCACTTACTCCGACCTCGTCAACCGCTCCATGAATCAGACCTTGACGCGGTCGATGGCGACGAGCATTACATCGATTCTGCCCGCAGCGAGCTTGTTGTTCGTCGGATCGGTATTGCTGTCGGCGGTGACGCTGCGGGACCTCGCACTTGCTTTGTTCGTCGGGATCGCGTCGGGGTCGTATTCGTCGATTTTCATAGCTGCACCTGTCCTCGCAAAATGGAAAGAGCGCGAGCCGCGGTATCGCCAGCTCCGCGCCAAGCTCGAAGCAAAGCAAACGCGCAATCGGTCACGGCAGGCGAAACAGGCGGTCGCGGCCGTCGGCGCCGAGGCGCCGGGTCGCAAACCCGTAGTTGCACGCCGGGGACACTCCGACAGCGTCCCGACGGACGCTCCGTCAGGTGCGGCGGTGGCGACGAGCGATGAAACGCCGGCGCCGAAGCCCTCAAAGACTCCATCGAAGCCGAAGACCGCGTCGAAACCGGCTCGCCGCCACGGCCGTGCGACGCCGGTGTCCCGCAAGAGGAGACGCTCGTGACGGCGTCGGCGGCGTGAAGGAGCAACTTCAGATGGATCTGAGAAGCTACATACGAGACGTTCCTGATTTCCCCGAACCGGGGGTGGGCTTCAAAGACATCACGCCCCTGCTTGCGGATCCCAAAGCGTTGGCCATGACGATTGAGCAGCTCGCCGACGGATTCGAAGGCGTCGACGTCGTAGTCGGCATCGACGCGCGGGGCTTCATATTCGCGCCCGCCGTCGCATTGAAACTCGGCGTCGGATTCGTCCCCGTCCGCAAGCGGGGGAAGCTGCCGTTCGAGGTCGAGAGCGTCGAATATGGTCTCGAATACGGCCGGAACGAACTGGAGATGCATGTCGATGCCATCCAGGACGGCCAAAGTGTGCTGGTGTGCGATGACGTGCTTGCGACGGGCGGCACTGCTGCCGCGACGGCAGAGCTGGTGACGCGCAGCGGCGGCACCGTAGCAGCCTTCAGTTTCGCGATCGAGATCGTGTTTCTCGGTGGTCGGGCTAAGCTCGGCGCCACGCCGGCGCGCTCGTTGGTGCGGTACTGATCATCTCAGCACGCATCCCCTAGGTTCCCGATCTCCCACCTAGGCTCCATAATGGTGTTGAACAGGTCAAAGAGATCCGCAAAAGACCGTCAGTGGGTGCGCGTCGCTCACCCCCATAGACGATCGCTCGAGCTGGAGTTCGATCACGATGACAGCTGAGATCCGTCCGGTCGACAGACCCTCCGATGAGGAAATCGGCCTAGCCGGCGTATCGCCGAGTGGGCCGGATCGGTCTGTGATCGACCAGCGCCGCGGCTTGTTCGAACGCCTTCCGTGGCGACGAGCCGACTTCGGACCACAGGTCGGGCCTGTCGTGCGTCTCGTACGACATCATCACCCGAAAGCCGACGTACGACCGATCATTCGAGCATACGAAGTCGCTCGGCAGGCACACGCGGGGCAGGTACGTAAGTCCGGCGACGACTACATCACTCATCCGGTTGCAGTGGCCGGAATCCTGGCCGATCTCGGTATGGACGTGACGACCATCACGGCGAGCCTGCTCCATGACGTCGTCGAGGACACCGGCATCGATCTCGAATCGATCGAACTCGAATTCGGCTTGGATGTCGTGACCATCGTCGACGGGGTGACGAAACTCGATCGCCTCAGGTTCGAGTCACAAGAGGCCCAACAAGCGGCGACGATGCGTAAGATGCTGGTCGCAATGGCGAAAGACGTTCGCGTCCTGCTCATCAAGCTCGCCGATCGCCTCCACAACATGCGAACGCTCGCACCGCTTTCGAAAGAAAAAAGACGTCGTGTCAGCCAAGAGACGATCGACATATACGCGCCGCTCGCCAATCGACTCGGCATCAGCGAGATCAAATGGCAGCTCGAGGATCTCGCCTTCTACGAACTGCATCCTGATACGGCTAGCCAGATCGTCGAGATGGTCCATGAGCGCCACGAGCCGCGCGAGGCAGACCTCGACGAGGTGATCGCTCAAATCGACAAGAAACTGAGTGACACGAAAATCGATGCCACGGTGTCGGGGCGTTCGAAGAACTACTACTCGATCTACGAGAAGATGGTCATGCAGGAGAGATCGTTCGACGAGATCTTCGACCTGATCGGCGTGCGGATCATAACGACATCGACGCACGACTGCTACGCCGCTCTCGGCGAAGTCCATTCGCTTTGGAAGCCGGTGCAGGGGCGCTTCAAGGACTACATCGCAATGCCGAAGTTCAACCTCTATCAGTCGCTTCACACGACCGTGATCGGGCCTCACGGCCGAGCGGTCGAGGTACAGATCCGCACGAAAGACATGCACAGAATTGCCGAATACGGCATTGCCGCCCATTGGCGCTACAAAGAAGGAGCGCGCCACGGTGACCGTGGCGCCGCGGCGGTCGAAGACCTCAAGTGGGTTGGCAGACTCATGGAATGGCAGGCCGACACCGACGACCCGACCGAATTCCTCGATACGTTGCGTACCGATCTCGACCAAGACGAGGTCTTCGTCTTCACCCCGAAAGGCGACGTCGTCGCGATGCCCGCCGGTAGCACGCCCGTCGATTTCGCATACCACATCCACACCGAGATCGGTAACCGCTGTGTCGGCACGCGCGTGAGTGGGCGACAAGTCCCGCTCGATTCGCGGCTGAGTTCCGGCGATTCGGTCGAAATCTTCACCGCGAAATCGGAGTCTGCCGCTCCGAATCGCGACTGGCTCAGCTTCGTCGCGACGCCGAAGGCGAGGAACAAGATCCGTGCTTGGTTCAGTCGCGAGCGACGTGAGGAAGCCGTCGACAACGGCCGTAAGCTGCTTGAACGCGAGCTTCGACGAGAGCGGCTGCCGATCGCAAAGATCCTCTCGGGTACGGACATCGAACATGTCGCCGACGAGATGAACTATCAGCACGTCGGGTCGTTGTATGCAGCGATCGGCGAGAACCACGTCCGCGCCGACGTCGTTGTCGCACACCTCGTGCGGCTCACCGAGCCACGAGTCGAGCGCTCGCCGGCCGATATGAGCTCGGCGTTGTTGAGTGAAATGGCGCCGAGCCGGATGGCAAGACGGAGCCGGTCGGCAGAAAACGTCGGGATACATGTCGAAGGTCTCGACGACGTCTGGGTGAATCTGGCCGGATGCTGCAAGCCGGTTGCGGGCGACGAGATCATGGGATACGTGACCCGAGGCCGTGGCGTATCAGTTCATCGTGCGGATTGTGCAAACGCGATCGATCTGAGCACCGACGCCGATCGTCTCATCGAAGTCGAGTGGGACCCGAACACTCGGACGACATCGATCGCCACGATCCAAGTCGAGGCGCTCGATCGGCCCGGCCTTCTCACCGAAGTGACGGCCGTTCTAGCCATGCACCAGACGAACATCCGATCGGCGCAGACTCTGACCGGCCGCGACCAGATAGCGATTCAGCGTTTCGACGTCGCGCTCGGCGACCCGACGCGGCTCGACACGCTCCTCGAAGATCTCATGGATGTCGATTCGGTTTGCGACGCGTTCAGAGTCTTGCCGGGCGCCAAGGCTGCACGGGAGAGAAATGAGCATCCCACCAGCGGGAACTCGTAGACTGCGCAGCATGGTGAAGTCGAGGTTTCGGGCGCCGAAAGGTGTGTACGACGTTATCGAAATCGATCGCGCGCGGGAGTGGGAGCGTCTCGAACGCGTCTTTATTGAGCTGACGGGGGCGTACGGGTATCCCAACTTCAAGTTTCCGCTTTTTGAGAACACCGAGCTGTTTGTGCGGTCGGTTGGTGAAGCGACCGACATCGTGCGAAAAGAGATGTACACATTTGAGGATCGGGGTGGGCGGTCGCTCACGTTGCGTCCTGAGGGCACGGCCGGGGTTGTGCGGGCATTCGTCGAGCATGGTCTGGGTCAGGGCCGGCTGCCTTGGAAGGCCGCGTACTTCGGGCCGATGTTTCGAGCCGAGAATGTACAGCGCGGAAGATACCGACAGTTCTACCAATTCGGCGTCGAAGCGATCGGTGTCGACGACGTCGACCTCGATGTCGAGGTGATCGAACTCGGCGCGCGATTCTTTGCCGACCTCGGCATCGACGACCTGACCATCGAGATCAACACGATGGGCGGCGCCGGCGAAAGAGGTGAATACATCGCTGGATTACGTGATCACATAACGAGTCGTGTCTCGGACATGGGCGACGATGACCGTCGCAGACTCAAGCTGAATCCACTACGGGTGCTCGACTCGAAAGATCCGCGCATGATCGAGGCGCTCGTGGATGCGCCTCGCCTCGTCGATCATCTAAGCGTCGAGTCCCGCGTCCGTTTCGAAACCGTGCTCGAGCGCCTCGACGCCGCAGGAATACAGTGTGAGGTCAATCCGCGGCTCGTACGCGGGCTCGACTACTACACGCACACGACGTTCGAGTACGTGTCGGCGAGTCTCGACGCAGCGCAGAATGCGCTAGGCGGCGGCGGGCAATACAGTGGTCTGGTGTCGAGTCTGGGCGGGGCGGAACTCCCCGGCGTCGGGTTCGGCCTCGGCGTAGAGCGCACGCTGCTAGCGATCGATGCACTGTCGCTCAGAGGCCCGTCGCCCGGCGCTGTCGACGTCTGGGTCGTCAAGACCGGTGATGTCGATACCGAGGCGTCGGCGATCGTCGGCGAACTGCGCCGGCTCGAAATTGACGGACGATCCATCCGCGTCGACCGTTCATATGGCGACAAGTCGGTCAAAGCCCAATTCAAAGACGCCAACCGACTCGGCGCTGCTTTCGCCGTCGTCGTAGGTCAACGCGACCTCGCCGACGATTCAGTCACGATCAAAGACATGAATTCGGGCGAACAGTGGCCTGTGCCGATCAGCGGATTGGCCGGCGAATTGAACAATAGAATTCTAGAGGCGCTCGACATTCGAGAGGTGATCGACCAATGATGCGAACACACACCTGTGGCGAACTCCGCATCGACGATGACGGATCCGACGTAGTCGTCTGCGGATGGATCGACACCATCAGAGACCACGGCGGAGTCCTGTTTGGCGATGTCCGTGATCACACCGGGATCACGCAGGTCGTTGCTCATCCCGAAGACGAATCGGCGTTTGGGGCTCTCGACAACGTGCGGGGCGAATACGTGGTCGCGGTAAGCGGTCGCGTGCGAGAGCGGCCGGACGGTACCCGGAACAACGAGATCTCGACCGGAACGATCGAGATAGTCGTGAACGACCTCGAGATCCTCAGCGAGTCTGACCCATTGCCCTTTAGCCTCGACGATGCGTTTCCGACCGACGAGGTCAACCGACTGAGGTACCGTGCAGTCGATCTGCGACGTCCGCGTATGCAAGAAAACATGCGACGCCGCGCGAAGATCATCGCCGCGATACGAACATCTGTGACAGGCAACGGATTTGTCGACGTCGAGACACCAACTCTGACTAGATCCACGCCCGAGGGCGCGAGAGACTACATCGTTCCGGCACGCAACTCGCCGGGCAAGTTCTACGCGCTGCCCCAATCTCCGCAGATTTACAAGCAGCTTCTGATGGTCGGCGGGCTCGACCGGTACTACCAGATCGCCCACTGCTGGCGAGACGAAGACCTGCGAGCCGATCGACAACCGGAGTTCACCCAACTCGATCTCGAGGCCTCGTTCGTCGAAGAAGACGACATTTTCGAATGGCTCGAGAATGCAGTCAGTGCGGCATTCGACGTGGTGGGGCGGGGGAGCGAGTTCGATGTTCCGCTGCCGCGCATGACATGGCAAGACGCCATGGACCGATACGGCACCGACAAGCCCGACCTGCGAGCCGGGCCCCCGATCGTCGACTTGACCGACATTTTCGCAGGTACCGACTTCAAGGCGTTCGGCGCCACGGTCGGCTCGGGTGGATCGGTGCGAGGGTGGCGGTTTAGCGGCGGTGGAGACCGCACGCGATCCCAGCTCGATGCCCTGATCGAACGAGCAAAAGAGTTCGGCGCGAAAGGTCTTGTCTGGATGATCGTCCAAGACGATGGTTCTCTGCGTGCACCGATTGCGAAATTCTTGAAACCCGACGAACTGAGCGGCATTTCGACGGCGTTGGAAGCGACGCCGGGCGACCTGCTCCTCCTGGCGGCAGACACGCCAGCGTTGGTCTCAGAGATACTCGGCGCCCTGCGTGTCGAACTCGCTGCTCCGAAGTCCCATTCGGTCGAATCCGGAATCGCTGCGGTGTGGATTACGGAATTCCCGCTGTTCGAACCCAACCGCTCGGGTACTCCAACGCCCCTGCACCATCCGTTCACTGCGCCGAGCTCTGCCGATCTCGACAAGCTCGAATCCGATCCAATCGCTGTGCGGAGCCGCGCCTATGACCTCGTGATCAACGGGCTCGAGATGGGGTCGGGCTCGATCCGGATTCACGACCGACACCTGCAACGCCGTATGTTCAGAATTCTCGGCCTCTCAGACGACACGATCGACGATCGCTTCGGATTCCTCCTCGACGCGTTTCGATTCGGAGTTCCGCCCCACGGTGGTTTCGCTATGGGTGTCGACCGGCTTGCGATGATCTTGTGCGATGAGCCGTCAATACGCGAGGTGATCGCCTTCCCAAAGACGCAGTCGGGTGCAGACCCGCTCAGCGGGGCGCCTGCCGTTCTCGACGAGACCCAACTCGACGATGCCGGCATTGCTGTGACGCGACGCGCCCGTTCTCGACTCGCTGCCGTCGACCCGGCTTAGCGGGCCACAGGTGGAGTACTGAGATGGATCTCTTCGATGCAGCCGCAGACGAGCGGGTCAAAGCGGCGGCGCCGCTCGCAGCCCGGATGCGTCCCGTCGAACTCGACGAGGTCGTCGGCCAGTCGCATTTGACGGGTGTCGGCAAGCCGCTGCGATCGTTGATCGACAACGACGCTATCCGATCAGTCATTCTGTGGGGGCCGCCCGGAACCGGCAAGACGACGATTGCCGAGATCGTTGCGAACAAGACATCGCGTGAGTTCATCAAGCTGAGCGCCGTGCACAGCGGCGTCAAAGAAGTACGGGCGGTCATCGAGGGGGCTCGCCGACGCCTCGGCGAACTCGGTCGCGGTACGACACTGTTCCTCGACGAGATCCATCGCTTCAACAAGGCACAGCAAGACGCCTTCTTGCCTGCCGTCGAAAACGGCACGATAGTTCTCATCGGGGCGACGACCGAAAATCCGTTCTTCGAAATCAACACACCGCTGTTGAGTCGAGCCTTGCTATTTCGACTCGAAGCGATCGACGACGAGGCGATTGGGACGCTCGTCGATCGAGCTGTGGTGTCAGCCCGCGGTTTGGATTCGGCGGTCACCGTGTCGAGCTCCGCCCGCGCCCACCTAGTCGACAAAGCGAATGGTGATGCGCGGCGTGTCTTGAACAGTCTCGAAGTCGCCGCGGCGCTCGTCGAGGCCGAGCGTCGCAGTGTGATAGAACTCGTCGACGCCGAAGCCGCGATGAACGCGCGACTCGTCGCTTACGACAAGGGCGGCGACCAGCACTACGACGTGATCTCTGCCTTCATCAAGGCGATGCGCGGTTCGGATCCCGATGCTGCGATCTACTGGTTGGCGCGGATGATCACCGCCGGCGAGGACGCCAAGTTCATCGCCCGCAGGATGGTGATCCTTGCCTCTGAAGACATAGGCCTCGCCGATCCCGACGCGCTGAACGTCGCCGTAGCAGCGGCTCGCGCTCTCGAGTTCGTCGGACTGCCCGAAGCAGCATTGAATCTGGGCCAGGCCGTGATCTACCTGGCCAAGGCGCCGAAGTCGAATTCGGTCACCGTAGCGCTTGGCGCGGCGTTCGCGGACGTGCAAGACCGGCGGACCGAGCCGGTTCCCACCCATTTGCGCGACTCGCACTACAGAGGCGCCAAGCGTCTCGGCCACGGCGCAGGCTACATTTACCCACACGACGAGCCCGGTCACCACGCCGACCAGGACTACCTGCCCGACGACTTGGCAGGACGCAGCTACTACGTGCCGTCGGGTCAAGGACAAGATGTCTAGTGCCGCAGCACTAGCCTTGACTCGAATGGACACCCACGAAATACGTCGCAGTTTCATCGACTTCTACGCCCGTCGCGGCCATGAAGTCGTCGGATCGTCGTCGCTGATCCCGAATGATCGATCTCTGTTGCTCACGACCGCCGGCATGGTCCAGTTCAAGCCGTATCTCGTCGGTGACGAACCGGCGCCGTACCCGCGAGCGACGTCGGTTCAAAAGTGTGCCCGCACGACCGACATCGACGTCGTCGGGACGACCGAGCGACACCTCACCTTTTTCGAGATGCTCGGTAACTTCAGCCTCGGCGACTATTTCAAATCCGACGCGATTCCCTGGGCATGGGAGCTGATCACCGACGTGTTCGGCTTCGATCCCGACGCCCTGTGGGTGACTATTCATGAAACCGACGACGAGGCAGCCGAGATTTGGCTCGATGGCGTCGGTCTCGACCCGGGTCGGCTCCAACGACTGGACGAAGACAATTTCTGGTCGATGGGACAGAGCGGTCCGTGCGGGCCTTCGAGCGAGATATTCGTCGACCGAGGTCCTGCGCACGGCAGGGACGGGGGGCCTACGGTCGATGACGAGCGTTTCGTCGAAATCTACAACCTCGTCTTTATGCAGTACCTGCGCGATGACGACGGACAGATCGTCGGTGAGCTGCCCAAGCCGAGCATCGACACAGGAGCGGGCCTCGAACGGCTCGCCGCCGCTTGCAACGGTCTCGGCTCGGTCTTCGAGGTCGACACCATCAGGGCGGTCATGTCGATTGCGGAGTCGGCGTCGGGGCGCCGATATGGGCACGATCCGGGCGTAGACGTCTCTCTTCGGCTTCTCGCCGACCATGGCCGCTCGGCGACCTTCCTCACCACCGACGGCGTCTTTCCCTCTAATGAGGACCGCGGGTATGTATTGCGTCGCATCTTGCGACGTGCCGTGCGCCATGCGTGGCTCTTGGGTGTCGACGACTTGATCCTGCCTCGGCTCGCGACCGAGGTCGTAGCGACATTGGGCGACGTCTACCCTGAACTTCGTCGCGCCGAGTCGACCACGACGGCTGTCCTCGCGAATGAAGAGGAACGATTCCGCCGCACACTCGAAGCCGGACTCAGCCAACTGGATGAAGCCTTCGACGACGACAGTGCTTGGCTCAGCGGCTCGGTCGCATTCAAATTGCACGACACATTCGGATTCCCGATCGAACTCACGCGTGAGATTGCCGGCGAGAGAGGCGTCGAAGTCGACGATGCCGGTTTCGCGACCGAGATGGCGGCGCAGCAAGAGCGCGCCCGTCGCGCCAACGACGGGGCGAAGCCCGACAGAGACTCGGTCGATGCCTATCGCAAGCTTGCCCACGATTGTCGTCCGACCGAGTTTCTCGGTTACGAGACGACATCCGCCGAGGCCAAGATCGAGGCGATCATTGTCGACGGCGAGCTGGTCGAGGGCGTCGAGGCGCCGTCGCACGCCGAGATCTTTGCGGATCGCACGCCCTTTTATGCCGAAGGCGGAGGCCAAGTCGGCGACACCGGGACGATCACGACCTCGCGGTGCCACGTCGAAGTCATCGACACACAGTCGAGCGTTGCCGGCCTCATCGGCCACCGAGCGCAGCTCGTCGAGGGATCGATCCACGTCGGTGAAGTTGCCACTTTCGAAGTAGACGAGGCGCGCCGCAACGGAATCCGTAAGCACCACACGGGTACTCACTTGCTGCATTGGGCGCTTCGCGAGGTGCTCGGCTCACATGTGCGCCAGCAGGGTTCGCTCGTCGAGCCGGATCGCCTGCGGTTCGACTTCAGCCACTACGCTCCGGTCACGCGCGATGAGATCGAAACGATCGAGGCGCTCGCGAATCGTGAAGTCATCACGAATGCTCCGGTCCTGAACTACGAGACGTCAAAGGCCGAAGCCGACGCCGATGGCGTCATCTCCTTTTTCGGCGACAAATATGGATCCCGTGTGCGCGTGCTCGAAGCAGGCGCCCACTCCAAAGAGCTGTGCGGGGGGACGCACGTGGCGTCGCTGAGCGAAATCGGTTCGCTGGTGGTCGTTTCCGAGTCGTCGATCGGATCCAATCTACGACGAATCGAAGCGCTGTGTGGGGCCGCGGCGTTCGACTACTTGCAGTCACGACGCCACGCTGTGTCAGATATCGCAATCGCGCTTCGCACCGCCGAATCAGACGTCGTCCGCGCCGTCGAGCGCAAGATTGCAGATGTCGCGGCGTTGAAGAAAGACATCGACGACCTCAACGCCGAGCTCGCCACCGGACGCGCCGGCGACCTCGAATCAGACGCCTTTCGTCTCGACGGCGATGGGCGCGCTCTGATCGCGGCGATCGCGGATGTCGGGAGTCCAAAAGATCTTCAGCGGCTCGCGGCTGAACTGAGGGGGCGCCTTTCCCCGTCTGTCGTCGTTCTCGGAGCGTCGATCGCAGGGAAAGCTTCACTCGTCGCTGCGGTCTCGCCGGCGCTTCGAGAGCGCGGACTCTCAGCCGCGGAAGTGGTTCGCCCCGCGGCGAAAGTCGTCGGCGGTGGCACGGGGCGTAACGCCGACGTCGCGGTGGCCGGCGGGCCCAAAGGCGAATTCGTCGAAGAAGCGCTTGGCGTAGCGCGCAGCTATCTCGAATCCTGGACGCCGGCCTATGGAGAGCCCTGAACGGTTGAGAGCCTTGTATGTCTGAAGAGGTGGACGGTTGCGCGCGGCCGGGTCGGATCCTCGGCGTCGACATCGGTCTGAGGCGAGTCGGCTTGGCCGTGTCGGATCCCGCACGAAAGATGGCGCTGCCGCTCGACGTTGTTCTCCGTGAGCGTGGCGAACCGATCGGCCCGCTACTCGGCGGAGTCGTCGAGGAGCAGTCGATCGAGTTGATCGTCGTCGGGTTGCCGCTTCGAACCGACGGGACGGCTGGGCCTGAGGCGCGAGCGATCCAGCGGGATGCGGCCGCGTTCGGCAAATTCGTCGATCGGCCGATTAGGTTCGTTGACGAACGGTTTACTACACGTATTGCGCGTGCGGCTGGACACGAATTCGGCATTTCGGTAAAGAAGCAAAAAGCATCCGTCGACAAAGTCGCAGCAGCCATTATCCTCCAGAGTCACCTCGATCAGAGTCACATCGATCAGAGTCA